>OCTW011619037.1_pt1 | contig 19302 bp, 19 predicted proteins | sample 1539671 | NCBI WGS metagenome assembly OCTW01 (sample SAMN02144230, study PRJEB22623) | gut metagenome | biome: sheep rumen | host: Ovis aries | place: New Zealand
ACGGGCTATCCCATTATAGAGTTTTTCTTGACCGTTTGTGGGGTGGCTCTGTTCGACCGGAACGGTGGCTCCGCATTTTCCGGAAGGGTGGCTCTCTAGCACCGGACTTGTGGCTCAAAGTACGCCGGAATAATCAAGGCACCCAAATGTCAATATCGCCCGCCTGTCTTAAAAGCGGGTCGGGGTAAAGCCGCGCATTGGCCTGCCCCTTGAGAATCACGCTTCTGACCCCACGCTCCGCGAACAACTGAGTATAGTGAGCCGCATCCTGGTTCATTTGGCTGTTACGGCCACGCACGCTCTCTGCAAGCATTGACAACCGTATAGAAAGGACTCTAGGCGGACGTTGCTCTGCACGCAACAACGATATAGCCTTATATTGAATATTCCGGTAAAAATAAACCGGCATTCCGGAATGGCGGAAACCGCCTAACCGGGATATAGGAAACCTCTTTAATAGCTCTAATCAACTCAGTCAATTTCAGAGTGTTGGGATCGCGCGGGATTTCTCCGGCTCATTCGCGCGAGCAATCCGCATACAAGCATATTCAGATGCTAAGAGAGCGGGCCTGCATAAAACATCTGGTCTTATCCAGCCATAAGCATTCTTCCTAGCATAAAATTAATCATTAGAATGGACGGTTTCCCTTTGAGCGGTACGCCGGTTTCCTTTACTCCGGTTTCGTGGTGTAATTTGCTCCGGAATACTCATTATATGCGATTCCTAATACAGTCTGCTGCTTAGCCATAGCGAAAAGCGACTTCCACTCGGCCTCGGTGAGGGAATACAGAAATTCCTGCGAGCCCCTGAGTGCCACACGCAAAAGACTACACAGCACCACATCCAAAGAATCTTTCATTTTGAGAATTTCCTGCCTTTTCTGTATTTTTAGGGAATGGCTGTCAGATCCTAATGTTAAGATTCAGGAAGTTCAGAGGAAATCTTTAAGATTTCACGGCTCCGGTGAAAAATTTCAGTCCTGATTATGAGTGAATGTTATACATAGGGATGATCAGATTTAATGGATGTTTTTCTGTAGAATAATCTGAAACGCTCATTATTCCTCTTCGTCTTTCTGGACATCAAAAACACCTTAACAAATTTTAGCGACTTTTACCCAAAACATAACCAAGAGTTAATGTAAGCAAAGGAGTAATAATACATTCCCATGAAAAAACTTTTTTTCAGATTCATTCATCACAAACTCCTTTTTATTTTCCCATCGCTTTTTTGAGCATATTAATTCCCTTTTGACCTAGCATGTTTCTAGCAAGGTTCTTCATTTCATTTTTCATAACCTGTTTTGAATCAACCATGTAATTCACCACTATTTCCAAGGCGTCACTTTCATCTTGGGAATTGGTAAACGCTTCAAGAATCATAGGCTTGTCAGTAATTTCTGGAGTAAGGAACCTATCAACAACTTTCAGAAATTCCTCTTTGTTTGATGCCGACAAATACTCATAGCCCAAATCTGTAGCATAATGTTTTAACAAATCAAACGATTTATTTCCAAAGTGACCTGCAGCGGCCATGTAGGGGTCAGCCTCCTCACCAAAAATACTGCATGGATGGCAGAAAAGTCTAAACTCGGCTCCGCGACCATTATTGATTACCATCAGGCGAATATTATTGCCTACATGTCTATTAGCAACAACATTCATATCGTAAAAGAAAGCTAGCTCGCCAAAGACGCCAACAAACAGTTTATTAGGATTCGCAAGCGAAGCACCAATCACTGAAGAAACACCGCCGTCAATTCCAAATCCGCCGACATTGCATTTAGAGTGGATGCCTTCAGGCAACTTAAAGAAGTTCCAAGAGCGCAGGCTATTGTATATGCCCATATGGAGCTCACAACCTTGAGGCAATTTATTCACCATCTGTTTTGCCATCCAGATGTTTCCAAAAGGAACATCCGGCATCTTGCTTAAGACATTTTCGTATTCAGCCTTGCATTCTTCCAAGAACTCAGTATGATTTTGATTTTCTTTGCTATAATGATTGAAGAAATCCGTTTCGGGCATCATGAAAACATTAGTCAGTTTTTTGAAGGTGTCTCTAATTGCGCCATCTTCACTGACCCTCCATACGGAGCCTGCAGGAACCACCTTATACGGGTTTCCGCTAACTTCTCCAATATGAATTAACAAATCAATCTTCTTCAAAGATGAACTATAGTTTTTTTGGGAACAGACCAGAGGGAAATTTACTTCGTATTTACCCCTATAGCCGCTTGTGTGGTCAGTAAAGACTACGGCATTATGCGTTGCGCAGAAACGATCTATTGCGGAAACTTCGGCATCTGTAAAATTGTGGTGAGCACCCACAGTTATCGCCACTCTATTTACTTTGGGGAAATCTGGCAAAGCATCTTTTGCGGCATATCGGCGAATGACTCGAACGGCAGGCAATTCCTTTACAGAAAAATCCGAATTATAGTTTGTAAACAGGTTGATGTGGGCAGGGCCTCCACCATTCAGCGTAAGCGCAAGAATGGCTTTGCTCGCTTCAATCAAACAATAGTTCTCATCTGCAGCATCTTTTATCATCGGAACGGTTACAGATTCCATGGCGATGTCTGCCGGAATTTGCCTACGGTCAATTTGCTGGTCAATCAAATGACCTATTGACGCGTTTCCACGATGAGATGTTATTGCCAACACAGGGAGCTTTCGGTAGTATGCTTCCGTCAACCCAGACATATAGTTTCTGGAAGCCGTTGCACCCGTACAACTGAGAACCACCGGCTCACCGCTTTCTGCGGCCATGCCACACGCCAAATAAGCAGCAGAGCGTTCATCGACCGACGAATAAATTTCAAAAAACGGATCGTTTTGGATGCTTCCAACGAAAGACATATTCGTTGTTCCCGGAGATGCAATAACCTTTCGAATGCCATGCGCTTTCAGCAGGGCAATTACAATTTGAGCATTTTTTTCAGCGGAGTAGTATTTTTTTTCCATAAATAGTCCTTATTTCCAGCGTGCATTTACCGTTCTAGCGTTATTGCATGTTACAATTTGTCCCGAAACACAGCCTGCGGCATCAGACAGCAGGAAACAAGCCGTTTCAGCAACTTCTTCTGGCAAATATACCCTTTCGTTTGCACTTCCGGGATTGTATAAATTGCCATCGGCTTTAAACCCCGTCATATCCGATGTAGTTACACCGGGCGCAACTGCGTTAACCCTGATTCCGTCTTTAGAGAATAGATAAGCAAGCCCCTGAACCATACTGTTTACAGCAGCTTTTGTAAAGCCGTAAGGCCTGAAATCCATCGTGTCTCCGGTTTCGGACGACGTAAAAAGAACTGTTCCTGTTCTATTTTCCTTCTTGAGCAGAGTAACAAATTTTTGCGCCAAGAAAAAACCACCTTTTAAATTCGTATCAACCTGCTTATCAAATGTTTCTGGAGTGACATCGAAAAAAGTATTTTCATGCAATGATATTCCAGCATTGTTTACAATACAATTTACCCCGTTTAGCATTTTGTTCGCCTGTTCCATAAACGAATCAAAAGTATCAGATTTAGACACATCCAAAGGCAAATACAAACAGCCAATTGCCGCAGAAGATTGCTTTAGGGTTTCTTCGTTGCGCCCAGCAATTAAAACCTTGGCACCTTCAGCGACAAACTTCTTTGCCATAGCAAAGCCAAGCCCACGACCGCCACCGGTAACAATAATTTTCTTACCCGCCAACCGGTTATTTGGCGACAAATACGAAATGGAGGCCGTTACGTTTTTTACCCCCTGCCCTTTCAAAATAAATATAAGCATCCGCTTGATATATGTTTTTATACCCATTTATTTATCCCTTTATCTTTCTTAAAACTACATTCAAAATAGATCGACGTTCTTCCTTAGAAACGCCAACAATAAGAGCCGAAATTACTGTCGAGATACAACACACAAGAGAAATAATAATAAAGCGAAGCACTCCCTGTTCCATTGTAGAGTAAACGGCATACGGAATCGGAAGAGCTAAAGCCGTTGTCGGGACAATCCTTCCAAAAACATCCTTGATAAACATCATAACGGGGAAATTCAACAAGCCCTTCATTATCCAGAGTCTTACAAAATCAAGTATTAAATAAACTGCGATAAACACAATATAAGAAGTATATACAGGTGCACCCATTTTATAAACGATATATGAAACAGGAAAAACGAGACTGCCGATTAACGTAATCCATAAAGTGTACCGGCGAATATTCCCTGTCGCCATACAGGCGGTATAACCGGTGTTCCCAAGAGACATGAACATCGACCCGACAAGCCCCAGCTTAACAAAGAGGGCGGTATCTTCTGGTACAACTTTAAGCCACAGTTTTAAAATGATCTCCGTTTCAAAGAAAAATGGCAAAGCAAACAAAAGCATAAGCAAATATGAGAACTTTGCCCCTCTGCAAACAAGCCTATTCATTTCGTCTATATTGCCTGCTGCATAGTTTTTTGTTATCTGGGGATTTATAGCCATAATAAAGTTATTGACAAACTGCATAACAGCGCTATCAACCTGAACGGCGATACCACGTGCAGCATTGAAAGTCACGCCAAAGAACATATTTATCAATATATTCACCCCTTGCGTATTGAATATTGCAGCAGTATTGGTGAAAAAATTCCAGCCAGCAAACGCACCAATGTTTTTCAACAGGCTCTTGTCAAAAGTAATCTTATAACGACACTCTTCAAAATTTTTGTGGCAATACACACCATAAATAAACCGTATAAATAAGGATATTGCAAATACCATTGCTGCATACGATATCAGTTTATCCCATGGAGATATAATTATCAAATAGCAAATGCCGAGTTTGCCAACAGCCTCAACAATGCTCACATAAGCAAAAGCCTTCATGCGTTCATGAGCTATAATACAGGCATTATAGGGAACACTCAGCAGATTTGTGCAAAAAGAAAGCAATGAAAATTGCAACACCCCAAAAGCGGCGTTCATTCTCTCGGTAGGAATATTCAACTTAGTGTACAAGAACCACAATCCAGCCGTTTCCGCAATAACAAAAATCACAACTGATATTATGATTTGAATATTTATACTGGTCGAAAAAACTTCTTGAAGTTTTTTCAAGTCGTTTTTCCCGAGTTCAAAAGTAATAAAACGGCTGATTGCAGCGGAAAGGGCGCTTGATATAACGCCAAACATGGCGATAGCACCACCAACAACACTATAAACGCCATAATCTTCAACACCAAGTGCAGACAATATAACACGGCTAGTATAAAGGCTTATAGCCATCACTAGCAAAGTCCTAAAATACAAGAACAATGTATTTTTCGCTATTCGCTTGTTATTTGAAGAGGCCAGACTCATATATAAATCTACTATTTCAACGCGTTAATCAAGTAGTTCTTCGAGAAAGATATCTTTTGAGCAAGATTGTCTCTAACGATTTTATTGTTCGTCCATATCGAATTCAGATATTCCATTTTCATTTTTTCTAGCGTGTTGCAAAAACACTCTTCGCAAGCACACAAATTCAAAATAGAAACAATCCTGTTGGACATATCCCCCGTTTTTTTGAAACTTCTCGAGAATACAAAAAATTTCGTTCCAAACAGAACTGAGAACGCCGTAGCATGGAAACTATCCGTGAAAACATATTTAGCATTTTTGACAAGCGAAACGAAATGCTCCGGCCCTGCATCAAATATTTGCTTATCGCCAAAATTCCAATCGCATTTGCAGTAAGAACCATTTAGGTACGGCATGGTAACAAGTTTAAGATTGTGTTCTTTGGCAAACTTTTGAGCTAAAAATCTAGAAGACTCATTGTTCCCTAAAAAATACGTCAAAAGATACGGAGCGTCTATTGGATAAGGCTTAGCGACATCTTCCCATTGTTTTTCAGACAGAAGAAAAACAGGATCGACGACACAGCAAATATCTTTTTGGCTATTTCGCCGCAGCAATTCGGCGGAATCTTCTTCCCTGACAGACACTGCCGTATAAACGGCAATACTTGTTGTCAACCGATTTATTTCTTCATTGCTTAAATCTGATTTAGCGATGCTTGCCGCGTACGAAATTTTCTTTTTTTTCGAATCGGCGAATGTCAGCAAATAAGCCGGGCAAAAATTATTCGGATGCCAAACCTGGTCGCTGCCAGTAATAAAAGCGTCATAACGACTATTAGCTTCGCCTATATTGCCATAACCGTAGGTTGTGTCACTATGATTGATAATGTTCTGATTGAAATTGCTAATAGCAAGAATCCTTCTATTCACGGCATTTTTCACAATATTCAACCGTTTTTTTAATAGAATTTTTCTCACCATAACGCGAAAAATGTATGCAGGGACTTTACCTAATATTTTTATAAAATGTTTTAGGAACGATTCTTTCCGTTCTCTTTTGAAAAAAATGTCATAGCAAATCTGTTCCGCATCAAACCCCGAATCCCTCAAGAAACGAGCCAACGCGTAGGCCTGAAGATTCCCGCCATAATTGGGACTTTTGTAATAGTGAGTCAATATTCCTATTTTCATTTGGCATGCTCCTTATACAAGTCCACATATTCCTGAAATCTTGTGTTCATATCGAAGTTCTTGGAATGAGCAATGCATGCTTCTTTGGAATAAGGTCTTTTTTCACAAATGCGGTGAATTTCCATTTCCATGGCATCAATGTCATCACAGGGAACAACCGAGCCACATGTCTCATTAATGCATTCTGGACTTCCACCTGTTTTGAAGGTCACCACAGGCGTTCCGCAAGCAAGCGATTCTACATTGACTAGGCCGAGCACTTCTTCCCTAGTGGGGTTCGCAAATACATCTGCTGAAGTGTAAATTTCCGCAAGTTCCGTTTGATTTTGCGTTCGGTGAATTGAAATGATATTTGCGGGGAGAGTCGCATCAACTCGATTATCAGTGCCAACCAATACAATTCGATAATTTTCAGGCAAACGATTCGACAGCTCAATAAAAACGTCCAGGCCCTTGCGCACGCCCCAACCAAACGCCACGCCGAGCACAATCTTCTTGCCGACAAGCCCGTGACGATCGCGAAAATCGCTCTCTATCGGCTTGAAAATGGCCAAATCAATGCCATTGTTAATGACCTTGACAGGGTAATCCTTCAAGTACGATTGCCGCACAAGATCGGCGAGCCACTCCGACGGAGTGACAAAAGTCATGTTCTCGATTCCCGTAAACCAGCGACGTTTGAGCTTCCACATCATCCGAGTCGTATCAATATAGGACTGCGGATAACTCTTTTTCGGATACGGGCAGTCATGGCAACCAGTTTTCCATCTGCCACATTTTGTCATGACAAAATGTGGACATCGCCCCGTAAAACTCCAGCAATCATGCAAAGTCCAAATGACAGGAATGTGATTGCGCTTGATAAAATGGAAAAGAATAGGAAGGTTAATGTATGAACCATGAAGATTATGGAGATGAATTAAATTGGGGTTTAATTTCTTAATCTTCGCCAAAAAAAAGAACGTAGAGAAAAAAGACAAAAGCCCAGAAAGTCCAAAATAATTTCCCAATATATTATGGATGTTCCTAGAGATGCGATTTCCAATCAGAATCGTATTTTCATCGACCTTGTGCAAATTCGTGCGACTATTGGCACAGGCGCAATTTACCACAAAACTATCACGCCGAGCAGCCTTCGCCACATTCAGCATGATTCCACCCGTGGAACCGATGTTACCAGAATTGATTTCTAAAACTTTCATCTAAATGATTCCTTTTTAAGCCGCAACCTACGCGAAGTTCTTGCTATAAGATTGTGGAGAGAAAATGATTTTCTTGTACATTTTTTTGAGCATTCTCTCCCATAAGATGTTCGCTAACAATACGGGCGCCATACATAATGAACACATCCATAATCAGATAATTAACATACTGTTCCGAAAGAGTCGAAACAATAAAAGAAAAAAAAATCAAAATAGCCAAAATTTCATTTCTGAACATAGTCAAGGATCTTGCTATTTGGAAAATGCAATACCCGACGATTGCGCCATAAAAGATTCCGTACATAGCAAAATAATTCAGGGGGGTACATGTGAACATGCTATGATACATGGTTCGAGTCATTTCTGTAACTCCGTTGAAGCCACTGCCAATTATAGGCGACTGAAAGAAAAGTTTGATGGCGTAATAAATGCTGTCATAGCGAACACTCGAAGAGTTTACAGAGCCATGCGAAGGACCTTCTATGAAGGCTTCCAATTTTGCAGTTCCAAATGTTATTCCATCAATATTGTCAGGAGAGAAAATCAATCCTGCAATAATGCCAACAATAAGCAGAGGAATCCACAAAAGGGACAAAAAACTTTTTCCAGAATTGTGATAGTTTACAAGAACCAGAATGGCCAAATTGATAAATCCAACGAGCCAACCAGTCGTCGAAAAGCTCAAGGCAAGGGCTATATACAAGGTGATGAGCTTTGCTGTACGATGCATCCCTTTTTCAAAAATCACAAAGACTATCGCTGCATTGAGGAATGTTTGGAATGCGCCAGGCTCCCAAAAGAATCCATAAGCCCTCAGAAATCTGTTATATACCGGAGTAACGCAAAAAATTTGGTTATATACGCTAAATCCACCCGGTCGCGATATTTGGGGGAAGATCGTCAATGCATTGGGCACAAGAATTTTTATAAAAAAAGTACAAATAGAACAAGCACATACTGCAATCATTATCCAGGAAAAACATTTCCTAAATTCGTCAAAAGAAATGATGGATGTGAAGAGAAAAGCACAATACATCACCAATATGCTATGAATCAACAATTTTCCCTCATCTTCAGCAATCAGGGATGTAATCAAAGAAATCAAGCAAAGAACAGTGCATACAAAAAATTGAACTATGTTTATCCTAAAAGGCCATTTATTTATTGCAAGAATCAGAACAGCAACAGTAGCGACAAGCATATTCTCTGTTTCGCTCAAAAGATTTTTGCAATAAAAAGAAGTACTTACGTACAACAATACAAAAATCGTAATAACGGTCATCCAATCCTTAGATTTGAAATAATTAAGCATATGCCAATCCTCCATAACCTAAACCGGGATAATTGTCGTTTTCGCAAGAACTTCGCGTAGGTTCAAGCCTTGAATAATACGATACAATCAACCCAAATAGAATCCATAGTTCTTTAGAGCCCCAAAATTCATAAGCACTCCCCCCCCTTGGAAACATCATAATTGAGTAAAAAAGTATAGGATTTCTAAAACTCGGTTCTCCTTTTGCTATTTTTACCAAATTATAAAGCAAGCAAAGCATTAGTATAGACCCCACAAAATAACCAAAATTCGCCCAAATATCCAAATAGAGATTATGAGTTATTCCCACAACTCGATTTCCACCAAAGGCTCCAAGTCCCAAAACAGGAGATTCATTGAGAGCTTCGAAAACGTGGTTAAAATAAGTCGAGCGTCCTGAATCATAAGAAATCGACCCAACCAACATCATGTGAAGAGTCCTGCTACGGATGCCAAAATTTTCTAAAAGAGACACAATCGATGGCAATAGAGTTTCTTTAAAAAGAAAAAGAACACATAGGCACACACAACATGGAACCAACAGTATGTAACTCTTTAACGATTTTGTTCTAGTTAAAGCAAAAAACATTGATAAAACAGCTATGCTAATAAGAGGCCCTCTTGAACCACACAGCACAAGACATACAACAAGTAAAATTCCAGCGAAACAATCCAATTTATCATTTGTTTTATAAAAACTAAAAAAGAATAAAAAAATAGAAAACAGCAAACTTGTTCCAAACGACATACTATAATCAAAATTTTGTCCTGAACTAAATGTAAAAAAAACAAATCCGATTATTCCAAATGCGAACAAAATCCATCGTTTAGAAAAAAAACATTCCAATAGATAAGTCGGATTTTCCAATGCAGATGTAAACAAAAAAACTGGTAAAGAATAGCTCAAAAAATCAATTAAAGATTTCTGAACATAATTGTATGGAAAATCTGAAGAAAAAAACAAATTCGAGTCAACAATATGCGAGATTAAGCAAAAAAGACTTAACAAAGCAAGAATCATATACGAAGGTAAAGGAATTTTTGACGCTATATTTTTGAATAAAAAAACTCTAGCATAGTTAAAAAATATCGAAAGCCAACACACAATATTCAATACTATATTTATATCAAAAAAAATTTTTGATGTTGCTACAAGACTATTTTTACAAGTCATCAAAACCAAATGAAAAGTTATAGCAGATGCTATGACTTTATCGGACTCGTCTATATGAAAAAATTTTAAATTAATTTCTGAATTCATTTTTACCAACTGCACATTCTATTTTGTCAACAACATATTCAGGAGACGCCTTTTCAAGAATAGACCTATCAAATTGAATTCGTGTATTTATATTTTTTTTCAAAAATAAATCTAGTGAGTTTAAATCTTTTTCTTTGTCATTCAATCCAATATTTACGCAACCGCCATATCTTTCAAAATATGTTAAAGACGCATCATTGGCATTTTCCACAAAATTTATTATAGGTTTGCCAATTCCAAAATATTGAAAAATTTTACTCGGAATCATATTTGCAGTTATTTTATTCGATATATTAACTATAAAATCGGAATTTTGCAAAGCATATTCCACACTATCATTTGCGAGCATTCCATGATATTCAACATAGTCAAATTCATTTATAGAACTAAAAAGTTGTTCATCTACAACACCCCAAATATGAAAAGAAACTTTTCTATCATACTTTAATTTGTAGCAATTAAGAAATTCAATGAATGAAAGTGGATTTCGATTTTGTAGATTCAATGTTCCTATATAAACAAAATTCATACAATTCTTTTTATAAGGTAAATCGAAAGGAATCGTATGACCAGATTTTACATATATGGGAAAATCTGTATATAATATTTTTTCTGATTCCGGCACAAGGTTTTCTACTGATCTTGGCAACACGATATAATCAAGTTTTTTTATTTCTTTACAGACCACTTTTGAAGACCTAAACTTTTGATATCGTTCAACAAAAAGATTTTTTGTATTTGGCGATGTCAACAAGTCTAAATGATAGGCAATAGTAAATATTTTTCTACCATATAATTTTTTTAAACGCAATAATGTATATATGGATTCAAATGGTCTATAACAACCTATAACAACAGAAATCTGTTCTTTTCTTATAATTTTTTTAGTTTTTCTGTAAACCTTTATAGCGCGAATATATTCTGTATTTGGGAAAAAAGGAATACTAATAATTCTTCGGATAAATAAAACAAAAAAATGTATTATATCAAAAAATAAATTTCGTCCTAGCAATCTACATTTCGCTCTATTATAAAGCGATTGTTTAACTCCATATACAAAAACTCCATCAACATTCCTAAAAGATTCATCTATTTCAGAATCAGCAATACAAAAAACCTGTACACTTCTTTTCAATAATTCTTGAGCAACATTTCTTACGCAAATACCGCTTGCACTACCATTGGAGCCATAAGTACTGCACAAAATAAGAATTTTCTGTAGATGTTTTTCCAACTTTACAGTCTCCACCACTTCATCCCGGAGGCTTTCAGGTCAGCAATCTTGTAAAGACCCTTCACATCAACAAGGACTTTCTCGTTATCTGCAGAATCCTTACGGAATAGAGCCTTGATATCGTTGAGTGAAAGTGCACGAAATTCATTGTGCGCCACGGCAACAATAACGCAGTCGGCATCCTTGACATCATCGAGCTTGGTAAGCGCCACACCATATTCATGCATAGCGTCGCGTTCGCTAGCCCACGGATCGACTACGATAGGTTTTATTTCAAATTCGGCAAGACGCTTGATGATATCGTCAACCTTACTATTGCGCGTATCAGGGCAGTTTTCTTTGAAAGTAAGCCCGAGAATCACCACATTCGACTTCTTGGGTGATTTACCGGCCAAAATCATCTGCTTAATAGCAGAATCGGCAACATATTTACCCATTCCGTCATTCACCATACGGCCATTCAAGATGATTTGACTGTGATAACCGAGCTTTTCAGCTTCGTAGGTAAAGTAGTACGGATCAACACCAATGCAATGACCACCGACAAGGCCAGGACGGAAACCAAGAGCATTCCACTTGGTGTTCATCCCATCGACAACTTCGTTTGTGTCGATGCCCATGCGGTCAAATACCATCGCCAGTTCGTTCATAAAAGCAATGTTTATGTCTCGCTGGCTGTTTTCCACGACCTTGACGGCTTCGGCAGTCTTAATGCTAGAAACAGGATATGTACCGACTTCAATCACGATGTTATAAACATTCTTGATTTCCTCGAGGCTTTCGGCGTCCATACCAGAAACAATCTTGCGGATGTTTTCAAGGCGGTGAACCTTATCACCTGGATTGATTCGTTCTGGAGAATAGCCTATCTTGAAATCAACGCCGCATTTGAGACCCGATTCCCTTTCTATAATCGGAATGCAGACATCCTCAGTAACGCCAGGATAAACAGTTGACTCAAACACGACAATTGACCCCTTGGAAAGGTTCTTGCCGACAATTTCGCTAGCACCTATAACGGGTTTTAAATCTGGAGTATGATCCGTATTGACCGGCGTAGGAACAGCAACGATAATGTACTTGGCCTCTTTTAGCTTAGCCGGGTCGCTTGTAAATTCAAGAGATGTATTCTTGATAACGTCATCACCGACTTCTTTTGTCGGATCTATACCAGACTTATAAAGGTTAATTTTAGCCTGATTCAGGTCGAACCCGATAACATTAAGTCCTTTTTTTGCAAAAGCAACTGCAATCGGCATACCTACATATCCCAAGCCAACAAGAGCCAATTTTTCTTCTTTATTTACGAGTTTTTGATAAATAGACATTGTTTTTACCCCTAAATTAAAGAGTTGTAAACACATTGATATTTTTTACAAATTTCATCCCATCTGAATTTTTTAGAAGCGCTTTGGCAATTTCTTTGAATATTTTCGTATTCATTCACAACATTTTTGATTGCTTTAGCAACATCATTCGCATCATGGGCATCACAATGATAACCAACAAAGCCTTCTTCAAATTGATTGTCAAAGCCTTGACCTTTACTATAGACTACAGGAAGACCTTGACTCATAGCCTCCGCATAAACAAGACCAAAGCTTTCTGTAAAAGAAGGCATTACAAAAATATCATGTATGCGGTATTCCTCTATTAGTTTCTCTTTCGGCATAGCCTGCAAATAAGAGATTCGTGGATCATCTTTGACCTTATTAAATTCACTTTTATCAGCAATTTTTCCAACGATAGTCAAAGTTGCATTAAGACCTGATTTTTCAAGGTTGTCCATTGCAGCTTTTATTGTGGGAATATTTTTATTTTTATCAATTTGTCCCACATAAATCAACTTTACGGGTTCGTGCAGAATATTCTTTTTTTGAAAGTTATTTTCAAACCAAAAATCATCTATTCCATTTGGAAGAATAATTGTTTTTTTGAACAATTCATCATGATACCTTCGAGGAACATATTTTTCAAATACATTTTTGCGATAGGCTTCCGATAAAAAGAATATCTTATGAGCTTTTCGCATAATTTCAATTCCTCTTCTACGAAGATAAAACAACTTAGCAAAGAAATCATTTACATCCGTATTACGTACGGCAACAACAAAAGGCTTTTTATATTTTTCAGCCAATTTCATTGCAGCATTACCATCTGTAAACAAGGTATATGCATGAATGATGTCAAATGATTTCACATCAACATTTTTCTCCGCAGCACGAACTATTTTGAATTGTTTTAAACTAAAAATAAAGCGATCCGTAAGATTAAAACATTTTGATACGCACACATTAGGTTTAGGCGAAATAGAACATTCATCCTCTTTGCAATTCGGAACAAAAACCTGATTCTCTATTCCTAATTTTTCTAATTGACTCATCATCAGTTGATGAAGAGATGTCTTCAAATAGCCTCTGCTTATATGTAACACTCGCATAAACGCCTCTTCCTGCAAATACTATATCTTATACCCAATCAATCTCTTTATTCGTGGTTTCATAACCCCAAAAATATCATGCAAAACAGACTGTTTTGAAACATGCCAATTAATCACTTGCTTTCCACCATACCTCCGATAAACTTGTTCAATACCTTCTACCATAGATCCTTCAAAATCAAAAATCCTAGAATTTTTAGAAGCAAAAAGAATTTCATTATACAGAAGGAATGGCATTGCACCATCATTACCATATATGGTATTTTGTCCACTTAACAAATGGTAACAGACATTTTTATCATAAAGCAAGAAACACGCAGCATGAGCTTTGCCATCATCATCTCTAGCAAATAACAATTTTCCATGTTGAGCATCTATAGCCTTGGAAATGATTGACGCTGTTAAATCATTGTTAACAGGATTTTTTCTATTCTGACGACTGTAAGTCAAATTCTGAAGAGCGATAAATTCATCAATAGAATTGTTATTTTCATCAATAGAAAATAATCTCATACCTCTATTGAGGTCGCGTTTTATGCCCTTTCCTAATTTGTTATCAACGATTTCTTTATCAAGTTCTGTAATTCGATACGAAAAAGTGGGATCAATAGAATATCCCTCCCAACGAAAAGGCAAAATATATTCTACAGCAGAATCAAATACAAAATCAACTGATTTCGATTTAGGTAACAAGGATAGCAACTGGTGTATTATTTTTTTTTGCTCAGCAAGATGATCGTTGCCTTTTCGGAATTCCTTAAATTTAGAATCTATCCAAATTCCCAAAGTTTGTGTATATAACGGCATCGAAATTTTACCATCCGAAATAACATATGGGAGGCGCGCAATCACTTGATCGTGCTCTTTTATGGTAACTTCATCCCATTTCCCAGGCGCTACAATATCCAACCACCAAGGCTGTTCAAATGCGCTATTTACATAGGGAATCTCATTAACCATTTTCGTATACCTCAACCTAATTCTACAAAGTCCCTTTGCCAAACATTCCCGTCATTTCAACCGATGCAAAATCTTTCATAGGCAATTTTACCGGCGAACCAGTCAGTTGACTTTTGTAAATAGCAAGAACCATTTCTAATGCATTTCTACCAGCGACAGCATCAACATAAGGTTTTCTGTCATTTTTTATAGCATCTATCATATCGGCAAACAAGCTCGTATGCCCATTACCATAAACATTGCTTGTTGCTTCTTGCAAGCCTGCTTTTTGGGAATCATCTTCCTTGACATTAGCAAAACTCCAAACATCAATATTATTGCAAGAAGTTCCACCAAGCTTAGCAGTTCCAGTTTCGCCAAACACATAGAGAGTTTCTTCTAAATTCTTGGGAAATACATTAACGGTTCCCTCAATGGTACCAATGGCTCCATTTTTAAATTTTACCACAGCCATACCAACATCTTCACATTCCAAATAATCGTGAGATTGCTGTCTAGTAGCGCCGTAAACTTCTTCAACTTCGTCCCCCATCATCCAGCGCAGCAAATCAATTCCGTGAATGCATTGATTCATAAGAGCACCACCATCAGAAGCCCATTTGCCCCTCCATGGGGCCTGCTCATAGTACGCCTTATTCCTGTTCCAACGAACATGAATAGACCCATGCGAAATCTTACCAAATCGTCCTTGATCAATAGCCTTGCGCATTTCCTGAACAGCGCAATTAAATCGATTTTGGTGACAGGCAGCGACCTTTACTTTCTTTTGATTTGCAAGGTCAATAATTTTATCTGCATCAGCCAGGCTCATTGCAATGGGTTTTTCAATAATAACATTAATGCCCTTTTCTATGCAATATAAAGCAATTTCTGCATGCATGCCACTATCGGTGGCAATAGACACTAATTCCAGTTCAGGATGCTTATCAACCATTTCCTTGTAGTCGGTGTAACGCAAAACAGGTTTGTCATAAGCAATCTTTTCAAAAAGAGTGTCAATGTTCATAGTAAATTTATCGCAAACAGCAATCATTTCCAGATTGTTGTTGACAACAGCTTTTATGTGGTTTACAGCAATTCTCCCACAACCAATAAGTGCATACTTCATTACTGCAAGCCTCTCTATTTGAGCAAATTCTTCAAGGTTTTAATGATGTATTCGCGTTCATCATCAAATAGTTCAGGAAAGACTGGAATTGCAAATGTAGTTTTGCACAGTTCTTCTGTAACAGGCAAGTCACCCGTCTTGTATCCAAGATTTGCAAAAGCCCCTTGCAAATGGAGCGGTACAGGATAGTACGTTCCGCAGGCGATTCCTGCTTCTTGTAACATAGCCATTATCCTTTGAGCATCAGGATGCTTTAAAGCATAAATGTAATAGGAATGTTCCACATCAGAGGCTTCAAAAGGAAGCGTGTAACCAGAGTCCTGCAAATACTCATTGTAAATTTTCGCATTCTTACGACGGCCAGCAATAAATTCATCTAAATGAGTCAATTTCTTTCGAAGGAGCGCCGCCTGGATTGCGTCAAGACGGGAATTATACCCAATCATGTAATTATAATATTTATTTTCACCCAACGGCATGTTTTCAGGGAACTTTATGCCCTTTTGTTTGTATTCCCTTTTAAGCGTCCAAAGACCATCTTTGCCGGAACCATGAACCTTCAATGAACGGCATGCGCGTGCAATATTTTCATCATCAGTAAGCACCATCCCTCCATCGCCATCACAGCCAAGATTTTTTGTAGGGAAAAACGAGAAGCACGAAACATCACCTAGCGTATTCTTGCGTTCACCTTTGTACTTTGTACCGGCAGATTGAGCGCAATCGGCAATCAGATACAAACCATGGCGCTTACATATATCACGCAAAGCGTCCATATCACAGCTATGTCCGTAAAAATGCACTGGAAGAATGGCCTTTGTTTTTTCGGTAATAGCATTTTCTACCAAGGAGGGGTTCATGCAATAAGTATCCGCACATACATCGACAAATACTGGAGTTGCACCAACAGCAGCAATGCCCTCAGCCGTAGCAAAGAATGTCCAAGAAACAGTAATAACCTCATCACCCTTGCCGATTCCTAAAGCTCGCAATGCAAGAACTATGGCGTCCGTTCCATTTCCGCAAGAAATGCCATATTTAGCGCCCTGATAAGCAGCAAATTCTTCTTCAAAAGAAGAAACCTCAGGACCTCCAATGTAGCCACCGCTACGGAGAACCTGCAACACAGCATTTTCGTATTCTTCGGAATATGTTTCGTGTTGACGTTGAACATTCATTAGTGAAATTTTCATATTTTCTCCCAAAACTTATTTGATGCCCACGGCTTTGATGAATATGTACTGAGCTAAAAGTAGAGCTGACTTGATTACAGAAAAATGTTCGTAATCTCGATAAACTTCCCAGAAATACTTAATCATCTTTCGCTTGTTAAACGAATTGGAGGTTGCGACAATCCTATACTTCATTAGATTCTCGTGCATTCCATAAATTTTCAACCCATCACGCATCAGCTGTAACCACAAAGCATAATCATTATTCTTGCGAATAACAGGAATATTAACCTTTTTCAGCTGTTCCGTTGTGATAACGACGGTTGAAGAACCAATTGGACAAGTCCTAAGAATAGCCTTATAATCGGCTTCGGTTTTGCACTTGATTGTTTTTCCTAAATCCTTTCCGTTTTCGTCCACCCAGATGTAATCAGAACATACAAATTCATAGTTATTATTCACCATGAATGCAACTTGTTTTTCGAGCTTATCAGCAGTCCACAAATCATCCGCATCGATAAATGCGACTAAGCCGCCAGAGGCTTTTTCGAACCCCATCTTAGTAGCAGCTCCAGGACCACCATTTTGCGGCATTTGATAAACTTTAATTCGAGAATCTTCTTTGGCAAGATTTTCAGCAAAGGCTTTAGTATCGTCTTTGGAGCAATCGTCAACAAGGATCAATTCCCAGTTACTATAAGTTTGCGCCTGTACAGATTCCACTGTTTCTTTGAGTGTGGATACAGCATTGTACATAGGCACAATGATGGATATAATTGGATTTTTTTCCACTAGATCTCTTACTGAATGCATAGAAATATTCTCTTCAATCATGTTAATTTCCTGTTAAATTGCTGATGGGAGGATTTTGCAAGGTATTCCTACAGCAGTCATTCCATCGGGAACATTCTTATTGACTAACGAACAAGCTCCAACAACAGCATCTTTACCGATTCTTATACCAAATTCATCTTTTCCATTTTTCGAAATAATATTAGCACGCATTCCAATGTACGCGCCGTTTTCTATGGTTATCGGATAGTGACCTTGTCTACGGCCATGACAAGCGAAATATACGCCATACGAAATTGTGCAATTATCGCCAATGATCAGCATATCGTAGCACATATCATCTAAATAACAATGCATCCCGATAAAACAGTGCTTACCAATTTTGAATCCACACATTCTATAAATTGCGATACGGATGAAATTAAACGGACATAGAGGAGCGATAGAATTTGTAAGAAACTTCCGTACTGGTTTTACAATTATCGCAAGCATAGAATAGTTGTAGTAATACGGGGCATTTTTCTTTTTGACCTTCTCGTAAAGCCATTTTGCAAGACTCATGAGACCTCCGCAATGAGCCTTTTCGCTTCCGCTTGGCCCTGATCGTACTGTTCACGGGTAATACGGCCTTCGGCAAGCAGATAATCGGCCAAATCCGTTGCCGTATCACAGTTTTCTTCGGTAATTCCGTCACGTTTGAACACCTTGCCAAGTGTAGTGAGGATGATTTTCACATCGCCAAGAAAGGTGATTTTCTTGATGTATTCAAGATCGTAGTCGATTTTAGCTTCCCAAGAGACTGCATTACGTCCATTAATTTGAGCAAGTCCGCTAAGTCCTTGACGCACGGAATGACGTTTGCGCTGTTCGGGAGTCATAAAGACCATATCGCGCACAAGCTGCGGCCTCGGCCCAATCACGGTCATGTCGCCCTTGAGGATGTTGAACAGTTCCGGGAGTTCATCCAGGCTGGTGCTGCGAAGGAACTTTCCGTAAGCGGTCAAGCGTTTGTCATCCGGGAGCAAGTTGCCGTCCTTATCACGCTGGTTGGTCATGGTGCGGAACTTGATGAGCTTGAAGATCTTTTCGTCCTTGCCCGGGCGCGGTTGCGTAAAGAACGGGTTGCCCTTCATCTTGATGGCGCCGAGTACCGTAAGTACGACGAGAACCGGGCTCAGGCAGATGAAGGCTGCCAGAGCACAGAAGAAGTCAAGAGGGCGTTTAAAGAAGCGGGCGTACATGTTCTAAATGTGACTGGATCCTTCGCTTCGCTCAGGATGACGGAGTGATGCATGGATTGCTTCG
>OCTW013415681.1_pt1 | contig 19299 bp, 18 predicted proteins | sample 1539671 | NCBI WGS metagenome assembly OCTW01 (sample SAMN02144230, study PRJEB22623) | gut metagenome | biome: sheep rumen | host: Ovis aries | place: New Zealand
ACCGATGCACATGCAGCCCATGTACATGAGCCATGCATTCATCACCGCGAATGGCAACGGACGTGCCCGCACGAACGCCTATATCGCAGGCGAATGCCAGGACAACGGCGCCGACATCTTCGCCCGCGGACTTTGCCTCCCGAGCGACAACAAGATGACCCCCGAACAGCAGGACGCCATCATCCAGACCATCAAGGAATGCTTCGAGTAAATCTGGTTGGATGGTTCTTACATTCAATCGGTTTTAGTCAAGATAAAACGAATTAGTGACAAGCGTCGTCAACTAAAGAGGTATGCTTTTATGAGCGAAAAATCAATAAAACATAAACCGTATGGATTGTATGAGCGCTTGGTAAAGCGACCGCTGGATTGCTTGTTGTCGATTGTTGCTTTGGTTGCTCTTAGCCCGATTCTTGTTGTTGTTGCTATTCTAATTAGAATCGATATGGGTAGTCCAATTTTTTTCAAACAGCACAGAATTGGTAAAGATGACAAGGAATTTAGCATGTACAAATTCCGTTCGATGTCTGATGTTCGAGATGAAAATGGGGTATTTTTGCCGGATGACCAGCGTATTACCAAACTCGGAAATTTTATTAGGAAGACTTCAATTGATGAATTGCCTAGCCTTCTAAACATTCTCAAAGGCGATATGTCAGTTATTGGACCGAGACCGCTTCCTACGAGATATTTGAATCGTTACACTCAAGAACAGAGAAGACGTCACGAAATTCGGCCGGGACTTTCGAACCCCTCGACTGTTAATGGTCGCAATAGTCAAACTTGGGAACAACAGTTCGAGGGCGATGTTTGGTATGTTGACCATGTGTCTTTCTTGACTGACGTGAAGAGCATTGTCGATACGATAAAAGTCGTTTTGAATCATTCAGGGGCTACGGCAGAAGATGGCGGGGCTCGTGGAGAGTTCATTGGCATTGCTAATGTTGAAGATTTAAAAACGGATGCCGAAGGCAATTATATGAAATTATAAGACCAATGCTTGATGCTTGGCAAAAGGTAAGCTTATGAAAAAGATTTTTATTGTTGGTGCAGGTGGTTTCGGTAGGGAACTTCTTTGGTGGATTAAGGATATTAACAAGGTCACCCCTACATGGGAAATCGGTGGGTTCCTTGATGATAACCTTCACGCATTGGATGAATACGAGTGTGACTATAAAGTTGTCGGAACAATAAAAGACTGGCAACCCAAAGAAGATGAAGAATTTGCTTTGGCACTTGGTTCCTCTGCACTAAAAAGAAAAATTGTCGAGGTAATGAAGGCTAAGGGAGCCAAGTTCGCATCAATCATTCATCCGACGGCAATGCTCAGCGAATTTGCACATTATGGCGAAGGGTTTATTATGTTCCCTTACTCAAAGCTCTCTGCAAATTCGACCGTTGGTGATTTTGTGACATTGCTTTCTACTCCTATTGGGCACGATACGATAATTGGTGATTATTCTGTTATTAGTGGTAACTGCAGTGTCGTTCGTAATGTCGTAATTGGGAAAGACGTATTCTTGGCTGCAGGCGTATGCATCGCACAGGATATTCATATCGGTGATGGAGCTTTCCTTGGCTTGGGCTCTGTTGTTCTTAAGGATGTTCCGGCAGGGGCCAAGGTCTTTGGTAACCCGGCCAGAATTTTACCTCAAACAAAATAAGGTTTGATTAATCGGAGATTTAACATGCGAAGCAGATTGGCGAGTTTGTTCTATGAAAATGTGAAGGCTACTCCTGACAAGTTGGCCATTTGGTGTGATGGCAAAAAAGCCACATACAAAGAAATGGGCGAACTGGTTAGCAGATATTCGAATCTACTGTTAAGCCTTGGAGCCTCTTACGGTGATCATATCGCTATCCCCATGAACAACAGCATCGAATCTGTTGCACTGTTCTTCTCTGCAGCTGATCTTGGTATTTGCATTGTTCCGATTAATCCGTCTCTTCCGCTTGAAGCTGTGAAAACGGCAATGCAGGCCGGTGACATTAAGCACCTGATTGCAAGAAAGTCTTTTTTCGTGGATTGCGAAAAGAGCGGTGGCTTAAATGTTCCAGGTTTTTCAATCTGCTTAGATCAGGAATATCCGGGAACGACTCCGTTTGCAAAAATCAGCGAAATGAGTGCAGAACGCCCTGAAGTGGAACATGATGTCAATGGGTCTGAAAGCCTTATTCTGACAATGACATCTGGCTCCACGGGGGTTCCTAAACCGATTGACATTAGCCAGGATAACAAGTATGAACGTTCGATGGCCCATGTCAGAGTGTACAAGATTGTAAAGGATGACTTGATTTTGGCGGCAACGCCGCTTTATCATTCCTTGGCGGAACGCCTCGTTATTCTTCCGCTGATTTACGGTGCGACATCGATTCTTCTGCCTCGCTTTACCCCGGCAATTTGGTTGAAGTGTGTCGAAGAACAGAAACCGACGTTTACAATTGCTGTTTCTGCACAGTTGGCTCAGATTCTTGAATTGCTCAAGCAACCGAATGCCCCGAAAATCACAAGCTTCCGCAGTATTGTATCTTCCTCGGCTCTTCTTGAAGCCTCGGTGAAATACCAGTTGATTGACTTGCTGCAATGCGAATTCCATGAAATGTATGGCGCATCTGAAGTCTCTACGGTAACGGATATTTGCTTCCAAGAAGTAAAGGATAAGCAAAAGTCTGTAGGTAAGCCCTTTGATGAAGCCCAAATTCGAATTCTTCGCGACAATAGTGATGCCGATGGTAGTATTGATTGTGCTTTGGGCGAAGTGGGCGAAATCGCGGTAAAGTCTAAGCTTCAGTGTAAGGGCTATTACAAGCAAGAATCCATGATGCAGGCTGCAATGATCGATGGATATTTCCGTACGGGAGACCTTGGATATCTTGATGCCGATGGTTATCTCTATTTTGCGGGCCGTAAAAAGGAATTGATTATTACGGGTGCAATCAATGTCTATCCGCACGATATCGATGTCGTGATTGCAAGACTCCCTGAAGTTGAAGAATGTGCCGCATTCTCTTACCCGGACGAAAAACTGGGCGAAATCGTTGCTCTTGCCGTTGTTCCTAAGGCAAATCAGGAAATCAATTTACGTTCCTTGAAGACCTATTGTGCTAAGAACTTGGCTGACTTCCAGCAACCGCACAAGATATTCGTGGTTGATAAGTTGCCGAAGAACGCAATGGGCAAACTGCAACGAAGATTCATTTATGATTATATCCGTAATTCTGGCTTAGATGCTTAAAGGAGAACGAAACTAATGGAAAAGGTAAAAGACTTTATTGTGGATTATATCCAGCGAGAATACACCCTCCCGGATGGTGTAGACATCATGAATCTGAATTATGTCGAAAATGGCTATATTGATTCGATGGGTTTAATCCAGTTCATAGCAATGATTGAAGATGAATTTGGTGTATCGTTTTCTGACGAAGAACTCGCAACTGAAGATGTTAAGGTTGTCGGAAAAATGGCCGCCCTTGTGTGCGCTAAGATGAACGAAAAATAAAAAGATTAATCAGATGAAAGATGTCGTTACAGTTGGCGTAATTGGAGCCGGTCGAGCCCTAGAACTGCATGCCTTTGGTTATAAAAGGTCGAACATTCCTTGTCGTTTAAAAACGGTTGTTGCTCGCCGCCCCGAACAGATTAAGAGTGCTGTTGAAAAATACGGCTTTGAAAAAGGTTCTACCGACTTTAACGACCTTCTGAATGACCCTGAAATAGATGTCATTGATATTTGCACGCCGCCATACGTTCATAAAGAAGAAATTATTATGGCGATGCGTGCGGGTAAGCATGTTATTTGCGAAAAACCGATGGTGGGGTATTTTGGCCGCCCTGGAGACCCGGAGCCGATTGGTGAAAAGGTTTCCAAGAAATTTATGTACGAATGCCTGCTCGAAGATTTGGCAGAACTCCGCCAGGTGCGTAAAGAAACCGGCATGCGCTTTATGTATGCCGAAAACTTTGTTTACTCTCCGGCTGTACTTAAGGCTGGTGAAATTATACGCGCCAAAAAGAGCAGAATCCTTTATATGAAGGGTGAAGAAAGCTTAAAGGGCTCTAGTTCTCATGTTGCCGGCGAATGGAATAAAACGGGCGGTGGCATTTTTATGAGAAACGGAGTTCACCCTCTTGGAGCTATTCTTTATTTGAAAGAGCAGGAATCTATCTCGCAGGGGCATAATGTAACTGTTAAGAGTGTTGTCGGCGATATGGGTTATGCAACAAGACGCCTTTCTGAACATGAACATCGGCACATTGCAGCAAGGCCCCATGATGTGGAAGATTCTGGCTCTGCGATCATTACTTTTACCGATGGTAGCAAGGCTAGCATTATTGCTACGGATAATTTGCTCGGCGGTAGTAAGAACTATGTCGAAATTTATGCTAATGATACGGCAATCAATTGCAGACTTACCATGAATGATGCCATGGAGACTTACATGGTAGATGACGAAGGCATGGAGGGCGTTTATCTTTCTGAAATGCTTCCCATTGTTACCGGTTGGAACAAGCCCTTTGTTGCCGATGAAATGCTCCGTGGCTACTGTAATGAAATTGTTGACTTTATGGGAGCGATTCTTGACGACCGTGAACCAGAAGGTTGTTTTGATTTGGCAGCTCAAGTAATGAAAGTTACTTATGCTGCCTATTATTCCGACGAAGAAGGCCGAAGAATAGATTTAGTTTAGGCTTGAAGATAGGTGGAAAATAGAATGAGATTATTGGTTCATGGCTTAGCTGGATACACAAAAGGTGGAATTGAAACCTTTGTTTTGGGTATGGCGGAGCACATGTCCGATGGAATCATCTTTGATTATGTGATAGAAAAAGATTTTGGAACCGAAATTGCTAAAATGCCGGGGCTTGGTGAAACATTGATGATTCAACCCAAACGGCGCATGTTGTCTAATTTAATAGATTGGCTCAAATTACTGAGAACACGAAAGAACATTGATTCTGCCGTGTATTTTAATTGGTATTCGATGGCATGGCTCTTTCCGGCGATGATTGCTAGGATTTTGGGCTATAGAGTCATTATTCATGCTCATAATAATAATTTGCATAATTGCGGCTTTTTACAACGAACTATGCATGCTGTAAACCGACAGGTGCAAAAATTTATGAAAATCACAAGGTTGACCAATTCTGAACTTTCTGCGAAGTTCTTTTTTGGAAATAAACCTGCCAAGATGATTTATAACGCGATTGATACAACACGTTTTGCTTACAACGAAGATGTTAGAAATAAAATTCGTAATGATCTTGATGTGGAAAATAAACATGTTTATGGCTTTGCAGGAAGAATAGCCTATCAAAAGAATCCGCTATTTCTGATGGATGTTTTCAACGAAATAAAAAAGATCGATGCTGACGCTGCTTTCCTAGTCTGTGGAGACGGCGATTTAATGGAAGAAACGGAAAAGAAGGCTGTGGATCTTGGAATTGAAGTAATCTTTGTTGGCTCCATCCCAAATGTCCAGGATTATTATCAAGCTATGGATGTCTTCGTTTTGCCGTCTCGATTTGAAGGCCTTGGAATTGTTTTGATAGAAGCCCAGTGTTGTGGCTTGCCTTGCGTTGCTTCGGCTGATGTTATTCCGCAGGATGCAAAAGTAACGGATTTGGTTGAATTTGTTAAGCTTGATGGTAATTCGGTGGAATGGGCGCAAAACGCCTTTGACTTGGCGAAAAAGAAAATAAACAGAATTGCTTATTGCCTTAAAACTGAAAAATCAAATTTTAATATTCAAAAAGAATCTGTCGTTTTGATGAGTGTGTTGATGAGAGAAGAGTAATGGATAATATAACATCAAAAGTTTTTTCTATTACAATTGCGCTTCTTCCGTTAATTGCTTTTGTTAAAGTGCCTGGAATGGATATTGGCCTAGGGATGCTTTTGCTTTTTGTTTTATTACCATGGTTGTTTCTTTATAATTTGACAAGACTTCAACTAAATGATATTGCAAAATTTTCGGGTTTGATTCTTTTTTGTGCTTATAGCATATTTTGTTCTAGAGAAAGTTTTTCTGATATAATAGGTTTTATTCTAATAATGATTTGGGTTATAGGTACATATAAATATTTGATTGATGAAAAACTTGTATTTGGTATTATGAGTATGGTTTCAATTATAGCAAGTGTTGTTGTTCTTATTCAATTGTTGTTTCATTATGTATTTGGTTTTAATTTGGCTCCATACATCCCTGTTTTGATAAAAGACTCTACTTTAGCACAATATTCTCATGTTATAAATGCTGGTGTTGACATTTTGGGAATGTATCGACCCTCTGCATTTTTTTTCGAACCATCTCACTTTAGCGAATACGCTGTTATTCCGTTGCTTTGGCTTCTTTTAAAGAGAAAGAAACATAATAGCGAAAAAATAGCTTTGTTTATATCAATCGGAATCCTGTTGACTCGGTCTGGAATGGGGACCGCAATGGTAATTGGGGGATGGATTGTTTATTATATAAATGGGCTAGATTTGAATAAAAGAGAAAATGTTGTTAATGCTGTGCTTGTAGTTTTTTGTGCAGTTATTGCTTTTTTGCTGCTTTTAAAACTGCCTTTCTTTCAATCTGCTGTAAATAGGGTTGTTGCAACACAGGATGATTACAATGCCATTAATGGTAGATTGTTTTTTTGGGATCATTATTTTAGCCGGTTTTCTTTTTCACAATTTGTATGGGGAGTGGGATATAATACGGTGCAATTGGATAAATATATGACGGGATTTATGAAATTACTATATTGCTCAGGTTCAATAGGCGTGCTTCTCTTTTATTTTATGCTATTACAGCATAGAACAAAAAAAGATCGGTTTAAGAGCACTTTTATTCTATTCTATTCTGTACTTGTGTTTTTTGCAGGATTGGTATCAGTGATTAATTTGGTGTTTTACTTGACGATGATTTTTTCAAAGAAAACATGTGAAATAGAAGAATATGGACAATATGATATAAATGGAATAAAATATATCCCTTCTAAAATGTCAGAAAGTAAAGCAAATGTTTTTAAAGGGATTTAATTATGAATGTCGGTCTTGTTACTCTTCACAATTATAATTATGGATCAGTACTTCAATGTTGGGCTACTCAGGAGTATTTAAAAAAAAAGGGATTCGATTGTGGAGTGATTGATGTTGTTGGATCATCAAATATTTTTGAAAAATTAAGTCTTGTTTTTCGCATGGCCTGGTTGATGTTGTGCCATCCTCGAAATGCCAAAGATATTTATAAAGTTTTAAGTGCGCAAAGAGCTAAGAATTTGACGATTAATGTAGAATCCATTAAATCGTTAGGGGGGTTCTTATCTAAACATCTAAATATTAAGAAAATCTCAAAATCGGATCTTTATAAATATGATTTTTTAAAAAATTTTGATTTGTTTTTTTCTGGGAGCGATCAAGTTTGGAATGGTTCCCAAATAACGAATATAGACTTGTTTTTTTTGAGATTTTGCCCCAAAGAAAAGAGAATTGCCTGGAGCTCGTCTTTTGGTGGAAAGAAAATATCAAATTACAACAAACGTAAGTATAAAAAATTTATATCTGAATTTGCAAAGGTGTCATGTCGTGAGGAATCCGCGCTAAAAATAATAAAAGAATTATGTGGTGTAGATGCTGTACAGTTGTTTGATCCTGTTGTTCTGCTTTCTGCAGATGAATGGAGATCCTTATATGTTAATGAAAATATCTGTGAAAATAAAAAAAATTATATTCTTGTGTTTTTCCTTAATGAACCGGAAAAAAAACTTGTTGAAAAAATTAATGAAATTGCAAATGAGAAAAAGTATGAGCTAATCTCTTTTTCGTATCATTACAATGTATATAAAAACGTGGAAAATTTGAAGTGCGAGAATGGCTCTCCTGAGAAGTTCTTACAGCTTATAGATAATGCCAAAATTGTTCTGACCGATTCTTTTCATGTTTCGTTATTTAGTGCAATATTGCATACCAATTTTTATACCTTTGACAGAAATTACATCGGAGGACAAAATCAGGGCGCTAGATTGGAGTCTTTTTTTAATTTGATTAATGATCTGTCGAGATATAATGCAAGTAATTTCGATTCAGAACCAAATTTTGAATACATAGACGCTGTTTTTGACAAAGAAAGAGATAAGTTTGCAAGATATTTAGATTCTATACAGAAATATGCGAGAACTTTGTCTAAAGGCAATGTTGTTCTTTTTGACGAAAAAAAGAATTGCTCTGGGTGCGGGGCTTGTGCTGATGTTTGTCCAGTTCATGCGATCACGATGGAAATTGGTGAGGATGGTGTTTATCCAAAGATAGATTCTTCAAAGTGCATTAAGTGTAGAAAGTGCTTGGGTGTCTGCGGGCAAAAGATTAATGGGTCTAATAACGATGATAATGTTCAAACTTTCATCGGGATTAGTAATAATCAAGATTCTTCTGCCGAGTCTGCATCAGGGGGTATATTCTATGAAATTGCTAAGCAAACTATTAAAGAGAGCGGTCTCGTGTATGGTGCTGCGTTGATACGTGAGAAAAATCGTTTTGTATGCAAGCATATTGGTGTAGATAATCTTATTGATCTATCTAAACTTAGAAATTCTAAATATGTACAAAGTTCATCGGTAGGTGTTTTTTCTGATGTGAAAAAGCAATTGGATTCTGGAAAGTCTGTTCTTTTTTCGGGAACATCGTGTCAAGTTGCTTCTTTATATAGTTTTTTGGGAAATAAACAGTATGAAAATTTACTTACGATAGATTTAATATGTCATGGAGTTCCTTCACAAAAAGTATTTGATGATTATATCTCTTATTTAAATTCTCTATATGATGGCAAAATCACAAGTTTTTCGTTTCGGAGTAAGGATCCGTCATTTGGTAAAAATGTGCCTTATGTAATGTCTATGGACGTTGAACATGAACTTGGAAAAAAAACTACTCATCACGTAAATTTAAGGGATTCTGCATATTATAGAATGTTTATGGCATGTGGGGGATATAGGGAATCTTGTTATCATTGCAAATTTGCTGGCTTGCAAAAATTAGCAGATATTACATTAGGTGACTATTATATAAAGGAATCTTCGGAAGAAGTTCGTTCCTTAAAATTAGACGAAAGATATTTGTATTCTTGTGTTATTGTTAGATCTGAAAAAGGAAAGAAATGGATTGGTAAATCAGGAGCCTCTTTATACCAAGTTCCAGTAAATGTTGTTGTGCAGGATCATCAGGCTTTACAACGGCCAAGTACAAGAACAAAAATGGGAAATATGCTATATTCTATGTATAAAAAGCATGGCTTTGAAAAAATGCAGAAATGCATACGAAGAAGAAATCTGATTGTTGATGTTGTAAAAAAAATTAGAAATTAACATTGTGTACGATTATAGAGGTTATATGTATCAAATAACAGAAAATGAATGTCCTAATCCCGTTAAGGGATATAGTGTTTATTGTGTTGTCGTTAATTATAACGATTATCAAACTTGTTGTGATTTCATTGATAATTCAAAAGACAACAATCTTCTAAAAAAAATAGTTATCGTTGATAATAATTCTACAGATGATTCTTATGAAAAACTAAAACAGTCTTTCTCGTCAAATGAAAAAATTGATGTGATAAAAAGTGATAAAAATGGCGGCTATGGCTATGGTAATAATGTTGGAATAAGATTTTGTTTCCAAAATTACCAACCTTCACATATTATTATTTCTAATCCAGATGTCAAGTTTGATTCAAATGTCGTTCTCCAATTATGTCAATCTTTGGATTCAGACAAGAATAATTTTATTGCTGCACCTAAAATGATTCAAAAAGATGGAAGTTTAGGCATATTGCCCTGGAAAATTCCGTCTAAAAAACAGTATATATTTCTCTCTAGTATTTTTTTCTCGGACAATAATTTTAGGCTTTCTGTTAATGATTTAAAAAAAGATACTCAGCTTGTTGATTGTGTTGCGGGTGCTTTTTTAATGTTTAAGGCATCGGATTTAATAAAAAATGGTGTATATGATGAAAATATTTTCTTGTTCGGAGAGGAGACATCAATTGGAATTAAGTATAAGGATATGGGTTTAAAAACCATTTTTCTCCCAAATATAGAATACGTTCATTTAGGATCTGAAAGTATTAATAAGTCTGCTTCAGAATTGAGAAAAATGAAGTTCACGTTGCAGAGTCGATTTTATGTTCTTCGACAATATTATAGGATAAAGGGTATTGAAATCCCTCTTGTTCGATTTATATTTTGGTTGCAAGTTCTTGAATGGACGTTTTACTTGAAAATTAGGGATTGGAACATCTGCAAATTGCTGAGGCGTTGGTATGTTAAAAATAGATGACTGCCACATAGTGTATGTTTTATGTCCCGCAAATATTGAAACGGGTGGACCAGATGCGCTGCATCAAATGGTTTTTTATTTAAAAGAAATTGGTGTTAATGCTAAAATTGCCTACATTGCTGATAATAAAAAAAATGTGTCTATTCCTGACAGATATAAATGTTATGTAGATGAATTCATACTAAAAGATGAAATTGATGATGATTCCAATCGTTTTGTGATTATACCGGAGCATTGTGTAAGCGAAATCCGTCGGTTTACGAAATCTAATGTTTTCATATGGTGGTTGAGTGTTGATAACAATATTGCGCTTCCTTTTTACAAGAGGTTGTTCTATGTTTTGAAAATGCCTCTATTATATCTAAAACACAGAAATCTTTTTAAAAATAGAGTGTTTACTGTTGTAAAATCTGTGCTTTCTGCAAAAACATACCAATTTGAAAAGGAATCTTCAAATATTACTCATTTATGTGCATCTTATTACGCTTTGGATTATGTTTCTCGTAGAAGTCATAATAGTGTATTAAAGTGTATTGAACCCATTAGTAGACAGTTCTTAGATATCTATACCTCAGAAAAAAAAGATATCTCCAAAGAAAATCGTAATAATGTTATTTTGTACAATCCTGTACGAAAATATGACGATATCCTAAAAAAAATTGTGGCCCAGGCTCCGGAATTACGTTTTGAACCATTACAGGGGCTTAATTTGCAACAATTAATTGAAAAATATAAGACATCTAAACTTTATATTGATTTTGGCGCATTTCCGGGGGCAGAAAGAATCCCTAAAGAAGCAGTTCTGTTTGGATGTGCAATAATTACGGGAAAACGAGGTGCATCAGGTTATCATGGAGATGTTCCTATTCCGGATGATTATAAGTTTGATAATCCTGTATTTCAAATTGACGAGATTGTAAAAAAAATTAGATTTGTCTTAGATAATTATGAGAAGGTTTATTCTGATTTCGATGAATACCGTGAGACGGTATTGAATTTAGAAGAAAACTTTATAAAATCTCTTAAAGGAATTTTTGAAAAATAGCCAAGAAGGATGATGCATTTATTATGAAAACAGTTCTTTTAGCAGGTGGATTTGGGTCAAGAATATCCGAGGAATCAGCATTTAGGCCGAAGCCTATGATTGAAATCGGAGGCAAACCGATTTTGTGGCATATCATGAAGGAATACGCCTATTATGGTCATACGGAATTTATCATCTGTGCTGGTTACAAGCAGGAATATATTAAAGAATGGTTCTCGAACTATTTCCTGCAGAATTCCGATGTGACATTCGATTTCCACAACAACAAAAATGAAATGACGATTCACCACAGTCATATTGAACCATGGAAAGTGACTGTTGTCGATACTGGTTATAATACTATGACCGGTGGACGAATCAAGCGTATTCAAGAATATGTTGGAGACGAACCGTTCTTTATGACATATGGTGATGGCGTTTGTGATGTGAATATTAACAAGCTCCTTGAGTACCACAAGAGCCATGGCAAAATAGCTACATTGACTGCTGTGAAGATGGCTCAAGATAAGGGAGTATTGAATATTGGCGGAAATAATGCGGTCAAATCGTTTCGTGAAAAAAATGTGAATGATGGTGTTACAATTAACGCCGGTTATATGGTGTTGCAACCCGAAATATTCAATTATCTCACGGATGATACGTGCGTGTTTGAAAAAGAGCCTCTGGCAAAACTTGCTAGTGATGGTGAACTAATGTCTTACTCGCACACCGGGTTTTGGCAGTGCATGGATAATATTAGAGAAAAAGAAGCTTTGGAAAAACTTTTAGCGTGCGGTCAGGCTCCGTGGAAAAAATGGTAGAGCTATGATAGACATTTTTAATAACTTTTATAAAGGCAAGCGGGTCCTTGTAACCGGTCATACGGGATTCAAGGGGAGTTGGCTTTCGATTTGGCTTCATGAACTTGGTGCCGAAGTTATTGGCGTTGCCCTTGAACCGTATTCTGCAAAGGATAATTTTGTCTTGAGTGGTATTGGTTCAAAAATAAAAGCCGATATTCGTGCGGATATTCGTGACTTGCAAAAGATGAAAGAAATCTTTGCCGAATACCAGCCGGAGATTGTATTCCATCTGGCTGCACAGCCGCTTGTCCGATTGAGCTATGAAAAACCCGTAGAAACCTATGAAACGAACGTCATGGGAACAATCAACATTCTCGAAGCGATTCGTGCTACTGATAGCGTGAAGGTGGGTGTGATGATTACCACCGACAAATGCTACGATAATAAGGAACAGCTTCGCGGCTACAAAGAAGACGATCCATTTGGCGGTTATGATCCATATAGTTCTTCTAAAGGAGCTTGCGAAATTGCCATCCAGTCTTGGCGTCGGAGCTATTTTAATCCGGATCAGTTCGAAAAGCATGGCAAGTCGATTGCCTCTGTTCGTGCAGGCAATGTGATTGGTGGTGGTGACTGGTCTTTGGATCGAATCATTCCCGATTGTATTCGTGCATTGGAAACCGACAAGTCAATTGAAATTCGTTCTCCTAAGTCGGTACGTCCTTGGGAACATGTGTTGGAACCTCTTTCTGGCTATATGTTGCTTGCTCAAAAGATGTGGGATAAACCGACCGAATATTGCGAAGGCTGGAATTTCGGACCAGAAGCGGAATCTGTTTCCACTGTTTGGGAAGTTGCAACAGAGTTGGTCAAGAATTTTGACAAGGGCGAATTAAAGGATGCTTCTGATTCTAATGCGGTTCATGAAGCACAATTGCTCATGCTTGACATTACCAAAGCCAAGACTCGTTTAGGTTGGGAACCAAGGCTGAATATGCAACAGTGTTTGGCTCTTGTTGCTGATTGGTACAAGCATTATAAGAACGACGATGTGTACAATCTTTGTGTGGAAGAAATTAAACGTTTTGTCGGATAACTGTATGGAAAAATCTCGGGTTTATCAGCTGATGACAAAATATAGGATGTCCTTATTTGGTCTCGCTGTTATATGGATATTTTTTAGACATACTTTCTACTATAATCAAGTGTCATATTCTTTTTTTTCACCAATTGTTCAAATTGGGGATTGTGGCGTTGACATTTTTATGTTCTTATCTGGTTTTGGGCTGTTTTTTAGTTATACAAAATATCTCACAAAAATTGAATTCTATAAAAAACGTGTATTAAGGATTGTTCCTACAGTAATTATACTTTTATCACTATTTGCTGTTTCCAAAAATATAATACTAGATCAAGTGCCTAAAACAATATTTCATCCAGGGTATTGGTTCTTTTCTATTTATGCCAATTATTGGTTTATTGGTGCTATTTTTCTTTTTTATGCTTTATACCCATTAATATTTAATTGTATAAGAAAAAATGCTCTTTTCACTATCGTTATTGCGTTTATTATTTCTTTAGCTGGAATTTTGGGGGTTCATATTCTTGATGTGGATCATTTCAATCAGTTGGTTCTTTATTTTGCTAGATTCCCGATTTTTCTCTTGGGAACCGTTTTTGCCCATCATCAAAAACTATTGACCTATAATAAAAGTATAATGATACTTTTTCTAGTAAGTATACCTTGCTTAATTTACTTTCCAAAAGATTTTCAAAGGTTAATGTATTTTCCTCTTGCAACAGCAGTGTGTGTCGTTTTACCTCAGTTTTTAGACAAAATGCCACCGATTTTTACAAAAACATGTAGTTTTTTTGGAAGAATGTCTCTTGAATTTTACTTGATTCATGTTTTTCTTTTTGGAATGGGCTTTATTGGTTGGTTAAACGCTAAACTTGATATATATGTGTGTATTCTACTTGCTTTTATTGTGGCAACGGTGTGTTCCTATTTATCGTCATTAGTCATTTCATCAATAACAAAAAGGATTTGCAGATGAAACTCTCTTATGACGCGTTAGTAATAGAGTGTGTAAGAGCCTTTTGCAAAATTGGATGTAGCAAAGAGGTTGCTCAAAAAGCGGTTGATGCTTTAATATTGGCCGAAGCATGTGGGGTTTCTTCTCATGGCATTAGAATGCTTCCTGCACATGCGCAAAAAATAAAGAATCGCGAATATAATATTGACGCTGTTATTGAGAACGAAATAGAGACGCCGTCTTTTGCAAGATTCAATAGCCATAATCAAATAGGAATGGTTTCTGCAACAGACTGCATGCAGTTTGCTATTGATAAAGCGCAAGAGAATGGTGTTTATACTGTATTTGCAAATAATTGTAACACTTTTAGTGCGGCCTTTGTGTATGCGTTTCAAGCTGCTCGTCAAGGGATGATTGGGTTTACAATGAGCAATTCGCCAGCCCAAATGGCGCCCACTGGAGGACGAGAGAAATTATTGGGTACAAATCCAATGGCGTATGCTATTCCTGGAAAAAGGAATAACCCGATTATTTTCGATATGGCGACAAGTGTTGTTGCGAAATCTAAGATAAATCTCGCAAAGGAAAAAGGGGAGGAAATACCGGAAGGATGGGCTTTGGATATATGCGGAAATCCGACAACAGATCCAAATGAAGCTGTAAAAGGCTTGATTTTGCCAATGGCTGGAGCTAAGGGATATGGTTTAACAATGATGATTGATCTTATTGCAGGTCTATTGTCAAACGCTCAGTATTTAGATGGTGTTGGTCGATTTTACAATAATTTAGGACAAGGGATGAATGTCGGTCAATGCTTTATTGCTATTGATCCCAAGATCGTTTTAGATTTGTCTTTTTATGAAAAAGTCGATGATTATATAGACCGCATACATAATAGTGATAGAATTGATAATGAAACGGTTCTTGTTCCCGGAGACCGAAAATTTAAATATTTGAATTATTGCAAACAATTTGGGTTTGACGTTTCTGATACTTTGTGGAATGATTTTAATAAGGTTATAAACGAATGAATGATGTTCATGTTTTAGATTGCACCCTTCGCGATGGAGGCTATGTAAACGATTGGAACTTTGGTGATGAAAACGCTAAGGAAATTGTCACTCAGCTAAGTTCCACAGGTGTTGAATATGTTGAAGTTGGTTTTATCAAGTTGTGCGATTACATCAAAGATAAAATCCAGTTCAATCACATGGACCAAATCGCCGCATTATTTCGTCCATCTAAGCAAAAACTTTCTTTGATAGTGGAAGTCGGCTACGGATATCCGATTACATCGTTCCCTCCTCGCTCTGAAAACACTGTTGACTTAGTTCGGGTCATCATGTGGAAACGTTCCTTGAAGGATGGTTTAGAATATTGCCGCCGTTTAAGGGAATTGGGATATGAAGTTGGGGTACAACCAACTCGCGTGGAACAGTATAGCGATGAAGAATATGCTGAATTGATGCAAAATTTCAGTACCATTCAACCTAAAGCTATTTATATCGTTGATACCTTCGGCTTGCTGACTGAAGAAAAACTGTTGCACTATGCCAAAATTGCAGATGAAAACCTTGGTGAGGGAATTCGCCTGGGCTATCATGCTCACAACAATATGCAGCAGGCTTTTTCAAATGCTGTTGCTTTCATGAATCATCCTTGGAAACATGAAATCATGCTTGATGCGTCTGTTTCTGGAATGGGGCGTGGGGCCGGCAATCTTTGTCTTGAATTGCTATTGAAATATTTGAATGAACATCAAATGGGACAATACGAAGTTGAACCGACAAATGATGTTGCTTCAAGAATTATGCAGTTCTATTCTATGGCTCCTTGGGGCTATTCAATGCCTTATTATTTGTCTGCGATTAATGGACGTAACCCGTCTTATGTTTTATACCTAAACAAATTCAATTTGTCTATAAAACAGATTGCAGAAGTGTTCAGAATAATGCGGGAAAGAAATGTTGGCATTACTTACGATACCGCAATGTGTGATTCGATTGTTGCCGAAGTAAAAGGAAAATAGCGGAGCATGTCATTTAGAACATTCATAACACAGAAACTAGGTGTTGACAAGGCGATTTTCTATACCTTGTTGAGTCGTGGCTTGCAGATTTCTACAGCTCTGTTTACGGTATTCTTTATTGCGAAAAATCTCTCTCCGGAAGAACAGGGCTTTTACTATACATTTGGCAGCATTATTGCGTTGCAGGTATTCTTTGAACTTGGTTTAACGGGCATTATTACGCAATTTGTTGCTCATGAAGCATCGCATTTAAAGCTAAATTCTGAATACAGAATGGATGGTGAGGAAAAATACCGCTCAAGACTTTCCTCATTATTGAAATTTTGTACAAAATGGTATCTTGTTGTTGGAGCTCTTGTTTTTGTTGCTCTTGGAGTTTTGGGCTCCATATTTTTTTCCAGATATAGCATAGAACATCGGGATATCAAATGGTTTTTGCCATGGATTCTTCTTGCTATCGGTACGGCGCTTAATCTGTTTCTTTCTCCGATAACAGCTTTTTTGGAAGGCCTGGGAAAAGTCAAAGAAGTTGCTCAACTTCGATTTGTTCAACAAATCATGCATCCGATTGTAGTTTGGGGTGGGCTATCTATTGGTGGTAAGTTGTTTGTATCTGGGGCGGATGCTTTTGTCAGGGTATTTGTAGTGATGATAATTATAGCAAAGTCTCCCTTCTTCAAAATTTTGAAGAATATATGGAAAGATTCTGGCGAAGAAAAGGTCCTTTATATGAAGGAAATTTTTCCATATCAGTGGCGAATTGCATTGAGTTGGATTAGTGGTTATTTTATTTTTCAATTGTTTAACCCGGTTCTTTTTGCAATTGAGGGGGCAAAGGTTGCTGGACAGATGGGCATGACTTTGGCTGCTCTCAATGGTATACAAGCTCTAACGCAGAGCTGGATTAATACTAAGGTTCCCAAAATGTCTGGCATGATAGCGCTAAAGGATTACAATAATCTTGATTTGCTTTTTGGGAAAACGTTTAAACAGATGTTATTGATTGGAAGCGTTGCTATTTTATTTTTTATTTTTGTAATTTATATTGTTCAATCAAGTGAAATTTCGTTTTTGGGAATGGATATTGGTGATCGTTTCTTGCCTATTATTCCATTATGTCTTATGGCCTGGTCATTTTGGACAATGGTCCCTATTCTGCCTTGGGCAACATATTTAAGATGTCATAAAAAAGAGCCGCTCATGTTAAATTCTGTCGTTGTAGGAATACTTTGTTGTGTTTCGACATTATCATTAGGGCGTTTATTTGGTTTATATGGTATGACGATTGGCTTTGCGTCTTTAAGAATCATATCGCTAACATGGATTTATTGTATTTATCGAAGGAAAAAGAAGGAGTGGCATGAAATATAATCAGTTGCATTTAAACGAAGATAACTTGAAAAATATTTTCGTTCCCCAAAATAATTTTGTTAGTCAAACTGACGTTCCCTCAACATTGCTTTATGGAAATAAAGATTTTATTCCAAATCCATTTATAAGCATTGTTGTAACAGCTTATAATCGCCCGAATTATTTAAGGGAGTGTTTGGAATCAGCAATTAATCAAGATTGCGAAATGTCATATGAAATCATAGTTGTTGATAACAACGAAGAAGATGTTTCTCCAAATCAAAAAATTGTAGAGCAAATTGATTCGCCTAAGATATTGTATTATAAACACAAAAAAAATATGGGCTTTCAGTGTTCTGTAAATCGCGGAATAGAACTTGCGAGAGGCGATTTTATTTGTTTTTGTCATGATGACGATTGTCTTTTAAATGATTGTCTATCAACTTTGTCTAAAATACAAAAGAGAACCGGCGATAGAGGTATCATTGGTCGTAGCAAAAGCTCTAATTTTATGATAGAGAAGGATCGTTATAAGGTTTTTTCTACAGCTAATTGTTTTATTGAGGGCGGCTATCCGTCTGGATCTTTATTTAAAAGAAGTTGTCTTTTGCAACTTGGTGGATTTAATAAAAATTATCATCCATCAAGCGATTATGCTTTGATGATTCAGTATTGTGTTAAGTGGGGACTTGTTAAATGTTATAGGCCGAATTATTTTTATAGGGTTTCTGAAGAAAATGTTAGTAATACCGTTTATAAAAAATTTATTGAAAGAGATTTCTTTTATAGAGACTGCTTAAAGGAAAAAATACCTCTTCCTAATTTTTATTTGGATATGGTAAATAAAGCTTTGTACAATAAAAATAAAATTTTTAATTCGGTTAAATGGGGTGGGGAAGATAAATCACTTCTCAAAAAAATTCGATTTGTAGATAAACTATTAGTTAAATCCTATGAAGTAATCTTAAAGTTTTTTTCCAAGGAATATGATATATAGCCCCAAATGTTCTGTTTAGATTAATATCTAAACAACCTGATTTATGAAATGATGAAGCTATTCCTCGTGGTTGAAACGTTCGAGGATGTTGTTAGTCCGGATGTTGCGCCAGTGTTCATGGGGGAACCCCAGGTAGGTCTGCGTCTCCCTTACGTCCTTCGCGTACACGTCTGCGGCCGAGATCAGCTTCATCTCGTGAAGCTTGCGTTCCACATCCTTAGTCTTGGCGAGTGTCGCGTCCGCATCTTCCTGGGCATAGGTGGCCTTGAGAAGGACGGCTACGGCGGCGAACTTGTTGCGGGACACCTTCGTGAACACAGACTAGCATCAGGGGTAGTGTCAAGGGTTTTTCGCAAAAATAGTTTGTTCCAACATCAGATCTAGGCTACATTTCCGTCCTTTTCCTGTTCCCGTTTCAGCTCGTTTTCCTTTTCCTGCTCGTATAGGTGTTTCATGTTCAGGTACCTCTTGGTGCCCCATTCCTTCGAAGCGACATGCCTTAGCCTTGCGAAGACAAGCATCAGGGCCGATTCCCCGTCCGGGAAGCAGCCGACAACACGAGTCCTTCTGCGTATTTCGCGATTCCGCCGTTCGAGGATGTTGTTCGTCCGGATATTGCGCCAGTGCTGGCTGGGGAAGTCGAGGTAGGTAAGCGTCTCCATCACGCCCTTGCGGTAAAGGTCTGCGGCGGATTTTAGCCCCATATCGCACAGTTTCTGTTCTACGTCGGCAACCTTTTTC
>OCTW013400227.1_pt1 | contig 19292 bp, 15 predicted proteins | sample 1539671 | NCBI WGS metagenome assembly OCTW01 (sample SAMN02144230, study PRJEB22623) | gut metagenome | biome: sheep rumen | host: Ovis aries | place: New Zealand
GTGATTGTCGGCCGCTGCGCGGACTATATTTTGAAGGACTGCGATCATGCTGTGCGTTGTTTTGTCCATGCGCCGATGGATTTTCTGATGGAGCAGGCGGCGAAGAAGCAGCCGATGCGCGGGAAAGAGCTCGAGAAATTCATTGAGCAGACCGACCGTCACAGGGCCGCGTATTATGAGTATCATACCGGCCAGACCTGGTATGATGCGCGAAATTATGACCTTTGTCTGGATTCTTCAAGGCTTGGCTTTGAAGGAACCGTGGAGGAGATCATCGCGTATGCAAAGGTGCGGTTCGGGCAGGACTGTTTCGGGAAGACGGCGGAGTAACCGGACAGGAAATTGAATCGCAGAGCCGAAGAAGCATCAGGGCAGCAGGGGAAATCCCTGCTGCTTTTTAATGTGTGCGCATATTCGCGGCGGCGCGGTCATCGGCCTTTTGGGACACGCACTCGGCGATGCACTGTTCTATGGAAGCGTATGGTGGAGCTGGGTATTCCCGGAAGCGGTTGTCGGTATCGCGATCGGCGCATTTGCCAAGAAGTTCGCTGTTCGCGAGGGCGGTTTTGACAAGAAAAACATTGTGCTCTTCAACGTAGTGCAGGTAATCGCAAATGCACTCGCATGGATTCTGTGCGCGCCGGTGCTCGATATCCTCGTATACGCGGAACCTGCGAACAAGGTCTTTATTCAGGGCATTTTTGCTTTCCTCGGCAATATCATTATTATCGGTGTACTCGGATCGCTCCTTCTTGCCGCGTATTCAAAGATGGCGGGCAAGAGCTCATCTCTTTCCAAAGAGGACTGACACCTCCCTGCGGGAACGAAGGCGACTTTTAGAGAGATCGCGGGCGCCTTCCGAAAAGGACGGCGGCACCTGAAAGAGAGGATAGAAGCGCTTGACTTTTAGACCAGCCTGAGTTAGCCTATACTAACAAAGAAAAGAAAGGAGTCACGCGTTATGCTTGCCAATATAATTATCATCGCCATTCTTGCCAGTCTTGTCACACTTGCGATCCGGAAGATTGTGAGAGACAAAAAGACCGGCACCGGTTCCTGCGGCTGTGGCTGTAGCAGCTGCCCTTCACACAGTTGCTGCCATCCGTCCGAAATTCCGGAGAGATTCAAATTGAAGAAATAGTTTTACAGCGGGCGGTTCCTTCGGGAGCCGTCTGTTTTTACGTGGCCTTAACATCCATCCGGTGCCGCGTCTCTTGCCCGTGTGTTACAATAAGACAGATGAACAGAGAGTGAATAGAACCGAAAGGAAGAGCCGATGGACGAGAGCAGGTATCCTTTATTTAACAAAGTCAGACATGATCCGGATGTCAAGGTTTACATCAGCGAGCAGAACATCGCCATGAAAGCGCTTGGTTTCACAGAGCACTCGCAGGCACATGTCAAGGTTGTTGCCGACCGAACTGCGGAGATTCTCGAAGAGCTGGGCGACTCCGACCATACAATTGATCTCGCGCTGACCGCTGCGTGGCTGCACGATATCGGCAATATTGTGAACCGGAAAGATCACAGCCAGTCCGGTGCCATGATGGCATTCGAAATTCTGCGCGGCATGCAGGTTCCGGCGGAGGATATCGCGAAGATTATCTGCGCGATCGGCAATCATGACGAGGGTACGGGCGTTCCGGTCAGCCGGATTTCGGCGGCTCTGATTCTGGCGGACAAGTCGGATGTCCGAAGGAGCCGCGTGCAGAACGAGGACTTTGCCTCGTTTGATATCCATGACCGCGTCAATTATTCCGTCACGCAGTCGCAGCTCAAGATCAACAAGAGCCATACGGCGATCAAGCTGAAGCTGGAGATCGACACCAAGTACGGAGAAATCGGGGAATTCCTGGAAATCTTCATGGAGCGGATGCTTCTTTGCAGAAGAGCCGCGGCCTATCTGCAGATGGAGTTTCATCTGATTATTAACGAGCAGACATTGTTTTGACAGGCGGACATTGATTTAACGGGCAGAGGCACCTGCCCGCACCGGGCAGAAGTGCCAGGCACTGCAAAATCTGGAGGACACCGCATGATCCGGATCGCGATTGTAGAAGATGAGCAGCTGTACGCGGACCAGCTCGCAGAATATATGGACCGTTTCACGAAGGAAACCGGCGAACAGATCCGGCTGACCTTTTTCCGCGACGGAGAAGATATTGCGGTTTCGTATAAGCCGGAGTATGACATCATTCTGATGGACATTCAGATGCAGTTCATGGACGGGATGACAGCGGCCGAAAAGATCAGAGCGCTCGATCAGAAGGTCATCATCATGTTTATCACCAATATGATGCAGTACGCGATCCGGGGCTATCAGGTGGACGCTCTTGATTATGTCGTGAAGCCGGTCTCATATTTCTCGTTCGCGCAGAAGCTGCAGCGGGCGATCAACCGCCTTCCGAAAGATGATGTGCATGCTGTGACGGTGAACAGCGCGGCCGGCGTATACCGGATCATCGCAGAAGATATCTACTATATTGAAAGTGAAGGGCACAGCCTGATTTTTCACACAAAAGGCGGAGACTACAGGGAGCGCGGGAAGATGCAGGACCGTGAGGAGGAGCTTGCGCCGGTTGGCTTTTTCCGCAGCAACAAAGGCTATCTCGTCAATCTGAACGCGGTGGACGGCGTGCAGGACGGGTGCTGTCTGGTGCACGGGCAGAAGCTTCTGATCGCGCGGGCCAGAAAGAACGAATTTCTGACAGCGCTCGCGCAGCATATGGGGTGAATATATGCAAAACAGAACCGGAGGAACAATCCCATGAATTCGGCAGAAATCTATGCCGATATACCGAGATTATATACGGCGATCGCCGAGTGCGCGGCCTGTCTTTTATATTGCGTGGTTCTGCCGAGAAAGAAAAGGAAGCCGCTTGTGTTTATCGCGGCGACGGCATTCTTTTTTGCTGCGGATGCCTTCTGGCTGATCCTGACCGATAATGTGCCGGACGTTTTCTGGATCCCCTGTATGTTCGCGGCAATGGGACTGATGCTTCTGTACCTGCGTTACATGCTCGAGGGCGATTCCCGGAGCATTGTTTACACAATGCTGAAAGCGCTTCTGATCGCGGAATTCATGGCGTCACTGGAATGGCAGATCGACTGCTTCTTCCGGGAAGTTTCGGGGCTTCCGCGCGCTGCGGGAGCTGTATTTGTTCCTGTGATTTACCTTCTTGTTTCCTATATCGCCTTCCTTTTCGAGAAGCAGATGCATCAGGGGGACTTTCTGATCGAGATCGGACCGCAGGATCTTGTGATGACCATGCTGATTGTGCTGCTCTCCTTCTTTGCGAGCAATCTGTCATTCCTTGATATCCAGACGCCGTTCAGCGGAAACTTCCGCCCGGATATTTTCAATATCCGGACGCTCGTGGATCTGACCGGGCTCGCGTTTGTTTTTGCGTATCAAAGCCATGTATACGAAACAGCGGCTGAAAAGGAACTGATGAGCATCAACGCGATGCTCAAAGCCCAGTACGAGCATTACCGCAACTATCAGGAGAGCATTGATCTTATCAATTACAAATATCATGATTTGAAGCATCAGCTGGCAGGCCTGCGCGCCGAAGCCGATCCCGAGAAACGGGCTGCCTGGATCGACGCGATGAGCAAGGAGCTGCAGGCTTACAAGCCGGAGACGCAGACGGGAAACCGGGTTCTGGACGGCATCCTCGACCAGAAAATGCCGCTTATTCGCAACAACAAGATCAAGTTCACCTGCGTCGCCGACGGAAAGCTGCTGGATTTCATGCATGTGACGGATATCTGCACGATCTTCGGAAACGCGCTCGATAACGCGATCGAGAGCGTGGTTACGCAGGAGGATCCGGAAAAACGGTTAATTCACATGACAATTGCGCCGAGAAAAAAGTTCGTCTACATCGAGGTGGACGATTACTGCGATCACGAGGTGCGCTTCCGCGGCGGACAGCCGGTGACCAGTAAGCAGGACAGGGAAAATCACGGTTTCGGCGTCAAGAGCATCTCTTATACGGCGCAGAAATATGGCGGCAGTGTCAGTTTTGCCCTGCAAAACAATTTCTTCGAAATGAAACTGCTGATTCCGGTTCCGGAGGACGCGCAGGAATAAGATTTACGGGAAGACGGATATCCCTTGAAACCATTCATGACAGAAATCGTACTGTTCATGTCATGTATGGTTCCAAGGGATATTTTTTGTTTATACTGCACGAAGAAACAGAAGGTATGTGCGTTTTTCGCACGGAACGGCGAGTGAGGAGACTTACATGAAGCATGCGGACATTATCAGCAGAATGACCGCCGAAGAAAAAGCGGCATTTCTATCGGGAAAGAGTGAATGGGAGTCCTGGAACTTTGACCGGCTGGGGATTCCTTCGATTTTTATGTCGGACGGTCCGAGCGGCATCCGCAAGCAGGCAGGTGAAGGCGATCATCTGGGGCTGAATCCGTCGGTACCTGCGACTTGTTTTCCCTCCTCTGCGACGGTCTGCAACAGCTGGGATGAAGACCTCGCACAGCAGGTCGGGGAAGGGCTTGGAAAAGAGGCCATGGCCGAAGGCGTCAATGTACTTCTGGGACCCGGAATGAACATCAAGCGCAATCCCCTGTGCGGAAGAAACTTTGAATATTTCTCGGAAGATCCGTATCTGACCGGCAAAATGGCAGCGGCCGAAATCCGCGGCATCCAGTCGGAAGGCGTTTCTGCCTGCTGCAAGCACTTTGCGGTGAATTCTCAGGAGACACGCCGCATGGCGATGAATTCTGTTCTGGATGAACGAACGCTTCGGGAGATTTATCTGACAGCATTCGAGATCGCGGTGAAGGAAAGCCATCCGATGTCTGTGATGTCCAGTTACAACGAGGTAAACGGTGTATACGCGAACGAAAACCGGCATCTTCTGATGGACATCCTCCGGAAAGAGTGGGGATTTGACGGCTATGTGGTAACGGACTGGGGCGCTTCGAACGACCACGCGCTAGGCGTTAAGAACGGCTCGAATCTGGAAATGCCCAATCCGGGCCTTGATTCCGCGCGGGAGCTTCTCGCCGCTGTGGAATCCGGAAAGATTTCGCAAAGTGACATCGACGATCGCGTCGATGAGCTGCTGGATGTTGTGATCCGGCTTTCGGAAAACGCAGACAAATTTAATAAAGAGAAACAGGCGTCTCTCGATAAGGAGGCGCTGCACAAGGGCAATCACGAGCTTGCAAGGCGCGCCGCGCAGGAGAGTATCGTCCTTCTTAAAAATGAAGACAAGATTCTTCCGCTTGCCAGCGGCACAAGAGTCGCGGTGATCGGCGATTTCGCTTTTGAGCCCAGATATCAGGGCGCCGGCTCTTCCATGGTGAATGCGACGCATGTAGAGTCCATTAAAGAAGTGATCGGTAACTATGATCTGCAGATCGCGGGGATGGCAAGAGGCTATAAGCGCGACGGCACCGAAGATATCAACATGACGCAGGAAGCGATTACACTTGCGAAAAACGCGGATGTCGTGCTGGTTTTCTTCGGGCTGAACGAGCAGTCCGAGTCCGAAGGACTTGACAGAACACATCTTCGGATTCCGCAGAATCAGATCGCTCTGATGCAGGAAATTCATAAGGTCAATGAGAACACGGTCGGCATCATCAGCGCGGGCTCCGCGATCGAGATGCCATGGCACCACCACTTCAAAGGCCTGCTGCACGGATACCTTTCGGGGCAGGCGGGGGCTTCTGCGGTCATGGATGTTTTGACCGGAAAGATCAATCCTTCCGGAAAGCTTGCCGAGACCATCCTCAAGAAGTACGAGGATACACCTTCGTACCCGTATTATCCGGCCGTCGAGCGCAGCTCCGAGTATCGGGAAGCGATTTATGTCGGCTACCGCTACTATGAGAGTGCGGACGTTCCGGTGGTCTATCCGTTCGGCTTCGGCCTTTCGTATACATCGTTCCGGTATTCCGACCTTGCGGTTACGGATCAGGGCGTGACTTTCAAGCTGAAAAACACAGGCAGATACGACGGCGCCGAAGTCGCGCAGCTCTATGTCGGTATGAGGGACGCGAGAGTTTTCCGGGCAAAGAGAGAGCTCAAGGGCTTCCGCAAGGTGTTCCTCAAAGCCGGCGAAGAGAAGACGGTTACGATCCCGTTTGACGACAAAACATTCCGTTTCTGGAACATCCGCACAAACCGCTGGGAAATCGAGGGCGGCACATACATGATCAGCATCGGCTGCAATTCAAGGCAGATCCTATTAAGCGCGGATCTTGTGAAGGAGGGAACAACGCGGGAGCTTCCGTACGATGCAGACAAGATTGTTCCTTACTATACGGCGGATGTTTCCAAGATCAGCGACGCGGAGTTTGCACAGATTTTAGGACATGCGGTTCCTTCCGGCGCATGGAATCATGACAGTATCGGCATCAACGATGCGCTCTGCCAGATGTATTACGCGAAGAGCGGCCTTGCGAGGAAGATCTACAAGGTGCTTGACAACAAGCTCAGGAAATCGCAGGAAGCCGGCGGCGTGCCGGATCTGAACACCATGTTCCAGTACAACATGCCGTTCCGGGCGATCGCGAAGATGACAGGCGGCATGGTTTCGATGTCCATGGTGGAGAGCATTGTCCTCATGGTAAACGGCCATTTCTTCCGGGGACTTGGCGGTGTAATCGGAGGATTTTTCAAAAACAGCAGCGAGAACAGGAAATACCTGCGCAAGATCAGCGGTAAGGAGGGCAAATAAATGCTTAAGAATTTCACGAAGGAACATCCGGACCTCTGGCAGTTCATTATGTTCAATCTTCTCTCGAACATTTCGACGATCACCCGTTTCGTCCTGACATGGGTCGGCACAGCGCTTTTTGTATCAGCCATGCAGCTGACATCGCCGTTCAAGCTGGCGATTTTCGATTATACAACGGAAGGCTCCCACGGACTCGGTGGCTTTCTGACATTCCTGGTCGCGGAAGTCATGGCGCAGGTCGTCAACTTCTTCGTCCAGAAGAACTGGGTTTTCAAATCGAATGCCGATTTCGGAAAATCCGCACCTAAATATGCCGTTCTTGCAGTTCTGATCGTTGTCGTCAATCTGGTGCTGCCCGGATACGTAACGAACTTCTGCATTAACACACTGGGACTTGGCTCCGGCCTTGCGGCAACGATCGCTTCGGTCGTCAATACGCTGCTTGCGGTTGTCGTCAGCTTCCCGCTGCTCAAGTTCTGGATCATGCCTTCGGATAAGCCGAAACAGTAAAGGAAAAGGGGAGGAAGAAACAATGTTAGCAATTAACTGGGATGACGTCATAAATGTATTGACGTCCATGCGTCCGCATCTGATTGCCATCGGTGTCATCCTTGCTCTGGCGATCATTATCAGCATCGCCGTGATCAAGATGCAGAAGCCGAAGAAGAAGCTGACGCGCAGCATTACCTGGACCGCGGCTCTTGTCGCGATCGTAACCACGATCAATATGATCTGCACAGGTCCTATGAGCACGATGCTTTCGCTCGTGACCGGCAGAGGAACTATTACGGAGGATACTTCCAAGTCCGCGCAGGATCTGGCGGTACAGATCGGCGAGGAGGGTATCGCTCTTCTGCAGAATGATGACAAGCAGCTTCCTCTTGCGTCCGGCAGCAAGCTGAACGTATTCGGCTGGGCTTCGATCAATCCGATCCTCGGCGGCGCAGGCTCCGGCTCTCTGAACAATGCGTACGCGACGGTCGGCATTCTGCAGAGTCTGAAAGACGCAGGCATTGAAACCAACGAAGAGCTGACCAAGTTCTACACGGATTACAAAGCAGACCGTCCGGTCGTAGGCATGTGGGCACAGGACTGGACCCTGCCGGAACCGAACGTTTCCAGGTATTCCGATGATCTTATGAAGAACGCGAAGAGCTTCTCCGACACCGCGATGATCGTTATCTCCAGATCCGGCGGCGAAGGCGCGGATCTTCCGAATGACATGACGGCGGTTGTGGACGGCTCCTATGGTGACGGCACAACCTACAGGGCAGCAACCTACGACGATACACTCAATGACGGCAATGACTGGAACAAGGGAGATACGTACCTTGAGCTGGACAACCGTGAAAAAGAGATGGTCGATCTTGTCTGCAAGAACTTTGACAAGGTTATCCTCGTTTACAACGGCGCCAATGCTTTCGAACTTGGCTTCGTAAAAGATCATCCGCAGATCAAGTCCGTGCTCTGGGCAGCAGGCATGGGACATGTCGGCATGACAGCCCTTGGCAAAATCGTTACCGGCGAAGTAAACCCGTCCGCGAGAACGATCGACACCTATGTTTATGATCTTACAAAGACACCCTGGTGGAACAACTTCGGCGACTTCAACTACACCAACATGGATGAGTTCAATGTCCCCGGCAAGTCGTTTGCGACAGGCGAAGATACACTGGCAGTTCCGAGCTTCATCAACTATACGGAAGGCATCTATGTAGGATACAAGTTCTACGAGACAGCAGCGCAGGAAGGCCTCATCAAGTATGACGCTGTTGTGCAGTATCCGTTCGGCTACGGTCTTTCCTACACGACCTTCGAGCAGAAGATGGGCGATATCACCGAGAAGGACGGTGTTCTGTCCTTCGATGTAACAGTTACGAATACCGGCGATGTTGCCGGCAAGGATGTCGTAGAAGTTTATGACAATCCTCCGTACAAGAACGGCGGCATTGAAAAGGCTTCCGCGAACCTCGTAGCCTTCGACAAAACAGACCTGCTCGATCCCGGCGCTTCACAGAAGCTGACGATCAGCATCAATGTGGAAGATCTCGCTTCTTATGATTATCAGAACGCGAAGGCATATGTCCTCGAAGCAGGTGATTATGTCCTTTCGATCAACAGGGATTCTCACAATGTTATTGATTCGAAGACCTATAAGGTTAAGACAACGGTAACGTATGACGGAGACAACAAGCGTTCCTCCGATAAAGTAACCGCAACCAACCAGTTCGATTACGCGGAAGGCGACCTTACTTACCTTTCGAGAAAAGACGGCTTCGCGAACTATGAGGAAGCAACGGCAGCTCCTACAAACTTCGAGATGCCCGAAGACCAGAAGAAGACCTTCTATAACATCAGCAATTACCTGACAGCAGAAGTTACAGCGCAGGATGAAGATCCGGATGCTGCGGCAATCACAACCGGCGCAAAGAACGGCCTCAAGCTCAAAGACATGCGCGGCCTTGAGAAAGATGACCCGAAGTGGGATCAGTTCATGGACCAGCTTACGCTGGATGAAATGAACGCGATCATTTCTCTTGGCGGCTATCAGACGAACAGTGTTGACGCGATCGGCAAAGTGCGCACAAACGACTGCGATGGCCCTGCTTCTATCAACAATAACTTCACGAGGGTCGGCTCGATCGGTTTCCCTGTAGGCGTTGTTATCGCGGCAACATGGAATACGGATCTGGCACACGCTTTCGGCGATTCCATCGGCAAGATGGCGAATGAAATGGATGTATCCGGCTGGTACGCTCCGGCGATGAACATCCACAGAACTGCTTTTGCGGGACGTAACTTCGAGTACTATTCGGAAGACGGCTTCCTCTCCGGCGCAATTGCGGCAGACGCGATCAAGGGCGCGGCAGAGAACGGCGTATACTCCTACATGAAGCATTTCGCTTTAAACGATCAGGAAGGCAACCGCTGCGATATGCTCTGCACATGGGCTGACGAGCAGGCAATCCGTGAGATTTATCTCAAGCCTTTCGAAATGTCCGTAAAGGAAGGACACGCGCAGGCAGCCATGAGCTCCTTCAACTACATCGGAAACCGCTGGGCAGGCGGCAGCAAGTCGCTGCTTGAGAATGTGCTTCGCGATGAGTGGGGATTTGACGGATTTGTAGAAACCGACTACTTCGGCGTATACGGATACATGAGCTCCGATCAGGCGATCCGTAACGGCACGGATCTGATGCTGGTTAACTATCCGACACAGACCAACAACGTGCAGTTCCGCGACACGAACGGCGCGCAGCAGGCTATGAGAACCGCTACAAAGAACATTCTTTATGTTGTAGTGAACAGCCGCGCATACGATCCCGCAAATCTCAATATGGGTATGCCCGTATGGAAGATTATTATGATCATCGCGGATATCGTGATCGGCGCGCTGCTGGTACTCAAGCTTGTACTCGCGCTTCGCAGATACAAGAAGGATTCCGCGGCGTTCAAGGCTGAGCAGGCTGCGGCTGCAGCGGCGGCACCGGCAGCAGAAACCACAGCAGAAGCTGCGGCTGATGCTTCGACGGCACAGGCAGCTTCGGAAGCGCGCAAGGCGGATGAAGAGAATAAGTAATTCTGGAAATAACACAAACCGGAGATGATCCGGCGAGAACAAAGGGGAGCCCCGGAGACGGGGCTCCCCTTTGAGTTTGGAGGGGCGGGGAGATATGTGGGTTATGTGGTGCGGGCGCCTGCGGGCGGAGGGTCTGAAGCTGCGAGGCAGAGCACTATGCTATCGCCGTTGGTGGTATGGTAGCTAAATCAAGTATGGAAGTAGCTTGTTCTGTGCTCGAATTCCATCTGTAGGGTGAAAATTGGTGGCAGAGACTGATGTGCATTCCGGCATGGCGACGCAAATTCCTTCTGTGAGAAGAAAATTAGTGCCAGGGACTATCATATATTCATGCTAACAGCCATCCACACATCAAATTTGAGCTGTAGAAGGACGCAGACTTCCTTCTGTAATTGTTTTTCGAGATCCGGTAGGAATTTATCATGAAAGCAGGATAGAGAAGAGAAATCTTAGTATCCTCTGGATGGCAGAATTGTTATACAGAAGGAAATTTTCCAGGCAGACGCTGTTTCGCAAGCATTCCGCAAATGAAAATCTGCCTGAAGATGGACAATTCCTCAAATAGAGACGCATTTCGGAGAAAGAGAGCCGACTGACCTGTCATCTGAACAAGATTTTTCTCGTATAGGAGGAATAGCCGGCCACCGCGCCGCAGCGAAGGTAACAACCCGGCACCTATGGGCGGAGGATCTAAGGCAGCGAGGCTGCATCACCGGGCATTTGTCTAGGCACCGGCAGAGCATTGGCCGGACATCGGCCAGGCTTTCATGCAATACGCCGTCACTGCATCCTCTTGCATGAAAATTTCAAGACATTTCTATCACACGTCGCGGTATTGCCTAAATTCGGCCCAAATTTAGGCAATACGTTCCGTGCCTTGTCAAACGTCTTGAATTCTCCAGGCAAATTCCGGAACAATGCTGCTATTGCATAGGGCAGGATGCCTCGTCGCCAACACAGCGTTGCAAGCGTGCAGGCAGCCCGCCGCGGCAACACAATTATTTCTACGGTTCGCCGGCAAGCTCCTGAAATTCCTCACTTCCGGTATCCGACCAGTCTTTCTTGCCACTCGCGGCAATCGCCCCGGTGTTGTAATCATAGGCATACATGTCCTGCATGGTGGCATCCGTGAGAGAGTAACTTCCGTCGTCAGCTACCGGCGTCTCGAATAACACATACAAGCCGCACTTATTATTCGCGGAGTCGCGGTCATAGATCAGGTAAGTCAGAGAACCGGACTCCTCCTTGAGAATGACATAGGAATTTCCCTTCGCATTGTAATCCATCTTAAAATTATCAGACTGGAAATATTTGTCATGGATTGCCTGATAACCTTTGTCTATGAACGCTTCTTCCGGGTCACCAGTGTCGTACCCGGCATCCGTCTCTCCGGAATTGCTGTTATCTGCCGTCCGCTCTGCATCGCTATTGTCATCGGTTAAAGCCGTATCCGAAGTGCCGGCCGCATCCGTCGCAGTGCCGGAGTTATTATCAGACATCACACCGGAAGTCTGCCGGCCTGTGTCAGGGTAAGCGGCAGCCTGCTTCTGCGCCTCTGCCTTCAGCCAGTCTTCCCGGCTGATTCCGGGATCAGTATCCATCAGATCGGACATCGGCCGAAGCTCCTGCAGATAGAATATTCCGGCGTCTTTATAAAGTGTATATGAAATGCCGGCTTCAGTATTCTTCCCACCGTCACGGTAAAACAATACACGCGTATACGTGCCATTCGGATTTTGTATGATTTGCTGCGGAACAAACAGCCATTGATATATGGAATTGTCCGAAGAACGAAGCAGAGTCAGGGCAATTATGGCGCCAAATAAGAGAACAACAAAAAGGACAAGACGCCTTCGGACAGATAAACTGAATCCTGCGCCGGCAGGCGCCGCCTGACCCGCCTGCGTACTTCCGGCTTCTGCGCCGGCCGCATTCTCCGCCGCCTGTGCTTCGCCAGTCGCCTGCACCGCACCATCTGCCTGCGTCTCGCCAACCGGCCGCGCTGCAGTCCCTGCAGCTGCCGGCATCTCGCCAGCCTGTTTCTTCCTCCGGTACTCCCGCACCCGCTGAATCACAGCGGGAACTGCGACAAAGATAAAGAGAGCGCTGTCCGCCAGAACATACCAGCGAAGCCACGGCTTCAGAATGCAGCCCTCCGGTGCCAGCTCCGCGATGCCCGAGAAAACTGCCATCATAGCGGAAGCGGTCAGAAAGAGAATGAGCGGCAGCAAAGAAGATTTGTTCGAGGAGACAGACGCGATCTGCGGGCGCAAAACAGACAGTAGTTCCTCAATCTCCGGCTCAACCTGCGGATCACGTTTCAGAATGCAGACACGGCGGCTTTTCAGTACGAGCACAACAATGTCCTGATTTGAATCGAGCGCGCATAGATCCTTATACGAATAACTTACGGAGCCGGACGCATGGAGACTTTCAAAGTGATCGGAATAGAAGGTATACTGCGGCGCTTCCGTCCACTGCGATAAGTTTTTCTGATAGCCCTTGCGAATCAGAAAAAGCCACGAAAGGGGCATAAGAAGAGGAAAGAGCGCAGCCGCTGCACACAGGAAAAGGCCGGGAAGTTTTGCATGGAACAGCAGCAGAACACCGCCCAGTAGAAGCAGCAGAGCAGACAGATAAAGCCCTGCCTCAAGAATGAGCCGCCCGTTCACAAGACGGTTCGCAGCCAAATAATCTTTAAACGTGATTTCCGGGCGTACGGTAAACAGACAATCGCCGGCAGATGCAGAACCGGCATTGCAGATGCCGTCTTCGCTGTGCAGGTCATGGCTGTCTTTCGCGTGCAGGTCACGATTATGGAGTTCGTCACTCATTTATTGTAATCTCCTTGGTTAGCCGCAATATCTTTGGCATATTTGCCGGCATTCTCCGGCTTCATTTCCACAAACAGATGGAAAGCTTCTGGACTTTTTCCACCATGATACTACTCGTTCTTGCACTGTCAATTACAATGCGGCAAACTATCAGCAGTCGCTCTGCAGCAAAGCTTGCGGCAATCGCAATGCGGTACCCCGGTTCACCGTTAGAGAGTAAAACTTAAAAGATTCTAAAACTCGTTTCTGCGTAACACAGGTTACAGTCACTTTCATGGATAAAACCTACTATGTAACTAGATAAAGTAAGAGAGAAACGGAGGCGGCAACAATGGCAAATGGTTTGAACAGCAGAAAAGCAGCAATCATAGGATGTGGTTTCGTCGGATCGGCTTCGGCGTTCGCCCTGATGGAGAGCGGACTCTTTTCCGAGCTGGTACTGATTGATGCCAACAAAGACAAGGCAGGAGGGGAGGCCCTTGATATCAGCCACGGACTTCCGTTTGCCAAGCCGATGAAGATTTACGCCGGCGGCTACGAAGACATCGGCGACGCGGGCGTCATCATTGTGACGGCAGGCGCCGGCCAGAAGCCCGGAGAGACAAGACTTGATCTTGTAAAGAAGAATGTCGGCATCTTTCGGCAGGTGATTCCCGAGATCGCGAAATATAATAAGGATGCGATCATGCTGGTCGTCGCGAATCCGGTCGACATTCTGACATACACGGCGAAGGTCCTCAGCGGGTATCCGGATAACCGCGTTTTCGGTTCCGGGACAGTGCTCGATACCGCAAGGCTCAAGTACCTTCTGGGAGAGCACCTTGGCGTCGACAGCCGCTCCGTACATGCTTTTATTATCGGCGAGCATGGCGACAGCGAGATCGCCGCATGGAGCAGCGCGAATGTATCCGGCGTTCCTCTCAGCCGTTTCTGCGAGATGCGCGGGTTCATGAAACACGAGGAAGCGATGCGCGCGATTGCGGAAGATGTGAAAAACAGCGCCTACGAAATCATCAACAAGAAAGGCGCAACCTATTACGGCATCGCGATGTCGGTGCGCAGAATCTGCGAGGCAATCGTGCGGGATGAGAAATCCATTCTTCCGGTTTCCAGTATGCAGAAAGGCGCTTTCGGTATTGAAGGCCTTCCGCTTTCGATGCCCGCGATCGTCGGCGCGGACGGCGTCGAGAAGCTCGTGCCGATTTCCCTTTCCGGAGAGGAACAGGAGAAGCTGCGGAAGTCGGCCGATACGCTCCGGGGCGTAATCACAGACGTCTTCGGGAAACAGTAATACAACAGAATGACGGCAATGCGGCAAAACAATGCCGGACAGATATTTCAGGAAAGAGCGGTGAACAGGATGATGAAAGAAAAGGCGGGAAATGTTTTTTCGATCTATGATGAGAACAGACCGGTGCCCGGCTGCACAATCAGCAAGGCGGTAAGCTCCGGAGAAGGGACGGATATTTCCTACTTCTCCATCGCGGAAGGAACTGACATCAGCGCCGAAAGCTATGCTTATCCCAAGCTCTGGATCGCGGCAGGCGGCAGGATGCGCGCGTTTACAAAGCCGCTGCAGAAGGAGAGCGGGGCGGATCAGGCGGCAGCCACCGTGCATCCGTTCGAACAGGGACAGATGTACATCACGCCGGTGAACGTGCCGGTAGGAATTCAGGCGGACACGGACAGCGTCTATACGGAAATTTCACTCAGGGAGGATACAAGGATGAATAAGGTGTTGAAGGCCGGTAATGTTTTTGCGCTGAAGGATCTTCTTCCTTATCAGGAAGGCAAGATCGTAAATATGGATCTGATTAACGAACCGGATTTAAAGTTTGTTATAATGAGTTTTGACGAAGGCACGGGACTTGCGGAACACGCGGCGCCCGGAGAAGCACTAATCTTTGCGCTCGACGGCGAAGCGGTCATCGGTTATGAAGGCAAGGAGCACCGCATTCACGCCGGTGAGAATTTCAAGTTCGACAAGCAGGGAAGGCATTCCGTGACAGCGGACCACAAGTTCAAGATGGCTCTTCTGCTGCAACTGGAGAAGTAAGCAGTTCACTTTTAGCAAAGGAGGAACGACATGAGAGAATACCTTGAAATCGAGAAAGTTTACGGCAGGGAAATCATTGATTCGAGAGGAAATCCCACGGTAGAGGCGGAAGTGACTCTTGCGGACGGCACGGTCGGCAGAGGCGCGTCCCCTTCTGGTGCTTCAACCGGTGAATTCGAAGCCCTCGAGCTGCGTGACGGCGACAAAACAAAATTCGGAGGCAAGGGCGTCTCCAAGGCCGTTGCAAATATCAATGAAAAGATCGCGCCCGCGCTTGCCGGCGTGGACGCTTCGGACATCTACGAAGTCGACAGAATCATGCGCGAGCTGGACGGCACGAAGGACAAGTCGGTCCTCGGCGCCAATGCCATTCTCGCGGTTTCGATCGCGGCGGCAAACGCGGCTGCGAAGTCGCTGGATCTGCCGCTGTACCGGTTCTTCGGCGGCGTGAACGCGAATACGCTTCCGGTCCCGATGATGAATATTCTGAACGGCGGCGCGCATGCGTCGAATTCCGTTGACACACAGGAATTCATGATTATGCCGGTCGGCGCACCGACATTCCGGGAAAGTCTTCGCTGGTCGACCGAAGTTTTCCACGCGCTGCAGAAGCTTTTGAAATCGGAAGGCAAAACAACGGCAGTAGGAGACGAAGGCGGCTTTGCGCCGGATCTTGCAAGCGATGAAGATACAATCGAGCATATCCTGCAGGCGATCCGGAACGCGGGCTATGAACCCGGCAGGGATTTTGTCCTTGCGATGGATGCAGCATCCTCTGAATGGAAGAGCGAGAAAGGCAAGGGCTTCTATCATCAGCCCAAGTCCGGCAGAGACTTCACTTCGGATGAGCTGATTGCGCACTGGAAGAGCCTTATCGAGAAATATCCGATCTATTCGATCGAGGACGGTCTTGACGAAGAAGACTGGGAAGGCTGGCAGAAGATGACGAAGGAGCTGGGCAATAAGGTGCAGCTCGTCGGCGACGACCTGTTTGTTACGAACACGGAGCGGCTTGCCAAGGGTATTTCCCTGGGCGCCGGCAACGCAATCCTGATCAAGCTGAATCAGATCGGCTCCGTCAGTGAAACGCTTGATGCCATCAAGATGGCGCAGAACGCGGGCATGCGCGCGATTGTTTCGCACAGATCCGGCGAGACGGAAGACACGACAATTGCGGATCTTGCCGTTGCGCTGAACGCGGGAGAGATCAAGACCGGCGCGCCTTCGAGATCCGAGCGTGTCGCAAAGTACAACCAGCTGCTGCGCATCGAGGAAGAGCTTGGCAACGCGGCGGTTTATCCCGGAAAGAAAGCGTTCAACTTCTCCAAGAACTGAACGCCGGGCCGCCGAGAGGACGCTGAAACGGAGTATCGGGCGCTCCGGGCGTGAAAAGCCCGGAGCGTCCGTCTGCCCCGCGGGACAGAATTCTGCACCGTTTTCGGTTTGCTTAACATAGATATGACAATATCATAACAGAACTGTGTAATCAGATTTTACATTGCTCCTTTACGATTGACTGTGTTGAAAGATACAGCAACAGTAAAGGAGCGATTTTTATTATGAAAAAGAAATCATTGGCTATTGTTTCGGCAATCGTTATGACAGCTTCCATTTTCGCGGGCTGTGGCGCTTCGGGAAGCGCGGACAAGGCGGCTTCGACAGCGGCCACGCAGGCAGCTGCAGACACACAGGCGGCAGACACACAGACGGCAGATACGCAGGCTGCGGACACAGAGGCAGCAGCGCAGGCGGAAAGCGCTTCCGCGGATGAAGCAACGCAGGTTTCCGGCGAAGTTACGGCAGCAGGCTCTTCAGCTCTGCTTCCTCTTGTACAGGCAGCGGCAGAGAAGTTTATGGACACGAATCCGGACTGCACTGTTACAGTAAACGGCGGTGGTTCCGGTGAAGGCCTCAAACAGGTAGCGGACGGATCGATTGATATCGGCAACTCGGATGTTTTTGCGGAGGAAAAGCTGGACGCGGACGCAGCAGCAAAGCTTGTTGATCATGAAGTAGCGACAATCACAATGGCACCGGTTGTCAACAAGGATCTCGGCGTTACAAATCTGACGACAGACCAGCTGGTTTCAATCTTCACCGGCAAAACAACAAACTGGAAAGATGTCGGCGGCCCCGATGAAGCGATCGTTCTTGTAACCCGTCCGAGCTCCTCCGGAACAAGAGCACTGTTCAAGACATGGGCACTGAACGGCGCGGAGGAAGCTTCCAACGAAGCGCTGGAAACCGATGACTCCGGCACACTTCTGCAGACCGTAGAGCAGAACAAGGGTGCAATCGGATATGTCGCTCTTTCCTACCTCGTAAACAATTCGGATGTGCAGGCGGTTTCGATCGACGATGTAGGGCCTTCTCTTGAGAATACTTATAACGGAACATACAAGGTCTGGGGCTACGAGCACATGTACACGAACGGTGAGGGCAGCGATGCTGCGAAAGCCTTCATTGACTACATCACCGGCGACAAGTTCGCGGATTCGGTTGAGTCGATGGGATACGGTGTAGCTTCCAAGATGTCCGGGGATGCGGTAAACAGCCACAAGAGCAATTAAGCGGACAGCAAGCACAGCGATAAAACAGAAAGCCCGGCGCACACAAAAAGTGCGCCGGGCTTCATCAGAAAGGAGCACGCACTGTGTCAGAGCGGTTTCGAAAGGAATATGCGGGCAGAGGACTCGTTACATTATGCGGTCTTCTGATCATCGCACTCACGCTGGCCATTGGCGCATTCCTGGTCTATCAGGGGACAGGAACCTTCTATAAATTTCATCACAGCCTGTTTGAATTCTTGTTTTCATCGGACTGGAGTCCGATGGACAATGCGACCGAGGGCGGCGGAGGCGTCGGCAGTGCGGTTTATATCGCGGGATCGCTCATGACCTGCGGACTCGCACTTCTGATCGCAACACCGTTTGCGATCGGCGCCGCTGTTTTCATGACCGAAATTTCATCCAAATGGGGCACACGGCTTCTTCAGCCGGCAGTCGAGATTTTCGTCGGAATTCCTTCGGTTGTCTACGGCTGGATCGGCCTTACGATTCTGGTTCCGTTCATTCGTGATGTTTTTCACGCAAAGATGGGCGGTTACAGCGTTCTGGCGGCGGGTATCGTTCTCGCAGTCATGATCTTCCCGACGATCACGACGGTCGCGGCGGACTCGATCCGCAGCGTTCCCGATTATTACAGGAAGGCCGCCTACGGACTCGGCTCCACCAGATGGCAGACAATTTACAAGATCGTTCTGCCGGCCGCGAAGACAGGGATTCTGACCGGCGTCATTCTGGGACTTTCGCGAGCGTTCGGCGAAGCGCTCGCGGTTGCGATGGTTATCGGCAAAACACGCGCATTTCCGAAAAATATCCTCTCTCCGACCAACAATCTGACCGCGGCAATTGCGGCGGATATGGGCAACTCGGCGAGCGGCGGAGAACAGAACATGGCGCTCTGGACCATGGCGCTTCTTCTGTATGTGATTTCGATGATCTTCATCGTGCTGATTCACGCGCTTGGAAAGGAAAGAAAAGAATGAGTGAAAAGCTAAGGCACAGAATTCAGAGGGCCAAGAGAATCAACGCGCTGATGACCGGTGTTTTTACGGGTATCGGAGGATTTTTTCTGGGGCTCATCATTGTTTTGGCGGGATATATTATCATACACGGCCTGATGAGTTACTACCCGGGACTTTTAAGTTTCACGTCCAAGGGAATCGGCAATCAGCTTTTCAACACCGTCTATCTGGTATTCTGGGCGCTTCTCATCAGCGTTCCTCTGGGCGTGCTCGCCGGCATTTACATGGCGGAATACGCAGGCGACACGAAACTCACGAGATTCATCCGTATCTGCATAGAGTCGCTCTCCTCGCTCCCTTCGATCGTCATCGGTCTGTTCGGCTATCTGGTCTTTATCCTGATGACCGGCGCCAGATGGAACCTGTTTGCCGGCGCGCTCGCGGTTTCGATTCTGAGTCTTCCGTCTGTCACAACGACAACCGAGGATGCGATGCGTTCCCTGCCGAAGAGCTATAAGGCAGGCAGCATGGCACTTGGCGCGACGCACTGGGTAACGATTGTGAAGGTCCTGCTTCCCGC
>OCTW011506505.1_pt1 | contig 19289 bp, 15 predicted proteins | sample 1539671 | NCBI WGS metagenome assembly OCTW01 (sample SAMN02144230, study PRJEB22623) | gut metagenome | biome: sheep rumen | host: Ovis aries | place: New Zealand
AAACGCCTATAACCACTACTTTCCAATTTTCTTTCTTGCTTATTTGATATATAGACCTTATCATCTTGTATATCAGTCACTTCAATAGAAAAATCAGGATTATCAACACCATTAATCAATAAATCTACTGGTGTTGACACATTACTAAAATCAAACGCAACATAACCATCATTATTTCCGTTTGAACACCAACTATTTGGGTTTGTCTTAACACCGATTTTGTTTTGTATTGAATCAGGATTAAAACACTCAGAAAAATACTTCAAATTAAATTTTTCAATAGCCGTTTTGCCAGATTTTAATCCAAAATAAAAATAAAATGAGTTTTCATAACGCGGAAATGAACGATTTTCCCCGTCATAATAATATGGATTATTACCCATTCTGAATATATAATAATCCCTGCTTAATTCTTCTAATTTATAGTTGTTTTTATAATTTATCTTTGATGGATATTTTTTGGTTGTTTCTTCCATAATAGATTTAAGAGAACCATCAAAATTCTCAGGATACAAATATCTGAAATCATATTTGTATAACCCATTTTTGTCATCTAATATGGTTTTAAGCCTGTTACCATTCATTGTAGCAAACATGCTTCTTTCGTCCAAATTATACAACTCGTCCCAAGAAACAAAGCCATCAGTAATAAGTTTCTGATATACTCTGTCATCATTGTTAATTTGTTCATCCGTTGTATTTTCATTAAGAACTTCAAGGTCTGCAACTTCTTTTGATTCATCAAGTGACACTCCAAATTCACAAATGCGTGATAAATTGATACAGCTTTTTGTGTGTAATTCAATAGTTGAACAACCTATACTATAGAATAAACCACCATCTTTTTTTCCAAATTCATTAGGATTGCCCCAGTCACAACCAGCCATTTCAGAATTTACTGAAACATCAACTTCAGTTTCTTTAACTCTTTCATTTTCACCATTTTCATTAACCGTCAATCTAAAGTCATAATCAGTAAATAATATATCTGTTGGCATATTATATGTTGTACTTTCAAGCGTTTTGAAAAATTGCGGTATACCGTTTACATCGCATTCATTCAAACTGCCCAAAAGAACAATATCAGTAGCAAATAACAGTAATAACCCACCATTTTCATCTTCTTTTTCTTTTGGTAATGAAGCTATATATTCAACAGGTTTATAATAATATACAGTATGGCCAAGCATTGTTTCTTTTGGAGTAATTACGCCATTTTGACATCTAATTGTTTGGTATTCTTCATGACATTTTTTCCCACATCTTGTCTTGTCAACATAATATGGTGTTGTTTCTTTCCCGTCAAAATTATCATATGTTTCTCCGTCTTTATCCCTTTTTAATGTACATTGTTGAATAATACGCAAGCCATTAGGATTTTGTTGTGAAGAGCACCATTCATCTTTTGCCTTTTTAGGTATTAAGCCAAAAAATAACTTTCGTTTCGGTGTTATTTTTCTATACCACAACGGTGCATAGAGTACACCGTTTATCCAATCATTATTGAAATTAAAAGATGTTGCTTCATTGTCTTGTGCCAATTGATTCTCAACACAAGTATAAAGCATTGCGGTAGCATTTGTTGCTGTTGTAAGCGTTTCTTTACATTCTTCTTTTGAAATATTTTGTTTTTTACATTCATCAAACTCTTTATCTTGATGACCATCTTTTGTTTTTCTCCACGTAAGGTTTAAATCCCCATGATATTCAAACAAATTAAAAAAGAACGTGCCGCACCCCACATAATAGGTATTACGGTTAATTCCATCATCGCAAAAGGCAGCATCTAAACCAATACATGGTGGAATCAATTTTTTAATCGGTGAAAGAAGAAAATCAACTGCGGCATCCCAACCTTTTCTTATTGCACTTCTCAATTTTGATAGTGGCCAAACTTTTGGAATAAGTGAACTTAAAACCCTTCCGGGCAATTTTATTATTTCAATCAATAATCCTAAAATAGCACCTAAAAGGCTAAGAATTTGATTTATAAAAACAACAACATTTATTATTACTTTTGTTATAACACAAATTAATCTATATGTAAAACCCAATTTAATATTTAATGAATTATAAGGCATTGGGTTATTATCACCATAGTATTTTATCTGTTTAATACCAGTGTGTTTCCTATTTGTTTCCTTATTGTTTTTCTGTAATTTTGGAATATAGTTCTTTACTGTATATACTTTATTCCAAAACATATCACAATATGATTCATCATTCGTATTTGTACCAAACTCATAGTCTGGGGTTTTTATTAAGTCACCTTCAAACACATCGTCACCCAATCTTGGATTATTTGGTACAAGATATTTTGCTCTTTTTCTTGCCAATGCATCATTTGGGTCATCATCAATTGATATTCTGAATCTAACCCTTGTCCTTGTTGCAATACCTTTATCCGGATTATCTGTTGGTACTAAATTACCAAATTCATCAGTTGTAACATAATCCAAATTCATTGGTATCTGATAACACCAAACACCATCTCCATCAATAAGTCTATTACCATTTATCGGAAATTCTTCCACTTTACCGTCAACGGTTTTACGTATCATTTCAATTGAACCACCACCAGCAATAAGGTCTGACATCTTACCATTATTTTCAGTGGCGGTACAATTCTTACCAATGGCATTAGAACCCTTATCCGTTATTATGCTACCCAAGAAAACGGCATAGCTTTCAAATTTATATTCAAGATTAATGTCGCATCTTGTTATTGAAAACTTGTCCTCACCATCACTTATATCACCCCAATATGGGTATACATATATTGATTTGTTCTGTGAAATAATTTGTGCAAGAGAATCAAGGTTCGTTGAAAACTTAAATTTGCTTGGACTTTCAAACATGGTTTCATTATAGCCTTTTCCCATCATATCACGTGGACGTTGTGACAACACACCGCAATCACTAAGGTCAACATCCACATGTAATTGTTGTGAACCTGTTGGCACGCCATAAATCATATAGTCACCTGCATAATTGGTTGTTGTTGTGTATTTCCAATATTTATCAAACATGTCAATAACATCTTGGTTATCAAGAACAAGCCTTTTATTCGGAAAAGTACCAACATCTTGATGGCAAGCATCGTCAACAAAATCAGGTAAAAGATTATATCTCACACCATTTTCATCTTGACTGGAAGTTGAATAGAAATTATATAGTAATTTGTCTTTTATTGAGTCATCATCAGAAACTTCAATAAAAATACTCACTTTTGCGTTTTGTATACCAAATCCGCCATTAGCAGTAACACGACCTACAACAACGCCATAATCACTTTCATAAGTTTTATATACATTTGTTTGATTTAATTTTAAACTCAAAATCTCAAACATATCATATGACTGTTTGAGTGGTACATGTATAACATTAGGTGCTTCATCACCAACCGTAGTTCTAATTCTATAAACCCTATTTGTATCTTCCATTAAAATTTTGTCCTATTTCTTTATTCAACTGACAATCATAAATATACGGAAAAGCCATTTTAATCTTTTCCAAATGCTTTATTAATATTTTTTAGCTTAATTGTTGGCTGTTTCCCAAACATCATGCATAAGATAATATATATAAGCATCGGTATTAGCATTACAATTATAATTGCACCGCATAAAAGTCCAAATGCAAATTGTAATACAAATTTTAAAATATTTTGTGGGATTTTTAATAAAGGATTCACTTCTTTTTCCGTTATTGTACCTTCATCACCATATTTTTCAGCTATCTTATTTATTTTGTTTTTTCCGCAATTACAGCCCATTATCAAAAAAAATTGTTTTTAATATATACATAAAAATAAGTATTTGTAAATGCATATTCAACAAAAAATGGATAACCATTTAAGTTATCCATTTCAATTTCTTGTTTTTACTATTACTTTTATATCAGTCATTTTATTCTTTATCTCAAACATACTGTTTGCCTCACTAAATAACATATAATCACTTTTCAAAAGGTCAATTTCCATATCTTCATTTAAATCAGTTTCATATTCATCATAGTCATCATAATTACATGTTGTGGTGTCTACCAATGGCTGTGTAATTGCATCCTTTGAATAACTATCATCAGTTTCAGCTTCACTCACCATATTGAATATTCTAAGTTTAACAAGATTTAATACTCCGTCCATTTTCGATATTTCCTTTTGTAAATCACCAATAAAAATATCTTCACCCATGAAATGCCTTCTTATATCCATATAATCATATATCAAATCAATAATTCTCTTTGTGACTTCTGATTTGTCATATGACTTATCAACATAAACAGTAGCCCTAAACCTAAGATTTATTATTTTCCCCGATTTTATTTCAATGAAATCATTTATCATTCTATATTGGGACAAATATTCCTTCATATTTTCTGCGACTGCTTCTGCCAAGAAATTGGTTAAATGTCCCAAATAATCAAGACCAAGCGTATAGACAACAACCTTATTATTTTCCTCAATGACATTATATCTAAAAGGACAGCCATATTTTGCTGGCATCTGACCTATTCTTGAATAATAGTCTTTCAACGTAACACAACGGTTTTGTGAACCTGCATTATATTTTATCAAATAACGTATTTCCTCTGCCGTAGGAGCATCCTTTCCGCCATAAGATGGTGTTGTATTGGTTACTCTCATACTTCGTCTTACATCACGAATTTTAAGCTGACTATTATTATAGACATCAGGATTTGCCGAATCACATTCAGAACAATCAATCTCTATATTAAGTCCGATAATATTGGTTAATGTATTAGTTGCAATATTTGAAATATCACCACCACCAATTCTGTATAATATATATAATGTACATCCACTTCTTGGTAATACGCCCATATAGTCATTTGCTATCATCCTTGACATTTGATATTGCGTGAATTTCTTTGAATCATTTGGTATTTTACCATATTTGTTTTCAATACCAGCACCAAATATAAGTTTCAAATGCCAATCATCGGTATATTCCGTAATAAATTTGTTCTTTAACCTCTTCCACTTTCCCTTTGCAACAATTCTCAATGGTTCAGAAGTTTCATTATCATCATCGTCTATTATATCAATTTTCTCACTTATTTCCCATACAGGATTATAATAGTTTTCGTGTGTAACTTTATTACTATCTTTCTGTTCGCCTATCGGCTTTCCGTCTTCTGCTTCATCTACGACATACCCAAAACGATATTGGTCTAATAGATTATCAACTTCAAAGAATCTTTGTACTGGCAGTCCTCTTTTATCAAAATAATTTTCCTCATCAACATAAAATTCACTGAATTGTGGGTCTGAATTAATGTTTGTCCCTTCTTTAACAATGACACTTTCAACACCAATAACATCAGAATCAGGTATCAAAATCTCAAAGAATGGTCTTATTTCATTTTGTGTTATGACTTGTTTCATAATCCTTATTTGTGATGCAGTTGCAACAGCCAATTTCTTATATGTATAAGAAATTATATTACCATTAGTATCACGATTTGGTACAATCTGTCTATTTGGATACCCATTTTCATCAAATCCCTGTTTGAAATCAACATCATTCTGTAATTCAAATGTTGTAGTACCATTTGAAAATTGTGTCCCTAATTTTACATAAGGAGCATAATTTTCATCAGCCAACATATTACCACCTTCTGTTAATGGTAAATCACATGATAGTTCAATTTCGACAAGAGCCGCCTTTTTATATGGGATGTGAAGACCGTTCGTTCTTGCCATATCCATTACGGATGAAAGCATTCTCGCTGAATCCAACGATGTCTCTTGTACAGTTCTATCTATGTGGTAATTTAGATTATCACCAACATCTGAAATAACATCAATTAGAAATTGACCAATGCTTGCATCAGATAGGTTAGCAAAAACATCAGGATAGTAAGTACGCGCTATTTCCCTTATTGATTCCCTATATTCATTATAGTTGCGATTTAAATAAGATATTTTGTTCTCTGCCATATTTTGTCTTTATTATAACTTTGCTATTATTTCATAATTACCAGTACTACCATCAAGTTCTGAAACCGTATATCTGATTCTTGCATATAATGCAAGACCATCTTCAAATTCTGCAACCTCAACATCAGTTACATTACAGTCTGGTATCCACATTTTTACGGTTTCCTTAATTTCGCTGACAACATCACCCCAAGTCTCATTGTCATCTGGATTGAAAATAAATGTAATAAGTCTTGTGCCGAAATTTGGATTACGTAAACGTTGACCTTTTGGTGTAAAAATAAGATGCATTATTTCTGACTTTATTTGTTCTGCCCTTGTATGATTCAAATCAAACAAAGTCATATCATCAGAAGATACATTTATCGGAAATTTAATGCCATATTTTTGTGTTTTTGCCATTCTTTTAGTTTTATAAAAGCTATTCTCAAATAAATATAGCAATTTAATAAAATTTTAGCAAAAACAAATGTACTACCAAAACATTTAAGTCTCGGTAGTACAAATTTCAATTGTCACATATTAAAATGGTAGACCTATATAATCAAACTTCACTAACTTTTGCTCTTCTATTGTCTTTTTCATATCAATTATGTCTTCCAATGCATCTATCATCACTTCAATTTTATCAATACCCAACAGTTTCATTGAATCTTCTTGCATCATAACAAAATCTTCAACCAAAAAACTTTGACTTTCAAGCCATACATGTTTTGTCTTTGAGATTTCTTTAATTAATCTTACAACATCAGTATTAATATCATTTGTATGTATCAAAACATCATGAAACGGATTTTCATAGATAAATTTAACTATTTCATCAAAACTTTTTTCATTAAAGACATAATCAACATTCACAAAATAAATATGACTAAAAAAGCCAATATTTTTATAAAAGTTTGATTTTAATACAATATTTTTCATAATTCTACATTAATTTAGTTTTTTCCAAAATTTACTTGTTATATCAATAAGTGACTCTTTGCTGAATGGTATTTTATACAAACGCTGATTTGTTGCTTTTTTACTCAAACCGCCTAATTTTTCGTCATAATGTCCTATTTTTACATAATCAAAATTTAAGAAGTCAAAATCTTTTGATATTTCATCTCTTCCACTGTACCATCCTATTTTCAGATTTCCATACTTACGGCTTATAATTATTTTTCTAGCCAATTCATTAATTTCATTAACGTTTGCATCACCACCCATAAAACAAACACAAGTGATTCCGTCATTTTCCTTTATCAGTCGTTCCAACTCTTCAAATGTCAGTTCCGTACCGACATCTTCCCATAGGAATTTAGAATGACAACCCACACAACGACACGGACAATTTGTGATGTTTATTGCAAGGGTAATCTCATCGGGTATTTCCTCAAAGACTACCATTGCATTATAATATTTAAGCATTCAATTCCTTAATTTTATCAGTTATTTCTTGTAAATTAAACAAACCAACCCACCTTTGGATTTCTTCTTCATTATTGTCAACTAATATGGTAACAGGAATGTTTCTTATACGATATTTTTTTAACAAATCCTCTTCTACTTCATCAACATCATATTTTACAACTTCACAATCATTAAAATTTTCCAATTTTTTATTGAGTGTCTTACAAGGTTGGCACCAGTCAGCGCCAAATTTTAATACTTTGTATTCCATTTTATTCCTTTCTTATTTTATTCTTTATTATAATATCTCATTTTTTCTTCTATTTGTCTTGCTTCTGCAAATGAAGAAACACGCTTTAAATATCCAATTATACGTGTCAGATAGTCTATGTTGTGACTACCACACTTAGGACAAACGTCCAATGTATCCTTACTTATATACCCACAATCGTTGCAGACTGAATTCTTACAATTAAATGTAAAATATGAACAACCGTATTCGGAAGCAACCTTTAACAATTGTCTATATTGTTCAAATGACAAATGTTCATTAATATTTAAATGACAAGCCTGTCCACCATCCAAATATTTAACAAATCTGTTGCCATGTAACTTCATTTTGTCCAAAAGTGACAAATTTGTATCTTCAGGATTGAAGAAATAACTGCTGTACATAACATGTTTTGGTGAAACATAATATCCGTCCTTCTTGTCCCAATTATAGTTTTTATTTGAAAGATTTTCACCCGGAACAAACTCTGTATTGTACATACAATCCCTTGTTTTATCTTTCTTGTTTGATTTATTAATAGTTTCAAGGATAATATTTACAAATTCCTCGTAATCATCATTCAAATTAGGCTCAATACCAAGAAATTCGGCTGCATCCGTAAGACCATTCACACCAACAGTAAGGTATTGTTTTTTAAGTGAAATAAAACCTGCACTATAAACATCCAACATTTGTGCATTATAGAAATCTTTTATAATTTCATTAAATGCCCTCTGATATTTATGTACTCTTTCGGTGATTTCGGTTATGGCGTTTGAAATATATTCATATAATTCTGTCTTATGTTTACCTATGTTTGAAACAAAGAACTGTTTTCCATTTTCAAGTTCATAATTTTCCTTATCTTTAAGGAATTTCCTCGTTGCATTCTGAATAACTCTATTAAGGTTAATTGTCATAACACTCTTTGAACCTGTTGCAACAGAAGCAGTACCCATTGAGAATTGATGCGTTGTATGATTGTGTTCTTCGTCTTCTACGTCTTTTAATGAGTTGCGTAATCTACAGCAACTTGAGAGACTATCAGGTGAATCACTTAGATAACAGAAAAATGAATGTCCTTCTGCCCACATTTCTGCGGTAAAATCAGCATATTCCTTATCAACAATATCGTGTCCGTCAGTAAGCATTGCCATTGTTTCAACTGGGAAAGTTAATATATATTTAGTTCTTTCTTCATTGAACCATTTCATAAATTTCTTCTGCAACCAAGACAATGTTTCCCACTTTGGTGCTGTGCCATCTGGAAACTTAAATTCACCAAATACGCCATCGAAATAGTTCTTATCAAAATATCCAATATTCCAAAATACAGTCTGATAGCCACGATTACCTGCCGGCATATTCATTGAATGTACAACTTGTTGGAAACAATTCTCTATAACTTGTTCCAATGTTCTTCCTTTCCTGTTTAACTCTACTTGTTTGTTTAATATTGTTAAATAATCATCGCCATAATCTTTACGAATGAAATAGTCCATATACATCAAGAACTCAGGTGTTGCAACCGCACCCATAAACTGAGAAGAAACAGAATACACAAGATTAATAAATTCGCCACAGAAAGATTTTAAATCAGTTGGGGCAACACTTTGTCCACCTAATATTTGTAAGCCATCTACAAGAAATGGATACATTGTTATTGCAACACAGTACGGATAACCAGGAGTTCCACTTTCATCATGTTTATAAAGAACATGGCTTTCAATGTCTTTAATATATTGGTCTGCTAATTTTTTGGAATACAATGCTTTTATTTTATTGTGCATTATATACCGATTCTGTTGAATGTTCTTACCTTTGTGTAATTCTTGTCCTAATGTAACAATATTTTTATTTTCCACATTGGCATTGGCATCATATTTTGAACCACTTGAAGCGTTGGATGCACTAATATACTGTTTTACAAAATCATCGTCCTTTTTTAATAATTTGTCATTATTCCTAAGTTCATCATATTTCTGGATATATGATTTTGCAACTTTTTTATTAATTGACATTAAAGATTCTTCAACCTGTCTTCTTATTTCTTGTGAACTAATCTTTTCATATATAAAAAGATTTTTAATCAAGGCTTCAATTAAGCCATTATTGCATACTTCACCAACAGAAGCAAAAGCTTCACAAATACCATGTTTTATTTTTTCAGAATCAAATTCTTGAAATGAACCATCTGTTTTTCTTACATTCATATTTATATTGACTTTATTTTATTATTAGTATATTATATGTAGTTCTCAAAATCCAAAAATCTCTTCATTTTCTTCTCAAAAATCTGTAAAGTATTGAAAATAAAGGAGAAAAATTTTTTAATTTTTTTTTAGACACAAAATACATATTTCATACTATTTAACCCTTAATTATTTGATACTTTTTGCTATTTTATTGGCTGTTTTTACAAATGAACTATTGAGTGCCCCATTTTGGCCGCTTCCAATTGGTTCATTGTCAATTGAATCTAACTCTGACATATCCAACTTACACGTGCCATTATTAAATTTAACATTTGGAAATGATGTTCTTCCAATCTTTACGGCACGTAATTTTCCAATGTAAATACTTAATTTATGCTCTTCTTTTTGCTGTTGTGTCTGTGCTAACTGTATAACCACATGTCCAATCTGTGTTTTTTTAACACTTCCACCTGCTTGTCCTAAACCAACATATTCTTGATTTATAGCATCCTTGGTACTTTGAACAGGAACCCATAAAGCCACATTAAATTCCTTTGCTATTGCTTCCAACTTACGCATTGTTATTCCTTCTCTTGTCCATTCGCTATCATTGTAGCCATCACTGTTTTTTTCGGGTTTTAAACACTCAAAATAATCAATTACAACAAGGTCTGGAATAAAGCCCCTACTGATATATTGCTGAATAAGATATTTAATATCGCTTGCAGAATATTCACCAGTTGTTAGCCTATGACAAACAACATTCTGAATAAGCATGTTTCTTAATTCATTGTTATTATCCTTCAATATTTTAAGTGCAAGTGGGCGATTTATTGGGTCTGATAAATCACATGCATCAATGTCAGTTACATAGCCATAGTATTTTCTTCTAATTGCAACTTCAGTGTCCTCAAAAAAGAAATGCAATACTTTATAACCTTTATTGTCATTATCATTTGTTTTAACTGTTGCTGCATGAGCACAAAATCCTGTTGTACAAGATGTATTATGTGTTACAATAAAATCTTCTGTTATGTACAAATGTTCATCTGAATCAACCAAAATACATTTAGTTTCCTCATCTCTTACGTATTCAGCCTTGACAATCTTGTTCTGATTGAGGTATTTAGTTCTTGGCTTGTACCTTTTTACCTTTCTTTCCAGTCTAAACGGTATTATATTCTCATCTTCAAATGAAATTGTAACATTATAAGCAATTCCGCAATCAATCCTTTCGTTTGTCTTTTTGCTGAAATATCCTGTTTTCTTTTGCTTTATACTTGCATTACCGCCTAATGACCTGACAATAAAATAAACATTGTCAGCCAACTTCTTGCTTTTGGTGGTAAACTGACATATACCACTCTTACTAATATAGCCGTCAGAATCCATTAATCCCTGAAGCAATGCAATACGATTTTCCACCGTATTGAAAAGATACTCATCTGGTATATATTTTTCTTCACTATTACAGGTGCCAAGTATATTGCCACATTTTTTCTTTAAATCATTATGGATATAAAAAACCCATACGTTCCTGCTTTCATAGTAACTTGTGGTAAAATTTTCGCCTATAGATTCTCTTAAAAAATTATGTATCTCTTCTTTGTCTTGGTTTCCAACAGTAATACAGTATCTTTGGAAACATCCGTCACCAATATAATATCCAAGAAAATACGGGTCAAAATCAATTTGCTGTTCATTAAATTCAACAGGTCTGCAATTCGGAATATAAAAAATATATTCCTTTTCTTCCCCTTTTGAATTTTTCCTCCGTAATCCTCTATTTAAAATATCACGAAGAGCAATAGTCTTAAAACTATGGTCAGGATTAAAGCGTTTTTTACCGTTTTTCCTTCCACTACCCTTTACATAAGTTTTATTATGTCTCTGAAAATAGGTATTGACATTCCATAAATGGTCAATATCACATTCACAAGAAGCACCGTTGCTAAATTCAATCCTATAAACAGGACGAATACCTTGTGGATAAGTACCTATTACTTTGTGAGACTTACCGTCACCCCCAATTACATAATCACCCACATTTATATCACCCATTGTCTTATAACCGTCAGGCGTAAGCACCCTTGAATGTAACGGCTGTGCTTTTCCAACACCCATAGGACTTACTATAATACCAAGTTCACCTTTTCCAAGACCACCGAACAAACTTTCATCAAGTTTATCTGCACCTGTTGGTATTGCACACCTATAATCTTCTTTGAGGTCATCTTCCAACGTTTCAAACAAATGAAAGCCCATATCAATATTTGTATTCGTGTCCAATGCTTTCTTTATTAACTCTTCCATTACAAAGTAGTTATCCGCATTTCCACGTTTTAGAATTTCGGTACATTTGTTTATTGACTTTGCAAGATTTTGCTGTTTGAAAAACTTTTCAGCATTACTTGTTAGTAATTCAGTGTCAATGTCAAATTTCTTATTTCTTAATTGTTCAATTTTTTCTAAGAAAATATCAACTGTTATTTTATCGTTAATATTTGTCCTAACCAATAATTCTATATCATTATAGTTTGGACATAGACCGTTTTTTGTATACCTATCTTTCATCATGCCAACAATTCTACGCAAATATTCGTCAGTAAACATATTTTGGTCTATAATTGACACTAAACTAATAAAAAATTTGGGTGTCTCAATGAAATACTTAACAAGTTGATATTGATAGTTTTCACCAAGATAGCCCATGTTGGCCTTTATATTGTTAATTTTACCCATTTATGCGTAATTTTATGCTATTATTTTGAAAATGGCCGTTTAAGTTTTTCTCAAACGGCCATAAATTGCACCATTTCAGTGAATTTAAAGATTCTTATCAATGTATTCAATCTGACGATTTGATGGATACAAATTATCAAAATATTCTTGTGTCTTCTTTCGTGTATATTTCTTCCATGACTGCTTATAATTCTCAATAGCCGAAAGATAATTGTAATTCTTTGTTTCTGGCTTAATTTCAGTATGTCCTGTTACAACAGGCTTAATAACACCACCATAATATTCAACCGCAGTCTCATATCTGTCCTTATTGATTTTGTTATTGTTTTTATATGCAGTCACAACCTTAGTGTATTCATACTTATCACTATATGTATTACTCAAAGTGTCGCAAATTCTACGTATGAAGTCACTTATAAGATTAGTTTTACCCTTTTGCATACAACGAATTATCATTGCACCAAAACTCAATGAAGAATTATCCTTATTATCATAGAATGCGTAATTATTTGTCAAATCAACACCATTACGAACAAACTTAGGATAAACATTACCATCCCAAACCTTTTCAAAAACAGGCACATCATCAATCAAAAATGAAAACTTGAATATAAATTCATCATCATTAGGCCTTTCAGTTTCACCATATTCACTTGCTTCATTACAAAGACTAATATATTCCTTTGTAAATACCTTACCATCAGGTGCTTCTATTTTACCTACAATATTGGTGTCAGTCATCACGCCAAGAAAATCTTCACCATATTTTTCTACTTCTTCTTGTGACAAAAAGCCCGTTGCCTTCATTGGTTCTGATAGGTTGCTATACCACATGAAAATACGGCTTTTGCTTACCAAATCTTCCTTAATAGAATCTACTATTCCGTTCATGCAATTATTAAACTCTTCTGTATGAACAGATTCTTCATTAAAACCATTGATTTTGAAATAACGCTGACAAATTACATTGTCATTTACCCAAATAAGAAACTGAAACTTGCTCTTATAGGCAACATTATCAACAAACTTTGTTTTTTCTTTAAAATTTTCTTCCATTTACTTAATTATTTAAGTTAAACAATAAATTAACCACACTCTTTTTAACATTTGCAAATATAATGCAACATTTTTTAACAGCCAAATTTATATTGGCAAATTTTTCTTTTCCTTATCAATTAAATACATAAATTCAGCAAAGAAATTACCAAAAGTAGTACTATCTTTTAACTTGTCAATATCATACTTCAATATAATGTTATAAAGATTCTCCATCGTCCTATCAGTTGGGTCAATTTGGGCATACATCATACTTTCCAACAATTCTTTTGCTTCATCGGACATCAGTGGATTCTTCAAATCAATGATTCTTTCATTAATTTCATATATTTTTTCACCTTGACAGCCATCAGTTACTCTATTTACTATATTTTCTGCCCATTTCAACGGTTTTTTCTTTTCTGAAACACGTTTTTCATTGATTTCCTTCGCTTTTTCTATTACTTCATTCAAAGTAACCTTTCTTTTCTTTATTTCATCAAAGTTGGTAAGCAAAGTTTTCTCCCCAAGACCTTTAATACCTTTAATATTATCAGAAGCATCACCACAAAGCATTTTCTTCAACACCACATTTTGATAATTATAGCCCATTATATCAGTATGATTCTTGGTATTTACAAACACCTTCAACGATTGGACATAAACAATCACGTCTTCTGCTATAAGTTGTGTTAAATCCCTGTCATTTGATACAATAACAATCTTTTCATTTGGCATTTTATGGGAAACATAGTAACCGATGAAATCATCTGCTTCCGTTTCATCACAAACACATTGTCTTACAAATAATTCTTCCAGTATTTCCATTATGATGTCACGTTGCCAATAGAATATTTCCTTGTGTTTTTGTTTTTCTTGAAGCTTAATTGGGTCTTCTTTCTTAACAAAACGGTCATACATATAGCCAATCCTTTTATTTACCTCTTTCATATAGTCAGAAAGACCTTCTTCTTCAAACTCTTTGTCACGGTTTGCCTTATAATCTCGGTTAAGATTAAACCTTAATTGACCGCTATTTTTACCATCCCAAAACACATAAACATAACGGAAATTACCTTTTTGAAGTAACATTTTCAGTTGCAAAAGAAATTGAAAAACGCCACCAATAGGCATCCCACTACTTGAAACCGTATTGTCACCAAGAGATGATAATTCTAATACATTAGAACCATCTATTAGTAATGTGTTAAATGTCTTTTGACACAATTCTGGCTTACTCTCCCTTATTCTCTTCGGTATTGGCTGTGGCATTTCTCGTAACTTTGGTATCTGTCTTTTCTTTATTTTTGGTATCTCCTTTAAGAAACACAAGAAACTGACCATTTGATAATAGCCTTATATTTTCTTCTTGATTGATTTCTTGCATTTCTTCAACTGATAGGCTGATAAACTCTCCCATAGTCTTAAATAAACGAACCTTCGGCAGATTATCAGTCTCACCCGTTCCAACGCCACCACAAAGGTTTACAAATGTTTCAAATGGTACTTCTGTTGACTTACCATCTTTAATATCATACTCTGCTACATTAATTAACTTTACTTTCATATCAATATCTATTATTTGTTCTTACCAAATTATATACCCACATAATATCATTAAATTCTACGTATAGCTGACTGTTGCCATTTGTCTCAATCCTAAACCGCATAGAGCCTCTATCACCATCTTGGTCTATGAAATAAAATTCAACCTGACTTCCACCGGATGAATCTGTATATCTCCTAACATAATTTGTTATCTGATATGTCTGTCTACGTGGTGAATAAATCCTGACAATATCATTGTCATAATCAATAGTGACCAACATATCAGACTTTTCCCAATCAGTCCAATTTGTCCATGAACCATATGAATTAACATGTTTCATTGCAAAACCTGTTGTTCGATAATAATAAGTCTGTGCTTCAATAGATAAAATTGAGACAAACGCAAACAAAAACATTAAAACTAATTTCTTCATTTTTTTAAATTTTTAAATTAAACATTAAACAATATAAAAAGCTCACCTTGCCACCCCGACTAATGTTTACAGCATTACCCGTCAAACTTAAACTGTTATTTTTTCTTGGTAGGTCTTCCAAGGGTCTTAGTAAGCGTGGACTTACTTGGTGAACACTATAAAATCATAATATCAAGGCCATTCTTTATTCTTGTGTTTGCAAATATAATGCACATTTTTCATGTCACCAAATTTTTATTCAATAATTTCGTCTTCTGTTCCATTAACATATTTACAATGTTTCCTCATCAGTTTCAATAAATTCTATATCTTCCTCTGTTATGTTAGATAACTTGCCAGTTTTATCTTCTTCTTTCAAAAATTTTATTATTTGTGGTAATACTTTCTTTTTATAGCTATCAATTTCAGATTCAGATATAATACCATTTGCGGTACAATAAAGAAGTCCTTCTCTACTTAAATTAAACGGTGTTGGTAAATGGTTTTTCTTTATTGAAATCGGTGCAACAGTGCCATATTCATATTTTTCCCCCTTTACTGTTGCTTCCATCTTTTTAACACCACTTGTTACTATTTTACCACATGCAATAAGTAAACGTAATGCATATTCAAAAGAATTACCACCCTTTAATTTAACTGAAGGCTTACCCATTGTTGCCATTGAAGAATCCCATATTTTATTAACTATAAAGAACGTATTCGTATATTGTGAAGTTTGACTTCTTGAAGAAGGTATTCTTGTGTTAACAATTGTATTAAAAGCAGTACTTATACTAGAAGCGTCAAACATATTATTTCCACATTTTGAAGCAAAAGATTTCCATGAAGTAATACTGCCAACACTATCCCATATAAACAATAACTCCATCGGCAAATCCCCATTTTCTTGCTTATCGAGCAAATCATTAATAATATAAGCAATATCTTCAATCAATGCAACTTTTCTTTTTGTTGATTTTCTCGTCATTGTGCCATAATCCATATCACCACAATAATCACACATTGCCTCATTTGTAAATAATATAAAATCTCCCTCATAATCGGTTATTTTTCTCTCAATGTGCGTTGTTACCTCTCCTGTTTCTACGTCAACATCTTCTACTTCTACATCTTCATAAATAGGCGTGGCTTGCATACCACAATCAATGGCATATTTAAAATCAAAATTACTTTCAGTTTCAAATATTACCGGTAATACCCCTTGTTTTTGTGCAGAAGCAATCAGACAATTCTTAATCGTACTCTTTCCGGTTGAATTCCATCCATAACATCCGGAAAACCATCCTTTTGGTATTCCTGGCAAAGATAGTGCTTCTTGAAAGCCTTTAGGCATTATAAACCACTCTAATGGTTTCTCTGCCACCTTTGTTAATTTTAAATTATTATTTTTAAAATCTTTAACGCTAAAAGCATTTTTTGTTATTGCACCCTTTTTTATTGCTTGTTTTGCCATAATTTTACATTTTAATTAGTTAATTATTTCAGCTTTATCCCATTCTTGTTTTTCTATTTGTTCTCTGTAGCATTTACTGCATAATGGTCTGTATTTATCCTCTCCACCAATAAGAATTTGTTCACCATTAATGACAAGTTCATTATTTTCGTTAAATCTTGCATTGAATATTGCCTTTCTTCCACAAGAACATGAAATTTTAAGTTCTTCAATATCATCTGCCAATTCAAACAGTCTTTTTGAACCCTCAAACAAATAAGTTTGAAAATCTGTTCTTAATCCGTAGCATAGAACATCAATATCAAAATCATCAACAATTGCTCTTAACTGTTCAATGTGCTCACTTGTCAAAAATTGGCTTTCATCAACCAAAATCCATTCTAATTTCGGTTCTTCGACCTTTTTATCTGAAATTATGTTTTTTATGATGCTATAGATGTCATATTCTTCATAAATTGTGAAACAATCTCTCTCCATGCCGATTCTTGAAGATATTTTATCAATACTTTCACGATTATCAACTGATGGTTTCATACATAAAAAGCCAACGCCTCTTTTTTCAAAGTTATGTGCTTCAATTAACAACAAAGCACTTTTTGCTGCTTCCATTGTACCAAAAACATACCTAAGTTTAGCCATTAAATTTATAATTTATACGTTTTTATTTTCAAATTCCTAAAAAAAAGGAATATGGAAGAAAAAACATAATTCAACCATATTCCGTATGATTGTATTTAGAATGGTAAATCACTATTATCAAAATCCTCTGTAATTGTAGTTTCTGGCACAATTAAATCTGATGTTGATGGCTTTAAAGCCCCATTTGTATTATAATTAGCCTTTAAAACCTCTGTTGCTGCTTCTTCTTCGGCTTTCTTTGCTTGCGTATCAAATTCAACTTTTTCAACATATTTACCTTCCTCTCTACTATATACAGGTATCTTGCCATTTACTACAAGTTCAAGATAATCTGCTGATTTTAGACTATAAACGTCTTTCCAAGTCTTTTCATCATTCAACCAAGCATTAGCCTTATCAACATCTTTTGAAAGTGGCTTTCTATTACCACTATCGGTGATATTATAGGATACAGTTTCTTTCATACCACCAAAACCGTCAGGAATTAATGACTTACCAACATTAATTATAATATCTTTACCATTATAAAGGTCAAAAATACTATAATTTTCCTCTCCGTCTTCTTTTGCCTCTTCTTTTCTTGTTTTAAACAAACTCATAAGTTTGTCATAGATTCCCTCGCCCTTTGAATTTTCATTAAAACGCCAAAATTTCACACCTTCATCCTCATGGTCTCTGTCAATAACACGTGTAATGAAGGTTCTCTTCTTTTTTAATGAACATGCTTCCTTAAACAAAGACTTTGACAGTGCTTCGTTTCCTTCCTTTCGTGCTTGTGCAGCCTTATCAAAAAGTTCCTTGGATTTTTTGCAAATTGGGCACTCTTCTTTGCTTTCTGCTTTTTCTGAATTAAGACAAACATATGATTTAAAACCACTTTTTGCAATTTCCTTGTCAACTTTCAGAGCATGCGTAATAATATCAAAGAAAACCGTTCCATCTGTTGCTGAAATAGGTAAAAATCTAACTTTTACCGTTTTTGTCACTTCATGTTCCTTTAATTTAAGGTCTAAATAATTCTTTGGGTCAAAACTTGTCCTCTTTTGATTCTGAAAATCCACATTTGACTTTTTCAAGTTCTCATTTTGTTCTTCCAATGCTTTTGCATCTGTGTTTACTGCCGAAAATTTAATACTTTCTTCCATTTTTACATCAAATTAATTATATATTATTATAAGTTTCTTCTTTACATACACAAATATAGTTCAAAACTGGTAAATAACCAAAGTTTTTACATGAAAAATGTAGAGAATCTTTAAGAATTTTTAACTTCTCATGATTCTCTACAATAAATACCAAATTTTTATAAAAAGTTTCATTAAAATCCAATATAATCTCTCAAATTTTGGTCAATATTCAATGTGTCAGATATGTTTTTCATATTTAAGCCACTAATATCACCTTTTGTTATATTGTATTTTTCTTGTTCATTCGATGGTGACACTTCATTATCACGTATAATCTCATAATTTGGATTTTCTTGTGTTAATTTATCCCAATATTCAGTTGGTGTCTGATTAAAAGGCCCGCTTGCTTGAGAACGAAGATTGAATTTTTCAGTTTGAGTTGGATTTCTCTTTTCAAACTCATCCTTCAAATTCATAATACTCTG
>OCTW011537322.1_pt1 | contig 19281 bp, 15 predicted proteins | sample 1539671 | NCBI WGS metagenome assembly OCTW01 (sample SAMN02144230, study PRJEB22623) | gut metagenome | biome: sheep rumen | host: Ovis aries | place: New Zealand
ATCACTATCGCGGTTATGTCTCTGGGAGCTAACCGCGATATGTGTTTTACGATCAGGAACCAATGTTTCTGTCATATAACCCCCTCCGGGGATGTGTGAAAAAATGAGGAAGTTGTTGGAAGGAGAACTATTTTGAATAAAGAAAAGAAACAGTCTCCCATATCGAGACTTTTAGAATATGCCGGGAGCTATAAGAAGCTGACGTTTATCGGGCTTTTCCTCTCGGGAATATCAATGATATGCGGAATGATACCGTATGTGTGTATATGGCTGGTGCTCAGAAAACTGATCAAGGTGGCGCCGGACTTTGCTTCGGCATCAGGAATTGCAGGCTATGGATGGATTGCATTCGGTGCGGCTGTAGGAGGAATACTTATATATTTTGCAGCCCTGATGTGTACACACCTTGCTGCTTTTAAGACAGCTTCAAATATTCGTAAAAGAGGAATGGAGCATCTGATGAAGGCGCCGCTTGGCTTTTTTGACAGCCATGCTTCTGGTCTTCTCAGGAATCGTCTGGATAATGCATCGGCAGAAACAGAAACTCTCTTAGCGCATAATCTTGCAGATATCGTCGGAACAGCAACCATGTTTATTTCAATGCTTGTGCTGATGTTTGTCTTTGACTGGCGCATGGGTGCATCCTGCATGCTGGCTGCCGTGATCTCAATCGGTGCACTTTTCACCATGATGGGCGGAAAGAACGCAAAGCTTATGATGGAGTATCAGGGCGCACAGGATGTAATGAGCAAGACAGGAACCGAATACGTCAGGGGAATTCCTGTAGTTAAAGTGTTTCAGCAGACCGTTTATTCTTTTAAGGCTTTCAAGGAATCTATCGAGGATTACAGCCGTAAGGCAGAGCTTTATACTGACGGAGTCTGCAGACTTCCGCAGGCAATCAATCTGACGGTTACGGAAGGTGCTTTTATCTTCCTTGTACCGATCACACTCTTTATGGCACCAAATGCTCTGGAGAAGGGTGATTTCGCAGGCTTTATTACGGACTTTGCTTTCTATGCTGTATTTTCGGCTATCATATCTACGGCCCTTGCAAAGATAATGTTTGCAGCCAGCGGAACCATGCTTGCAAATACAGCGCTGTCACGAATTGAAACTGTAATGAACGCGCCTGTTCTGGAGCAGCCGGCTTCACCGAAGGAACAATCAGGCAACAGTGTGGAGTTTAAGGATGTTTCCTTTACCTATGAGGGAGCGGAGGTTGCGGCATTGGATCACATATCCTTTACGGCAGAAAGCGGACAGACGGTTGCTTTCGTCGGCCCATCGGGTGGTGGAAAGACTACTGCGGCAAGTCTGATACCGAGGTTCTGGGACACTGATTCCGGTGAGGTACTTGTCGGAGGAGTTAATGTTAAGGATATCTCATCAAAGGTTTTGATGGACAGGATAGCCTTTGTATTTCAGAATAACAGACTCTTCAAAACTTCAATTCTGGAAAATGTCAGAATAGCCAGACCGGGTGCATCAAAGGGAGAAGTCATGGAGGCACTCAAGGCCGCACAATGTATGGATATCATAGAAAAACTTCCGAATGGCGTAGATACCGTGATCGGAACGGAAGGAACGTATCTGTCGGGTGGTGAACAGCAGAGGGTTGCTTTGGCACGAGCAATCCTGAAGGATGCACCGATAGTAGTTCTGGATGAAGCAACAGCCTTTGCGGATCCTGAAAATGAGATGCTTATTCAGAAAGCCATGAAGCATCTGACTAAGAACAAGACCGTTATCATGATCGCACATCGATTATCGGCTGTAGTCGGAGCGGATAAGATAATCGTTCTTTCTGAGGGACGTATCGTTGAAGAGGGTTCTCACGCAGAACTTATAAATAGAGACGGTATGTATGCCTCTATGTGGAAGGATTATAACAGGGCTGTGGAATGGAAGGTTTCTTCGGAAGGAGGTGCCAGATAATGTTTGGTGAAAAGTTCAAAAGAAAATATGCTCTTTCCGATTCAGGTGTTTCAAATACAAAAAAAGGTATGGCCTGGACGATAATAGTAAATCTCACGGTTATGGCAGGAATGGGAATCCTGTATCTTATAATGGATAATTTCATGAAGACCCTGACGGATGGCAAGGAGCTTCCGGATAAATGGATGTTTATAGGGCTTGTTGTGGGATTCCTTGCTCTTTCACTGATCACTCATATACAGCAGTACAGATGCACCTACGGACTTGTTTACGGAGAGATCCGTACCATGAGGATCGGACTTGCAGAGCAGCTCAGAAAGCTTCCGCTCAGCTTCTTCGGAAAGCGTGATCTGGCAGATCTTACAGAAACAATGATGAGTGATGTGAACCGTATGGAGCATGTGTGGTCTCATGTTCTGGGTTATCTCTATGGCTCATATGTATCAACGGCAATCATCGCTGTGATGCTTTTTGTAATGGACTGGAGACTTGCTCTGGCTTGTCTGTGGGGTGTACCGGTTGCTTTCGGGCTCCTCTTCGGAAGCAGAAAGATGGCAGCAAGAAACGCTGCTCTTGCCAAGGAGTCTGCACTCAGGGTTTCTGACGGCATGCAGGAAACCATAGAAAATATTCGTGAGATCCATGCAACCAATCAGGAGGATAAATTTCTGAAAAGCCTTTACGACAAGATTGACTACCATGAGAAAACCAATATTCACGGAGAACTCTCTACAGGAATCTTCGTAAATGCAGCAAGTGTCATCATGCGTCTTGGTGTTGCCACAACAATTCTTGTAGGTGTAAATCTGATCCTCTCAGGTGACGTTGATTTTATGATCCTGTTTATGTTCCTTCTTGTCATCACCAGAATATATGCTCCTTTTGATCAGAGCCTGGCACTGATAGCAGAGGTATTTCTGTCTGAGGTTTCTGCGTCACGACTTATGGAAATATATGATACACCGATTGCTGATGGCGGAACTGAATATGAGCCTAAGGGACATGATATCACATTTGAGGATGTATCCTTTGCCTATGATAATGAGCAGGTTCTCCGAGGCGTAAGCTTTACTGCAAAGGAAGGGGAGGTAACAGCTCTCGTTGGTCCGTCGGGATCAGGAAAGAGTACCTGCGCACGTCTGGCTGCAAGATTATGGGATGCTTCTTCCGGCAAGGTTAAGGTAGGCGGAGTTGATATTAAAACCGTTGAACCGGAAACACTTCTCTCGGATTATGCGGTTGTTTTCCAGGATGTCGTACTTTTTGATGATACCGTAATGGAAAATATACGACTAGGAAAACATGGGGCAACGGACGAAGAAGTACTTGCAGCGGCAAAGGCTGCAAATTGTGATGAGTTTGTTCAGAAGCTTCCAGATGGTTATGCTACACCAATCGGTGAAAACGGAGCAAAGCTTTCCGGTGGTGAGAGACAGAGAATCTCGATAGCCAGAGCACTTCTGAAGGATGCACCAATTGTTCTTCTTGATGAAGCAACCGCTTCTCTGGATGTGGAGAATGAAACAAAGGTTCAGGGGGCACTTTCCGAGCTCCTTAAGAATAAAACCGTACTGGTTATCGCACATCGTATGAGGACTGTTGAGGCTGCCGACAAGATTGTTGTCTTAAAGGACGGCCGTGTAGCAGAAGAAGGTTCTCCGGAAGAACTGAAGAGAAAAGAAGGAAGTATTTTCAGTCATATGCTGCAGCTTCAGACGGAAGGCGCAGGCTGGAGTATCTGAGACATGGAATTATTATTAATGACACTAAATAGTTTTTAAGAGCGGCAGCTCTGGAAAGGATTTATTATGAGTAAAGTAGCAGTAGTTTTTTGGAGTGCGACAGGCAATACAGCCGCTATGGCAGATGCTGTGGCTGAGGGCGCAAGAGGAAACGGTGCGGAGGTAACAGTTCTCGGTGCGGCAGAGTTCTCAGGCGTAAATGTCAGCGAATATGACGCTATTGCATTCGGTTGTCCGGCTATGGGCGCAGAGGTTCTCGAGGAAGAAGAATTTGAGCCTATGTTCGCATCTGTTGAGTCATTCCTCGGTGGAAAGAAGATAGGTATCTTCGGATCTTATGGCTGGGGTGACGGACAGTGGATGAGAGACTGGAAGGATCGTTGTGTCAGTGCAGGTGCATCGCTTGTAAATGATGGAGTTATGGCGAACTATACACCAGATGAAACAGCAATCGAGGAATGCAAGGATCTCGGAAGAGCGCTTGCTTAGTATTCTGCTTTGATATTATTGTCAGTCCGGAGAAAATAATCACAAAGGACAGATATAAAATGAAACAAGATTCATTTTTATGTTGACAAAGGCGGACAACCCTCCTAAAATGAAAGTACATTCATTTTAGGAGGGTTTATTTATGCCTAAGGTAACACAGGAATATATTGATAATAAAAAGAAATTCATAGTCGAGGCAGCATACAGGGTCTGCCTCAAAAAACCGGTTGAGATGATAACCATGATGGATGTAATAGAAGAAACAGGACTTTCTCAGGGAGGAATCTACAGATTCTATAAGGATCTTGATGAGATACTGAGTGATGTGGTAAGCGGAATGCGGACGGATTACAGTATCATAGACGATTTAGAGGTACTTTTTGCCGGAGAAGATAATCTTAGTTTTGAGGAGGGGATTCATAAGATCTTTGATGTTCTGGCAGAGGCTATGGAGAAGCATCTGCTGGATATACAGAAGATCAATTTTGACATGACTGTTCTTGCAATCAATGAACCTGAAAGAGCCGAGAAGATCATTGGAGGGATAGAGGGACGCAGCAGCTTCGGATATCTGGCAGAGGTTGCCCTTCCGAAGCTGTTTGAAAAGAGCGGGAATATCGGACTGAAGTTTAGAGATACACCTGAAAATATTGCGAAGTTTATCTCCTCGGCTTATATCGGAATAGAGATGAACGCCATCCTGTCGGCCTGCTATAAAAAATCTCCGCAGGGAGAAAACTACAGTCCGAAGCAGCTTTTCAATACTTTGGCAAAAACCGTAATCTTCTTATGCGGAGGTGAAGAGTCATGAAAAAGTCTCCAAAACCAACAGGAAAATACGCTGTAGGAACAAATGTATTTACAGCTGCTGAGGAACGTGATGAGGTGCTCAGACCGGGAACGAAAAGGAGAATATCAGCCCGCATCTACTATCCTGTTTTTAAGGAATCGATTGAAGGAATGGCGAAGACAAAGTATATGTCGAAGGACATGTTCATGGGGCTTAAGAAGGCTTTTATGCTCCCGCTAAAATATGAAAAGGTTGATGCTGATGGCGGTAATACTTCCGAAGCATATACCGATGCACCATGGATAGAAGGTGAAAAGTTTCCGCTTATTATATTTAACCATGGTTACGTAGCCTTCAAGGAGAGCAACTCTTTCCTATGCATCGAGCTTGCATCCAGAGGATATATCATTCTGTCAGTGAGCCATCCCCTTGAGGCTGCTTGTACAGAATACACTGATGGCCCTGCAGTTTATGAGGATAAGAAGGTAATAAAGAAATCTCAGAGTCCGTTTTTTCTTAATCTTATGGCACAGAAAAAACTGACAAGGGATCAAGGAAGTCTTGAGAAAAATGCAAAGCATTTTGATGAATATCAGGCAAAGTTCGGCCTATTTATGAAGGGACGTATCGGCGAATGGCAGAAGGATATTTATGCTGCACTTGATACTGCAAAACAGAGGTTTGGTGAGCATATTGACCTTGAAAGAATAGGCATCACCGGACATTCCTTTGGCGGTGCAATGGCATATTATCTCTGCATGAATGATCCTCAGTTTAAATGCGGAGTAAATATTGATGGCGGACTCTTCGGTGATTATATCGGCATGATTATGGAAAAGCCTTTTATGCAGATCACCAGTGAAAATTATGAATATCTTGTAAGCAGGGGATATATGGATCATACAGCACCTGCCTATAAAGCTGTTTTCAGAGATATGAAGCACCAGGGGTTCTCGGATCTGAAACATGCGATTCCAATGAAAAGCATCGTAGGAAAACTGGACGCAGATGATATGCATGAAAATCTATGTAAGTGTCATGCAGAGTTTTTTGACGCATATCTTAAAGGGATAAAGCCTGAACCTGATCTCGTATCGAATGATGTGATGAGGGTTGAGTGCTATAAAGTGTAAAAAATGATTTTAAGGCTTGTTATTGAAATGGCGAAACAGAGCTGTCTGATGAGATAATACTGATTATAGTTTGACAAATACAATTGATAGACGTATGATAATAAAGGTTAGACATAACTAACTTGTGCAAAAAATAAAACAAGTAGATGGAGAAGCGATGAATCGAAGTATTATCATAGGATTAATAATTCCATTTCTCGGAACATCATTAGGTGCGGCCTGTGTTTTTCTGATGAAGAAGCAGATGAACAGACAGATAGAGAGAGCACTTACGGGCTTTGCTTCAGGCGTTATGGTAGCGGCGTCTATATGGAGTCTTCTGGTGCCTGCGATGGAGCAGTCATCAAACATGAAAAAGCTGGCATTTGTTCCGGCATTTCTGGGCTTTTGGGCCGGTATACTATTTCTGCTCTTACTTGATTCAGTCATTCCGCATCTTCACATGAATACAGATAAGGCTGAAGGTCCCAAAAGTAAACTGGCAAGAACGACCATGATGGTTCTGGCGGTAACCTTGCATAATATACCTGAAGGAATGGCAGTTGGTGTGGTTTATGCAGGATATAAGTCCGGGGAAGTGAGTATCACAGCCGGAGCGGCCATGGCACTTTCTCTTGGTATTGCCATACAGAATTTCCCGGAAGGTGCGATCATATCCATGCCGCTCGCAGCGGAGGGAAGAAGTAAGAAGAAGGCTTTTTTCTATGGAGTACTATCAGGAGCTGTTGAACCTGTATTTGGTCTCCTTACTATACTTGCTGTCGGCTTTATAGTCCCGGCAATGCCTTATCTGCTAAGCTTTGCAGCAGGTGCGATGATGTATGTTGTGGTCGAGGAGCTTATACCCGAGATGTCTGAGGGCGAGCATTCCAATATAGGTGTTGTGATGTTTGCGGTTGGCTTCACTTTGATGATGGCTCTTGATGTGGCGCTGGGTTAAAGATTAGCTTTATAATGATTATTCTTTTAAAAACACGGTTATATAACAGGTTTATATAACTGTGTTTTTTTGTGTTGATAATGAGCCAAGTAGACGCATGATCCGCTGGCGGATCAATGCGGATATTCGCCAAGCAGCCGCATGAAAACATTGACAAATAATGATTTGATTGCTACAATACCGAGTATAGACTCGGTTTTTGTAAAAGGAGGTATGCAACATGGAAAAAGGAAATAAAAAGAAGAGAGAGATCCAGAATGCGCTTAAGACTCTTGCAATAAAGAAGGGCTATGCCAATGTAACCATGAAGGATATAGGTGAATATGTTGGTCTGTCTGTTGGAGGTCTCTATCATCATTATCATAGTGTGGATGAGGTTTTTAATGACCTTATTGCATCGGAAACAGGTGATGTGTGGGAGGTTTTTGAGGATATTAACAGCTATGATGACTTGATGAATGCATTGGATGTTTATTATAAAGCGGAGAAAAAAGAACTGCTTGGGGAGGTTGAATCAGTAAATACACTGATGTATCAGTATTATTTCAGTCATCCTGAAGATGAACGCATCATGATCATGAAAGAAGCACATGATACGGTTGTCAGTTGCATGACAGATATTCTCGCGAAAGTATTTAAGAATAAAAAACAGTGTCATATGATTGCGGAACATATGGGTATCGTTCTGCACGGACTGGTTGATCTTTCCTTCTCAGGAAGCATAACCGGATCGATCGTTGATAATGAATTTGCGATGTTAAAACGATATTTTAAAGATATTTACGATAAAACGGAGGAATAAAAAAATGAAGGTTCTTGTATATGGAGCAGGAGTTATAGGTACACTACTTACTCATAATTTATGCGCTGCAGGCAACGATGTTTCGCTTCTGGCAAGAGGGCAGTGGGCTGAAACTCTCAAAAAGGATGGACTCAGGATGCATCACTGGCTTCAGAGGAAGGATACTGTTGACAGACCTGAAATAATAACTGCAATCGATGAAAGTATTCATTATGATGTTGTGTTTACAGTCATGCAATATGATCAGACAGTGGCAATCAAAGATGATCTTGCCAGAGTGTGGTGCGACACGCTTGTTATGATAGGAAATCAGCTTTCGTTTGACGAGTTGACTGATTATATTAAGGATAACAGCAGATATACAAAGGAAATACTGTTTGGCTTTATCGTTGCGGCAGGTGAGAGAAAAGATGGACGTGTGTTCAGCAGACATCTTGGCGCAGGAAGGCTTGAACTGGGGTGCCTCTATAAGGAAACACCTGACAGTGTTAAGAAGCAGATAGAGGGATTATTTAAAGGCACAAAATTTAAGTTGACATGGAATAAGGAGATGTCATCATTTCTTGCTTGTCATCCGGCATTTATCCTTCCTTCTTTTTATCTGATGATATCGAAGGATTTTGATCTGAAGAGAGTCAATAGAAAAGAGCGAAAAATATGGAAGAAGGCTACGAGAGAATGCTATGACATGCTTAAGTCGATAGGCTATAAGGTTAATCCGAAGGGCGATGATGCACTCTTCCGTTCAGGAATAAGAGGACTTGTCGGAAGCTTTATGCTGTTTCTCTGCACTAAAACATCTTTTGGTGAGATGATTCTTGGAGCGCATGGAAGACATTCGGTATCAGAAGCGGTAATCATGGAGCAGGGCTGGAACAGGCTTATGGATAAGAAACCCGTAGGAATGACTATGCCGGCTTTTGAAAATCTGAAGATGATGTGTCCGAAGCTGGCAGAATTGTAGAGTGGAATACACAATATGAAAGAATAAAATAATATGCTATTACGAGAAAGGACTGATTCGGCTGAGATATACTTCGATGGTATTTTTGATCTCATCGGCCGAATCGGTCATTCCACGATCAACCCATTTAAAGATAACATTCCATATCGCACCGACATTGAAGGCGATAAGATAATCCGGCTCCAGATCACCAATCAGTTCTTTAAAAATATTGTTGGATCTGTCAGTGATCAGATTGAGCTGAGGAATCATGACGTTCAGCTTAAGGAGCAGGAGATGCAATAGATTATTCTTGTGAAGCAGCAGGAGAAGGTCTCTGTTTCTGTCGCAAAAACTGAAGATCACCGGAAGAGGTCGGAGTGGAGACGAAATGATCTCGTTTGCGTATTCCTCTATTTTCTTTGTGATTATTGAGTCAAGAACATCATCCTTGGAAGAGAAATTTCTGTAAAAGGTTTTTCTTACCAGATCGGTTTCCAGTATTATCTGTTTAACCGTGATCTCCTGATAAGGATGCTCATTCATCAGTTTTAGTAATGCTTCTGTAATCATATGTTTTGATCTTATGGCTGAAGGATTCTGAGTATTATTCATCTTAATTTACCTCATATAAATGACACAAAAAAAATAAATGTGTGTATCTTGCGCCGGGTGTGTTTACTTTCAGGTGCTTATATTGTAGTATTTCCAAAGAGTGACACAAATGTGTCATTTGTTGATGATTATAAATTGTTTTTGTTAAATAAGCAATTGCAAAAAATACAGATGATTGATCTTAAGGATGTAATGAATGAGTAATAAAATGAAAAGGTGCAGAGGACTTATCGTTCCGATGTCTGCCATGGCGGAAACATCGGGGCCGGCATCACGGTGCAGGATGATCGCCGAAGCACTGCAAAGAGAAGAAATGGATATCGCAACCTGTATGGCGGAAGACGTAAATTATAGAAAGATAGCCGGTATTCATAATTACTATCTCGATATACCCATGCCGCTCGGACTTCCGGCGCCTGTTGCCATGCGGGCATTTCCAATAGCTCAGAAAACAGGCATAACCGCCCGAAAAAGAGTCCACAGCTTTGATCAGGTGCTTTTTATGACTGGTAATCTTAATTATAAGTATTTAAGGAAAAGTGTTGCATCTGTTAGAAAAGCTATACGGGATCATAAAGCAGATTTTGTCTATTCGGAGTTTAATATTTCCGCGTGTATAGCTGCGCAAAAAGAAAATGTACCATTATACTGTACGGTCAGCTTTCCGACACAGCATGAGTATGCGCACAGATCAAAATATGCAAAAGGGCTTAATAAGCTTCTGAAAGAACTGGAACTTCCTTCGGTGGATTCGGCACTTCAGGTATTTGACTGGGCTGATAAATCGTTTTGTCCGAGTATCAGGAGATTCGAACCAATTGATAAAGAGAATATTTATTATTGTGGAGCATTGCGAGAAACTGCTGCGAGTGATACGGACAAAGCCGCCGGGAACAAGATTATTGTATATATGGGAAATGGAACCATTTCCGCGAAAAGGATGCTTAAGGTGATAAGAGATGCCTTTAAGGACGGCAAATATGAGGTGTACATAGCGTCCTCCTACTTAAAGAAAGAGGACTGCGGAAAGCTTCATGTGGCTCCACGGTGGGATTTTAATAAACTGCTGGATGAAGCGGTACTGTTTATCAATCACGGCGGACAGAACAGTATGGTCGATGGCCTGCTGCACAGTGTTCCTCAGATAGTTGTACCCGGAAAGGTTTTTGAAAGAAAATATAATGCTGTATGCATTCTGGATAATCATGCAGGTATGGTGATCGAGCAAAGGGATTTTAACGCGAGACTGGTACGTAAGGCTGCAGAGAAGATCATTTCAAACGACAGGATGTATCGGGCAGCTCTTAAGCTTGGAAATGAATTCAGAACTGCGGGGGGATTGCAGACAATAATACGTGAAATAGAAGGATAGGAGTATTTATGAAAAAGAAGATTATCATTATAGGCGGAGGAATAGCAGGACTGTCAGCAGGTATCTATGCACTGAAGGCGGGATATGATGCGGAGATTTATGAGAAAAATGCTATTCCGGGTGGTGAATGTATAGGCTGGAATCGTAAGGGTTATCATATCGATAACTGCATACACTGGCTGACGGGCACGAAAAAGGGAACTGAGCTTTACGAAGTGTGGAAGACGGTCGGAGCGCTTTCTGATGACACAAAATATGCAAAAGTTGATTCGTTCTACACATCAACCTATGATGGACAGAGTGTGACGCTCTGGAATGATCTCAGCAGAACAAGAAAGAATCTGATAGAAGCTGCGCCGGAGGATGAAGAAGAGATAAGAAAATTCATAAAACACGTCGAGTATTCCAAACAGTGCGTATTTCCTGCTGGAAAACCTATGGATATGTGGGGCATAAAGGACTACATCAATATGGGTAAAAATATGGCTGATTTTCCGAAGGTGATGAAGGAGTATGGAAAGATATCTCTTGAGGAATACAGTAAGAGATTTAAATCACCTCTGATGCAGAAGCTGATGTGCGACTATCTTCCTAAAGAATATTGCGCGTATTCGTTCCTTGTGTCATATGCCACAATGGCTGACGGCAACGGAAATATACCTATGGGAGCTTCTCTTAAGATGTCCCTAAGGATGGAGGAAAAATATAAATCTCTCGGCGGAAGGATTTTTTATAATTCGCCGGTTGATAAGATAGTGGTAGATAAAAAAAATGCAACAGGTATAAGGCTGAAGAACGGTAAGACTGCTTCGGCTGATTATGTGATACCTGCGATTGATATACATCCATTATTTCATAAACTTCTTCCTGAAAGGTATATGCCTAAGAAGGTAAGACTTGCTTATGAGAATCCGAAGGCTTATCCGGGAACGAGCGGCTTTCAGGTGGCATTTGCCGTAAGTGAGAAATACAACACCGGCGAGACTGTATTTATCGATATCAAACCAATTAAGGTCGGGAGCAGGTCTTTTGACAGAATGTATGTCAAGGCTTACGGATATGATCCGATATTTGTAAAAGACGGAAAACAGGTTATCCAGACCTGTATCACTCAGACGGATGAGGACTTTGAATTCTGGAAAAAGCTTCCTAAGGATGAATATGAGAAGGTGAAGACTCATCTTGTTAATGAGGTCCAAAGCAGGATTGTTGAGGCGTTTCCGGGACATAATGGTGATATTGAGTTTCTGGATGCCTGGACACCGCTCACTTATGAGAGATACTGTGATGCGTACCATGGCAGCTACATGAGCTTTGTTACAACACCTTTCGGTAAGCAGATAAGGATGAAGGGAAGGCTTAAGGGACTGGATAATCTGTATCTTGCGGGACAGTGGACAAACTCACCGGGAGGGCTTCCGGTTGCGGTTGCCAGCGGTAAATTTGCAATTCAGAGAATACTGAAGTCAGAAAAAAAGAGTATAGATATTTAATCATCAAAGGTTTATTTTCCACTTTTGTGATTGCACATCTGGTTATATTTGCATTATACTTTAGTGTAAATAGAATATTACCAGTTGGGGTCGCAATCTATGTCACATGGTGGAGATATTTACAGAAATAATATAGAAATTGATCTTTCAGTCAATATTAATCCGATGGGATGCCCGACTCAGGTTTTTGAAGCTATGAGTCGGGCTCTTTCTGATGTGGAGAAATATCCGGACATCAGACATGAAAAGCTTATCGGAAGGCTGTCCGGTGTAACAGGAGTGCAGGCTGCCGGGATACTTGTCGGAAATGGTGCATCTGAGCTTATTATGGCAGTGATGAGATTCTTTAAGATGAGGAGAGTGTTGGTGCCTGTACCTTCTTTCTCAGGTTACAGATATGCTGCCGATGCGGCGGGATGTGAGATGGTCGAATATCTTCTGAGTCCTGAGGATGATTTTGATATGTCCGGATTTCCGGAGTTCATCAGAGAAAATGCGGCTTCAGGAGATGTGATCCTATTCGCAAATCCGAATAATCCGAATGGAAGAATCATCGAAAAAGAACTTCTGGATGAAATAATTGAAGCGGCAGGGGAAAAGGATGCGTACGTTGTTATCGATGAATGCTTCCTCATGCTGACGGACAGATATGATGAACTGAGCGGGGTAAGATATATTCGAAATACCATAGACAAATCGCCCCAAAATGATAAACAAAAAAGCACAGGCATCGCATCAGGGAATGATACTGTGGCATACAATAAGATAATAGTAATAGATGCCTTCACGAAAACATTTGCTGTTCCGGGAGTCAGGCTGGGAATGCTTTATGCGGGAGATGCTGAGATTGCGGCAGGAATTGGACGGTTGCTTCCGGAGTGGAATATTTCATGCATCGCGGAAGCAGCGGGACTCGCGGCGCTATCAGTTTTGGAAAAATATATGAATAATACGGATAGCGTTATTGAAGGAAAAAACAAATCTGATGATGAAAAGTATATATGTGCATATGATTCTCGTGTGGGCATATGCGACGATGAGATAGAGATTAATTACTTAAAATATAGTATTTCATTTATAAAAAAAGAGAGAAGCAGGCTGGTTAATGAAATAAATGACGTTTCGGGCAAAAGAGCAGATCAAAAAACAGACACCAAAACAGACCATAACGCAAACAATCCTGTGATAAGAATCTTCAGTTCTGATGCGAATTATCTGCTTCTGAAAACTGATATTGATCTTTATAAGGAAATGCTGGAAAGAGGTATCCTGATAAGAGACTGCAGTGATTACAGAGGGCTGGGAAGAGGATATTACCGTATTGCTGTAAGCACAGAGGAGAATAATGATCGTTTTTGTGAGGAGATTCGCGAGTTGATCAACGAAAACGATATTTGAGACAAAAGAATGAATCTGAGGTTATTTGGCTGCTGATGAATGGTGTTTCGTGAATGCTTTGATGGTTGATATGATACGGATGGAAGGATATATGGCAAAGAATAAAGAACCGATTTATATGCAACTTTATAAAAAACTCCGTGAGGATATCGTGTCAGGTGTATATCCTTTTAACAGCAAGCTGCCATCCAAGAGGACGCTGGCGGATGAAAAGGGAGTGAGCCTGATCACGGTTGAGCATGCGTATGGTCTGCTTGCGGATGAAGGATATATCGAGACGCACGAGAGAAGTGGATACTATGTATGCTTTACGAAGGATGCACTGTTCTCCGGTTTTGAAAAAGCGTCTGATAATGCTTTATTTATGACCGGGACTCAGAGAGGCGCTAATCTAGCAAAGGATGCTCAGGAAGCGGTTTCCATAGATCATCCAAGCTTTCCGTTTTCGGTACTCAGCAGAACCATGAGGAGGGTGCTTTCGGATTATGGTGAACGCATAATGAGAAAACCTCCTAATTCCGGATGCACTGAGCTTCGTGAAGCTCTGAAAAAATACCTTGCACGAAACAAGGATATGCATGTTGAAACAGAGCAGATAATCATTGGTTCGGGTGCGGAATATCTTTACGGTATGATCGCAGAGCTTCTGGGAAGAGATAAGGTTTATGCAATCGAGTCTCCTTCGTATAAGAAGATCGAGCAGGTTTACAGGGCACTGGAGCTCTCCTTTGAAATGCTCCCTCTCGTTAGGGACGGTATCGACAGCAGAGCGCTGGCAGAAACCAAAGCTGATGTCCTGCATACCTCGCCTTTTAGAAGCTTTCCGAGCGGTGTTTCAGCATCAGCATCGAAGAGACATGAATATATAAGATGGGCAGGCAGTGCTGACAGATTTATTATTGAAGATGATTTTGAATCCGAATTTACATCGGCACTTAAGCCGGTAGATACACTTTTTAATCTGTCTGATAAGGATAATGTAATTTACATGAATACATTTTCCCAGACTATCTCACCGGCGCTTCGTACAGGTTATATGGTCATACCGAAGAAGCTGCTGAGAAGCTTTGGTGAGCGGGTCGGATTCTATTCATGTACTGTACCGACCTTTGAACAGCTGGTGCTGGCAGAACTGATCAGTAGCGGTGATTTTGAGAGAAATATAAATCGTATCCGCAGGAGTATCCGCAAAGGCGCTTTGAAGGATGATATATAAATTATTATGATAATAGATTTATGATCAAGAGCTTGAATGAATGATATGATTGCCTGCTTTGACAGCTTGTGATGATATGTCAGTGGATGATTCTGATGATGGATATGGAGATGATAAATATGAGCATGGAAAATAAACAGAAAAATATAATTGAACCGGAGATAGTAAATCCGGAGGATATAGAGAAGAAAAGCTTTGAGATAATCGCTGCGGAGCTTGCCGAAATGGGTATAACTCTTCCGGAGAAGGAGGACAGGATCATCAGACGATGCATCCACACCAGTGCTGATTTTGATTATGCCGAGACACTGAGGTTTTCCGAAAATGCAGTGGATATCTGCAGGAAGCTTATTGCAGAAGGTGCAAGTATAATAACAGATACCAATATGGCGAAGGCCGGAATAAGTGAGAAAACACTTTCCCGCTATGGCGGAAAGGTTTACTGTTTTATGGCTGATCCTGAGGTTGCGGCTGAGGCAAAGGAGAGAGGAGTAACCAGAGCGACGGTAAGCATGGAGTGGGCTTCGAGACTGCCGGGCAGAAAAATATTTGCCATCGGAAATGCACCAACCGCACTTATCACTCTTTTTGAACTTCTGATGGAAGAAAGCTTCCGACCGGATTTTATAATAGGCGTTCCGGTGGGCTTTGTTAATGTCGAGGCGGCTAAGGAACTGATAATGTCAACGGATGTTCCTTATATTGTAAATAAGGGCAGGAAGGGCGGAAGCAATATTGCTGCGGCAATCTGCAACGCACTGCTGTATGGAATTGATTAAATACCTGCCGGTTTTTATGAATAGTACAGCACCAAAAGCCACAGAACAGGCTGATAAAAATGTCAGTATTATTTAATCGGATAAAGTGTTTATTGTGAAATGATTGACGATAAAAACTCGAGGATATGACAATGGCTCAGAATGATGAGAAGAAAGAATTAAGATACGGTTTTACGACGGGCAGCTGCGCGGCTGCGGCTGCGAAGGCGGCCACTATTATGCTGCTTTCGGGCAAGGTGAAGGATAGAGTTTCGATTGTTACGCCGAAGGGAACCGTATTTGCAACTGAAATTCTGGATATACAGAGATCTGAGAATGAAGTGAGCTGCGCTGTCAGGAAGGATGCCGGTGACGATCCGGATGTCACTGACGGAATACTGATCTATGCGCGGGTGACATATCGTGAATCGGAAAGAGTTAATTCTGTGAATTCGGTAGATAGTATAAATAATTGTGATCAGAGAGCCTGCGGGAATGAGATTGATGGACGTGAAACAGAGATACGTGGATGTGGCAGTCCTATTTGTATCACCGGTGGTAAAGGTATCGGAAGGGTTACTCTGCCGGGGCTGGATCAGCCTGTCGGTGAGGCTGCAATCAACCATGTTCCGCGTGAAATGATAACCAAAGAGGTTACTGAGGTTTGTGAGCTTTTTGATAACAAACTGCCTCTTATGATTGAGATTTATGCTCCTGAAGGGGAGACTATCGCTGAAAAAACCTTTAATTCTAGGTTGGGAATATTCGGTGGTATCTCAATACTCGGAACCTCGGGCGTTGTTGAACCAATGAGTGAAAAGGCGTTGGTGGATACCATACATGCTGAGCTTTCCGTAAAGAGAGCTCTTGGGAACGACAAGGTAGTTGTAGCACCCGGCAATTACGGACTGGATTTCATCAAGTCCAGGTACAATTATGATTTAGACAAGGCTGTAAAATGCAGTAACTTCATAGGTGATACTGTGCAGATGGCAGGAGAGATGGGCTTCACTTCATTTGTCCTTGCGGGACATGTCGGTAAGCTTGTCAAGCTTGCAGCCGGTATGTTAAATACACATTCCAAATACGGTGATCACAGGATGGAGGTTATCGCTGAGGAAGCTGAGAAGGCAGGACTGCCGGAAAGTTACGTTGAGAGAATAAAGGAATGTATTTCCACCGATGCGGCGATCGATGTTATAGATGAGTACGATGATATACGGAACGAGAGACAAGACAAAACGAATTCCGGTAAAAAAACAGCTGATGAATATAAATCATTAGTTGATGAAACAGCTGATAGCGGCAGTGATTTAGTGAGTATCACGGAAACAGGTATCAGAAGAATTATAATGAATAATATCATGACAAGGATCATGGATACACTTCAATCGGTAAATCCGACCGGGATGAAGCTGTACGTTATAATGTTTTCAAATAAAGCAGGCTTCCTTGCGGCGTCGGACGGCGCGGAGGATATGATCAAATAAAACACTGATAGACAACACTCTTGGGTGAGACCAGCTATGGAAAGTCAAGTGGAAGTTCTACATACCAGGGTGGAAGTGGTTGTTAAATACCATGATCATTCGTAAGACTGATATTAATAATATAGGAGAAGAAAGATGGTACATTTTGTCGGGGCAGGTCCCGGAGCGGCAGATCTTATAACCGTGAGAGGGGCGGAACTGTTAAGGAAGGCAGATATAATTATTTATGCAGGTTCGCTGGTAAACAGGGAGCTTCTTAGCTATGCTCCGGATACTGCGAAAATATATGACAGCAAGGATATGAACCTTCAGCAGATAATCGAAGTGATGAAGGATGCTGAGAAAGCGGGACTTGAAACTGTCAGGCTGCATACCGGTGAACCGAGTCTCTATGGTGCAGTTCGTGAACAAATGGATGAACTGGACAAGCTGGGAATAGAATATGATTCGTGCCCTGGCGTTTCGGCTGCCTTTGGTGCGGCTGCGGCTCTTAATCTGGAATACACACTTCCGGAGGTTTCACAGTCGCTGATCATCACGAGAATGGAGGGACGGACCGGAGTGCCTGAAAGAGAGAGTATTGAAAGCTTTGCAGCACACAACGCGTCCATGGCTATATATCTAAGTGCAGGGATGCTTGAGGAGCTTTCTGCAAGGCTTATCAATGGCGGATACAGACCGAATACTCCTGCGGCAATAGTATATAAAGCAACCTGGCCTGAGGAGAAGAAATTCGTGACAACAATTGGCCAAATGGTGGAGACTGCGAAGAAGGAAGGTATCAGAAATCATGCTGTAGTCCTGGTGGGTGATGCAGTTAGACATGAAAAATATGATAAGTCAAAGCTGTATTCAGACGAATTTACAACTGAATATAGAACTGCTGGTCTGAATAATGGTTTGGGTGAATACGGAGCGGTCGGATTGAATAATGATCATGCCGCGCATGGAATTGATAGTGACACTGATGCAGTTAACAGAGATAAAACCGGTGGAGACATTCGGAAGATAATACATGAAACGATTGTAAACAGATACGTCGAGTCAGATATTTTCGTCTTCACAGACCGTGCTGAAAAGCTTGCCGATGAGGTGAAGGGAATCATGTCCGATCTCGGAAACTGCGATACGGCTGTTTTCAGATGTCGGATGGATGAGGCAAAGAGGAGACTTAGCTTTACCTTTGAGGGAAAAAGGGCGGCTGTATTTATCAGTGCAACAGGGATAGCTGTCAGGGCTGTTGCGGATTACGTTAAGGATAAGCTGAGTGACAGCCCGGTGATAGTTATCAGTGAGGATGGTCGTTATGTTATTCCGCTTCTTTCCGGGCATATGGGTGGTGCAAACAGTCTTGCCACTGCTATTGCCGACAGGCTCGGAGCTTTTAAGGTGATAACGACAGCTACAGATATCAGTGGGGGCTTCCAGCTTGATAATTATGCGAAGAGTCACCAGCTCCATATTATGGACAGAGGTATTATTAAGCAGATTGCAGATATTTCGTTGTTAAAACGATATGATGCCTTAACTGAAAATGATAATAAAGCTGCAAATAATAAACACATGTCGAGTAAAATCGGAGATGATCATGATAATCCGGATTATGCTGACGGATATAATGAGAATCATGTTAAAGAGATTGTCGAAAAGCTGATCTGTGAAGGCAGTCTGAAACCAAAGAAATACTATCTCGGAATAGGCTGTCGAAGAGGCAAGACTTACGGAGATATCCGGGTAGCGGTTGAGAGCTTTCTGAAGGATAATGGAATAGATATTTCCGAGGTGGCGGCGATCGCTTCTATCGATGTGAAGAAAGATGAGGAAGGAATCAGACATTTTGCAAATGTCGAAAGACTTACGTTCGTAGTATATTCTGCAGAGGCACTTCGAAGTCTCGGAGATGGTTTCAGCGGTTCGGATAAGGTGCTTGAAACGGTCGGAGTGGATAATGTCTGTGAAAGAGCGGCTGTTGCTGTAGCAGTTGAGTATGCCGGGGACTATGTGAGTGAAACTGACAAAGGAATACCGTATCAAAACGGAAAAGAAGATGTTTTACGACCGGATATTTCGGATGATACGGAAATAGATATACTCTGCAACAGAAGGTTGGTTGTTCGAAAGACAGTCTTTGACGGCATAACCCTTGCTCTCGCAGAGGGCAG
>OCTW013400947.1_pt1 | contig 19277 bp, 16 predicted proteins | sample 1539671 | NCBI WGS metagenome assembly OCTW01 (sample SAMN02144230, study PRJEB22623) | gut metagenome | biome: sheep rumen | host: Ovis aries | place: New Zealand
AACAAGCCTTCAGGTATCGGTTGTGTGGCATTACTTTGATGCCGGGCTGTTTGGCGTCTCCCCTCTCGCACAGAGCCTGTTCACATGAAGGATCAGATACATCCTCTCCTCGTCCGGAAGCCTTCGTCCGAGCACGCACCTGAGATAGGCGCAGATATGCTCGACGCAGCAGTAGGTCTCGGGATAGGAGTCCACGAGCACCTGATAGAGCTGCTGGTTCTTCGTATCGAGGAAGGCCCCTTCCGCGCTTCTCCTGATCAGGTGCTGCATATGGGAAGAGAAGCGGGTGAAGTCGAAGCCTGTCTTATCGACCGCTATCCCCATATCCTGCTCGACGAGCGCCACGATGTGGGCAATCACCTCGCGGCTGATTGGTGCACCATCCCGGGCAGTTCCCTCTTCAGCATTCACCAGGTGGAGCGCGACCAGCGCCTCCTCTTCTGCAGGCAGCCACTCATGCATGCGCTCCCGGATCAGAGCCAGAGCCTCATGTCCGGCTGCAACCTCGTCCGGATAGAGGTCGCGCACATCCTGCTCGACCGGAATCTCGAAGACGAGGTGCTTGTGCTGGCGCTGGACAGCGAAGGCAAGATGGTCTGCCAGCGTGAAGGCGACCCGAGGATTCAGCGTCTTGCCGGTTGCGGCCACAAAGCCCTGCACCACCTCGTCGGCGATAAGCACCAGATCCGACGGGATATCCTCGATAGCGGAGATGAGCTTCGGATCCACCCCATAGAAGGTGCGCTCTATGCGCGAGAGCTCCACCTCATAGGGCGGTTTCCTGAATCCGATGCCGCGGCCGAAGGCCACGAGCTCATTGCCTTGTGAATCGAGACAGAGCGCGACATTGTTGTTAATGTTGCGTACAACCTGCATAGGAGACGGGCATCCACTCTCATGCAATGCCAGGACATACGGTCCCGGCATATTCTGATGCAGGAACAAGCCTCCGAGATAAGCCCAGAGTAACTAATCCTGCGTGAGAGCCAGTATAGGACACCAGAGACAAGGAAACTCTGCATGAAAACCAATGGTTTACCAATTGGCCATCTGAGGCTCGGATGCAGGCTCCATCGGAGCCCTTTCTGTGCGTGTCTGGACAGGACCAGATGGGCACAGGCAGCCTCTCTGCTTGAAGCAGCAGAAGCTGGACCGCAGATACGATGCGGCACGGGAAGAGCCTACTGCTCTTCACGGAGGCGTGCTTCCCACACAGGCGTGCCCTGTTTCCCGATGCGGGTGGCAGAATCAGGCGGCCCAGCGGCAGCGCCGCCATTTCTGCCCTGCCAGATCCCATTTCCCGATACGATGCGCACACGCCAACGGTGTCCGGATGCAGGCGGCACCTCCCGGAAACGGAGGCAAAGCCTCATGACATGCAGGATGTCTTCGAATTTATGCAAGCCCTGCTCTCGCCGCGAGCATCGCCAAGACCCTCCCTGCACTGGTAAAGGCGGTGGAGGAGATGGAAAGGAAGCATAAACAACACGGCGGATGCGCTCTGAGATGAAGAAGGCCGGAAGGCAGCCGGGCTTTCCGCGTCATAGACACCTGGCATCGCCCGCACGCCCTTAGCCAAAGACGGGCACCGCTGGTGCATCTTCGGTGCACCCTATGCGGCAGGGCTCCGGACAAAGTGCTGCCGATGTCCTCTGGACGCACCGGTGCAAACTGCCCGCCATCATTCCGGCGAAAGCCCAGGAACCTGCTGCCCTTGCACGAAATGAGGAAGCAAGCAGCTGCTCTTGCTACTACCGGAATCTGTCAGGGAGCGATCGGCTGCCATCATACGACGCAGCCCCGATGCCTCTGCAGATGATCCAGACTGGCATGGCTGTTGCCTCACTATGTCTCGCCATCATTGTTTCTGCAGACGCTGCATGAAACAGGAGCGGAGGAAGGCTGTCCGACAAGAAAGCGCGGACCTGCTGCGTGCAGATCCGCGCAATCCGGAAAGGAGATGGCCTGTTTGCTGCCCTACTCGGCAAAGCGGTTCTTGTGGTCCCAGCTATGGATGTAGAGCTTGTCGGAGACGAGATAGTTGTAGATATCATCCACGATCTCGATGCCGCCTGCAGCATCGCACTTGGCCTTGCGGATGAGCGCACGCTCGCCCGGATAGTAGACCTTGTCAAAGCCAGGTCCAGGCTTGACGGCAGCGAGCTCGTCGAGCGTCTGGGACATATGACGCTTGAACTCGTCCAGGCCGCAGAAGCGGGAAGGGTCGATAACAATGTGGAGATGTCCAAGATTCCTGCCTTCGGACAGGTCATGATACATCGAGGAGACATTCTTGCCGGAAGGAACGCCGAGAAGGACACCGGAGAGGATGTCGACGACCATCATGAGGCCATAGCCCTTGGGGCCAGCAATGGCGCGCAGGGCATTGACCTTGTGGGGGTCGGTTGTCGGGTTGCCATCGGCGTCGACTGCCCAATCATCAGGGATGGAGCGGCCGGCACTCTTGGCATCGAGGATCTTGCCCCATGCCTGCACCGTTGTAGCCATATCGAAGTTCACGAAGCGCTCGTCTGCCGTCGGAGCGCCGAAAGCAATCGGGTTTGTACCATAGAAGGGCTCGGCTCCGCCATACGGAATGACCATCGGATCGGACTGGCACATCGTGAGGCAGCACAGGTCGTTCTTTGCAGCCATCTCGGTGTAGTAGCCAAGCGCTCCCGAGTGGGAGATGTTCTTGACTCCTACGACGCCGATGCCCGACTTCTTTGCCATCTCCATGGCCTTCTTGAGGCCCATGATAGCAAAGGGATAGCCGCAGCCATTGTCGGCATCGAGGATGCCGGTGCAGGGACCGGTCTCTTCCCAGGTCCACTTGGGGTCGACCGTGATGCCTCCCTTGGAGATGCGCTCGGTATAGTACTCGACACGCACTTCGCCGTGGCTGTGCAGACCCCGTTCGCTCGACCAGGTCAGCACTTCTGCCATGGCTTCGGCATGGTCCTCGTGCAGTCCTGCTGCCATGAACTTCTTCTTCATGAGCTGCTTGAGCTCTTCGCGCGGGACGAGCATGATTCCGCCTTTCTCCAACATTTCGTTGGTTTCCATAATTGCACTAGCGCACGACGTGGGTGCCGGCGCCCTTCGAGATTTCGCTCAGCCGCTCGAGCGAGGTGATCGTGGCCTGGCGGCCTTCGCCAGACTCGACGAACATCATGCATGCCTCTACCTTCGGAAGCATGCTGCCTGCCGGGAACTGGCCTTCTTCGATATAGCGCTTCAGCTCATCGACCACGACCGTGCCAAGTGCGCGCTGGGTCGGCTTGTTGAAGTCGACGCAGACATTGTCCACGCCCGTGCAGATCACGAGGTTGTCTGCATCGACGATCTCCGCGAGCTTCTCTGCCGTGAAGTCCTTGTCGATGACGCCCTCGACACCTTCGAAGCCTTCCTCGGTCTCTATGACAGGGATGCCGCCGCCACCGACGCAGACGACCACATCGCCCCTGTCCACAAGCGACGGGATGCAGGCAGAGCCAGGAACGTCGATCGGCTTCGGCGAGGGAACGACCTTGCGCCAGCCGCGTCCGGCATCTTCGATGTATGTGCAGCCATCTGTCTTCGCTGCCGCCTCGGCATCCTCCTGGGAGAGGAAGGGTCCGATCGGCTTTGTGGGATGCTTGAAGGCAGGATCGTCCGGATCGACCGACGTTGTTGTCATGAGCACGTCGACCCTGCGGTCAAGCCCTGCCAGCTTGAGCTCGGTCTTGAGCGCGAGCACGGTCCAGTAGCCGATGGAGCCCTGCGTCATTGCGACGCAGGTATCGAGCGGCATGGCCGGACTCTTGGCAGATGAACCCGCTTCCTGCTGGAGCAGCAGGTTTCCTACCTGCGGGCCATTGCCGTGCGTTATGATGACTTCCTTGCCCTCCGCGATGAGCGGCACGATCTGGCGGCAGGTTTTCCTGAGTGCAGCGATCTGTGCCTTCGCGCTGGGATCGTCCGTGAGAATCGCGTTTCCTCCGAGCGCGATCACGATGCGGTCCCGCTTGTTTTTGGTCATGTTCCCTCCCTTTAGCCAGTGCTGTGAAATGGTGAGCTCTCGCATCTTTTAGACAGGCGCTATGCACGAAGCAGTGCTCCTCCAAGGCCCAGAAGAAGGCCGAAGAGCATGTCGGCGCCTGAAGTGTGTCCATAGGCGCGGGCGCGCCTGAGCGGCTCTGAAAGATCGCAATCTGCTTCTGCTGCTGCAAGGAGCATGCAAATGCCTTCGTTGACAGAACCCTGAGCCATTGCATCGAGATAGGCTTCGCTGACTGCGGTCGTATGGCGCTTCCCGCGCGCCTTGGCAAGCTCTGCCAGAAAGCGGTCATGAAGCTCCTGCTCCCCTGCCGCAGCAAGCCCTGCGCCGAAGCCGCAGAGGATATCGTCTCCTGCCGGCGTGAGGCCCAGTCCGCGCCCGATGAGCCAGGAGATGGCGGCAAAGGGATCTGTGCGCTTTCCCACTGCAAACCTTGAGAGGTCCTCAATCACGCACTCGAGAGCAGCATCCCAATCGAGGCCGATGGAATCTGTAAGCCGTGCGTCCGAAAGCGCCTCCTGAAGCCTTCCCCGTGCTCCAGAAGAGACCGGCGCCGAAAGCGCAAGATCGACCGTCTCCGAAGATGCAAGATCGATTGCGAGATACATCTGCTGGTTCCTGGCAAAGACAAGCTTCATCTTCTCGGCCACGACCGAGTCCCCTGCATCTGCCAGAGTGAGGATGCGTGCCATCCAGGCTGCAGGCAGCTGGACACCTATGCAGGAAAGGGGCTTCTCGAATGACCCCAGATAGAGAATCTTTCCCTCGCCTGCTGAGATGTTGATGCCCTGGCGGAACACGCCGCACACCTGGCCCGTGAAGCCCTTGTCAGCAAGAGCTGCTGCCAGAAGCGAGATGCGCGGACGTATTCCCATTCATCTTCCCTACTCGATGCCGAGATGCGCGGCGTAGGCTTCGAGCGCCTTCGTGAAGCATCCCAGCGGTGCCTGGACAGTGCCGGCGCCGATCTGGCCCAGGCCTGCCTTCTTGTTTGCGATGCCGGTATTGATGGTCGGCGTGATGCCGGTCGCAACGACCTTGCGGATATCGATGCCGAGGTTTGTGCCCTTGAAGTCCCAGGTCGGGATCGTCCAGTTCGGGTTATGGGCGATGCAGATCTTCTCGCCCTCCTCCGAGTAGCGGATGGCATCCTTGAAGCCGCCTGCGCCGACGAAGCGTGTGACACCCGGAGCCGCGATCATTGCCATGGCACCGACGCCGACGGTCTCCGTGATGGCAGAGTCGCCGATGTCGGCATTCGCATCCTCCGCACTGAATCCCGTGAAATAGAGGCCCTGAGGCGTATTCACCGGAGCGCAGAACCATTCGTCTCCCATGCCGGCAATCTTGATGCCGAAATTCTCGCCGTTTCTTGCCATCGTCGTGACGACGCAGCCATGCTCGTACTTCCGGGCGTAGTCGACCATCGACTTGCCGGCTGCCATCATAATGTTGAGGAAGAACTGATCGGTATCTGCAAGGAACTGGATGACCTCCTGCTTCTGCTTCTGGTCCCAGTCGAGAGCCGTGATCAGCGGTGCCACGGTCTTCAGGAACACGAGGGAGGCTGCGATGTTCCTCTGATGGAACTCGTCGCCCATCGTGATGGCCTTGGCGATCATCGGGTTGATGTTGAGGCCGCCCTCGACGGAACGCACTGCCGCAGAAAGCACCGGTGCAAGCACATCTGCCATCCAGTGCAGACGGTCGATGACTTCCTGGTCGTAGGCACCGAAGCGAAGGACCTTGCCGATGCCCTCGTTCATCGTGCAGTAGGCAACCGTGCCGTCGACCTTGTTCACGACCTTGAGCACAGCCATGCTGCCCGACGTTATGCCGCCCATCGGGCCGACAGCATGCACGGAGTGGCACGGCATGAACTTGACCTCTCCGGACTCGAGGAGCTTGCGTGCGTCTGCCTCGTTGTCAGCCCAGCCCTCGAAGAGCACAGCGCCGACGCAGGAACCCTGCATGGGATCGCACATGTGGGAGTACTCGATCGGAGGGCCGGCATGGAGGATGACCTTGCCATTGAGCTCAGGAATCTCGGACTTTGCCGGCACGACATCCACGAGGAACGGCTGGGAATCGCGCATGCGGGAGATCACGACGTCGTTTGCAGCATCAATCTCGTCCTCGCGCTTCGCAATCTCGTTCAGGAGATGGATCATATGCTTGTCGCCGCCTGCCATGGGCTTCCAGTTGTACTGGACGCTCTTGACACCGTAATCGCGGAGCGAATCATTGAAGGACTGGACGCCGATGTTGATGACGCGGGGCTTCGTGTCGAGCAGCTCCCGGACAGACTCGGACGGCTCGGGAACAGGATCGGTCGTCTTCGGCTCGTACGGCACGACCTCGCGGTCCTCTTCCGTGAAGTGGAGTCCCTTGAGCTCGAGGGCATAGCGGATGGCGCGGGCATTCGAGGTCTCCATGTGCACGCCGACCGCACGGAGCTCCTCAAAGGACTTGTCATAATCCTGCGGATCCTGGCGCGTACCCGTGACGGAACCGACGAAATAGAGCTCGCGGCCTTCGGCCTTGGCACGCTCGAGCTCTTCCTTGATGACAGGGGCAAGAGCGCCTGCCATGTCGGGATGGCAGCCATAGCCGAGCATGACATCAAAGAGGATGACGCCGGTCGTGGGTTCAGCTGCATACTTCCTGATGTAGTCGATGCGGACATCCGGATCGATCATCGGGTGCGGGCGGCCCTGGGTATAGACATCGTCGCCGAGGTCGATCACGTCGTAGCCCTGGGCATGGAGGATGTAGCCATCCTGCTTCACGACGCCGCCGAGATTGAGAGCCTCGCTGATCAGCGTGCCTGCCTCGTTTGCCAGCGTGCCGCCGGAGTAGAGGCCGATGACGGTCTTGTCCTCGGGAAGCGGATTCTCGCAGGCAAAGCCAAGCGGCTCGAGGTAGTTCTTCTTGACGGGATTGCCCTGGGCAAGATCGACTGCGATCTTTGCCGTCTCTTCGAGCGTATGGGCAAGATAGACCTTGCCAAGATGCGCTTCGGGCTTCTCGCCGAGAAATATTGCCACAACCGGCTTCGTGCAGCGCTCGAGCAGATCGACAACCTTGTCGCGGACCTCCTTTGCAGGCGGCTTGGAGATGACGCAGATGACCTTCACTCCGTCATTGTGCTCGAGGGCGGAGATGCCGTCCATCACCGTGATGGCACCGACTGCAGAGGAGAGGTCGCGTCCGCCTGTGCCGATAGCGTGGGTCACGCCCTCGCCTAAGCGGTCGATGATGCAGGTGACCTCCTGGATACCCGTGCCCGATGCACCGACGATACCGATGCGGCCCGGCTTCACGACGTTCGTGAAGGCAATCGGAATGGAGCTGATGATGCCCGTGCCGCAGTCTGGTCCCATGAGCATGAGGCCCTTGTCGTGTGCCTTCTGCTTCAGACGCACCTCGTCGTCGAGACTGATATTGTCGGTGAAGGAGAAGACATTGAGACCCAGATCGAGAGCATGCTCAATCTCGGGGGCGGTGTACTCGCCCGGCGTGGAGAAGAGCGCAAGATTGGCATCAGGCAGCGCCTCGAGGGCATCGTCCCAGTTGTCGACCTCCTGAGAGGAATTCGCATCCTTCTTGACGGACAGATCGGAGAGGAAGCGGTCGATCTCTGCCAGGATATCGTCCATCGTCGTCGGATCATCATGGTCGGCGACGATGACCATATCGGAAGGAGCAGCAGCTGCCGCCTCGTCAGTCAGAAGGCCGGCACCCTTGAAGATATCCTTGTTCGCATCGGTACCCATCATGATCTGACTCTTTGTGACGCCCGGCAGCGCATTGATTGCGTTGGTGAGCAGCATCAGGTTGATGGAGTCCTGATAGCTGTTCTTCTTGATGACAGTGCTCAGCATTTCAATCCTAACTAGACGACAGCAGATGGTTATTGCTTAGAGCTGAGGATCGCGGTTGCAGTCCTTCGAATAGATGTAGGCAAACTCCTCGCCACGGCCCACGGCGTAGCATGCCTGGGGCACATAGGAATCCATGTAGAGGTAGTCGCCCTTCTTCACGGGCACCCATTCGTCGCCGAGGACATACATGCCCTCGCCGGAATAGATGTAGGCACCGTGCTCCTGGTAGTGGGTCTCGATGTAGCCATGGCAGGCACCCGGCTTGAAGGACAGGATGTGCATGTTCATATCGAAGCCGAGATCGGTGGCAGACGGCAGGAAGTCCTTGGAGCGCGCGTCCGTCATGCCTTCATAGTCAATCCAGTCGACATCATTGATGTTGGCAAGGACGGTATGGGCCTTGTGTCCTGCAAGCGGCTCATAGACGCGCTTGTACAGGAAGCAGAAGGCATCCTCGTCGCCGACATTCTTGAACGTGAGCTTGGTGCCAGCTGGGCAGAAGATATAGCCGCCATCGGTCACGGTTGCCTGCTTCTCTCCGTTGCCGAGCTCCATGCGGCCATTGAAGACATAGAAGAAGACCTCGACACCCTCTGCGCCGAAGCCGGCCTCGCAGCCGCCGCCGGCGTGGACGGTCACGATGTAGTCGACGAAGGAAGCGCCGAGACGCGGAGAGCCCAGGATCGTGGTGTCGCAGTTCTCAAAGCCAGGGATTACGTTCTTGACAATGCCGTCCGGCTCGATGAGGGCCCAGGCACCCTTGTGCACCTGGGAACGGTTGGCCAGGATGTCTTTGCGGTATCCGGTGACGTTGTTGAAGTAGCTCATGAGATTCTCCTTTTCCTTGAGCTTCTCTTCTGAACACGTGTATAGCCTATAGCGGGACAGAGGATGGGTAATTATCCCTGCAAGATAAGAAACAGGCGCATAATTGTGCCTTTTGCTATCGAAGATGCTCACTATTCCCCTTGTGTATCACGCTGAAGAAGCCCATTCCCTGCATATGAAAAGCGGCATGCCTCACGAGGAGACATGCCGCTTATCCAGTGTGCTCTCAGTATCGAAGAGCTATGCAGTTTTCTTCTTGGTAGCAACGTTCGTCGCGAAGAAGAAGATGGTGCCGATGAGCAGGAGCAGAGCGCCCAAATAGAATCCAAGCTCGCCCGATCCCGTCACATCCATGATGACACCAGTGAGCCAAGGTGCAACGACCGAGGATGCCATGCCGAAGAAGTTGAAGGTACCCAGCGTGGTAGCGGTATTCTTCGCCTCGGCATGATCAGTGATGTAGGAGATGAGGACAGGATCCACAGCCATCTTGCCAAGCAGTCCATAGAGCAGAAGGATGACAGCAAGAATGATAGCGTTCGGAGCAAGCATGGAAATAGCAACAAGAATGAATGCAGCAACCTCGAGGAAGAGAATAATGTTGGCCTTGCGTCCACGCTTCTTGTCCGAAAGATGCGAGAACCAGAGAGCGCCAGGAATGGCAGTTACGGAAATCATGGAGACAACAAGGCCAACGAGGCCGCCCTCGATGCCACGCTCCGTCTGCAGGAAGTTCGGCAGCCAAGTGACGATCATGTAGTAAGAGTAGCAGGTCGTGAAGTAGAGAAGATAGCAGGCAATGTTCCTGATGCTGAAGAGACCTTCTTTTGAAGCAGGAGCATCAGCTTCCTTTTCCTCCTTCTTCTCTTCGGCAGCATCGTGGCGGAGATTCTTCTTGTCGGCCATATTGTCACGCAGAGCAATAGCGAACCAGATGACAAGCAGCAGGATGAGCGTGGCAGAGATAGTGACCATAAGCTGCCACGGAAGGTTGAGAGAGTTGACGAGGTAAGAGGAAAGGGTCATGCCAATGATCATGCCGACTGCAGAGCCAGAGTTCACGATAGCAGTAGAGATGCCTTTCTTCTCGGCAGGAACATGCTCTGCCGTAAGCGAGAATGCGGCACCATAGTAGCATCCGCAGCCAACACCTGCGAGCACAGAGCCAAGATAGATGGTCTGCAGTGCCGTTGCCCTCGAAATCAGGAAGGCACCGAGCGCAAAGACGATGAAGCCCGGAATGAGCACGCGCTTCTGTCCGAATCGGTCAACCAAAGCACCCGAGGGAATCTGGAGCGCTGTGTATCCGAAGAAATAGCAGCTAGAAATGAGACCCATTGCTGCCTTCGTCTGCTCTCCAATCGTTCCCTGGATTGCAGGATAGACCGGGCTGAGCATCGAACGGTAAATCCAGATGACCGTCCAGCCCAGACAGAACGTGAAGACGATGGTCTTCCAATAGTTCTTGCTGACCTCTTTTGCCATATCAGTCCTCTCTCTTGTCAACGCTATTTGCTAGTACGCAAGCGCGTACAGGGCGGCTTCGAGGGCATCGATGCCCTCCTTGATGTCCTCCACCTTCGTGGCCTCGGCCGGATTGTGGCTTATGCCCTTGATGGAAGGAACGAAAATCATGCCGGAGGGGATGTGCTTCGCGATGATCTGCGAATCATGGCCGGCACCGGAATGCATGTCGAGTGCATTGAGCTTGCGGTCTGCACAGGCCTTCTGGATCACGGCGGTCATTCCATCATCCATAGGGACAGGATCCTCGTCCATCCAGTTGTCGACCTCGATCTCGATGCCCATGTCCTTGCAGATGGCGCGCATATCGGCGACGATGCCGTCAGAGAAGCTCACAAGGAAGTCCTTGTCCGTGTGACGGCAGTCCATCGTGAATGTCATCTCTCCCGGAACGACATTAACGACATTCGGCTTCACTTCGACCTTTCCGAACGTGAGCACGAGCGGATCTCCAACAGCCTTTGCCTTCTCGACCGACTGGGAGACGATCTTCGCATAGGCCTGCACGACATCGTGCCTATAGCGCATCATCGTCGTGCCAGCGTGGTTTGCCTCGCCCTTGAGGTGGATGTCATAGCGGCGCTGTCCGACGATACCGTGGACGATGCCGACCTGCTTGCCTTCCATCTCGAGCGTATTGCCCTGCTCGATATGGAACTCGAGCCAATTCGTGACGCCGTCCATGAGGGAATCGTGGCCCGTGTTGAAGTCGAAGCCGCACTCATGCATTGCATCGACGAACTTTGTGCCGTCCTTGTCCTGGATGTTTGCCATCTGGTCGTTGTCTTCGAGGTCAAAGAGGTTCTTGCTGCCCCAGAACACATACGGGAAGCGGCTGCCCTCCTCCTCTGCCATGCTGACGACCGAAAGGCTCTTCTTGGGCTGCCCATACGTCTTCACGAGGTCTGCCATCGCAAGGAAAGCTGCTTCGATGCCGAGGGCACCATCGAGCTTGCCGCCATTCACGACCGTGTCGACGTGGGAACCGGAGGCAACGGTGCCCGCAGCAGGATCGGAGCCGGCAAACGTGCCCTTGAGATTGCCGACAGCATCGAACTCTGCTGTCATGCCCACCTCTTCGAAGCGAGCCTTGAGCGCCTTCTGCGCTGCAAGCCACTCCGGCGTATAGAGCAGGCGGATCATGCCCTTGCCGTCGCCTTGATAGCCAAACTGTGCAAGCCAGTCGATGATTTCGGAAATCTCTTCGGTACTGACGCTCATAGCAGCTCCCCTCGCACAAATACTCTGTTTGATGTTGTTGGTCCACGTTCTGCGACTTGCGAACAGTTTCACTGTACGGTGCGCGATTCAGCAGCCCGATTATCAGGTTGTGCAACTTTCACTGCTGTTCTTGTCCGTGATGGATAAATACCTTTGCAAGCTGTATATGTGCTGAGATTGAGGCTAGATGTTCAACCTATATGGGGCATTTCTTTGTCCTATATGGAGTATTGCGCCGAAGCGCATGCAGCGTGCTCCAGTGTCTACATTGATTTAACTTCTCTGCATACACGCTGCTATACGCTCTAAACATGCATTGCCATTCGGGCTTGAGCGCCTACCGTCTACAGAAATTATAACTGTTTATGTATTTATTTATCTATATCAAGGCTTATCTCGACCGTCTTTCTGTAGCAATATACCTGCACCTTTATCGTAATTATCCATTCGGATAATGTCACGGCACACGATTATCCACCCTGACCTCAGAGCGCATGTGCCGCTTAGAGAAGAATCTGTTACATAAGGAACGCAGAGCAGAAGTCGAGCAGGATAAGCCCGCCGTCCAGAAAACCCGAGTGTTCAAGGAAGTAGAGCAATGGCCCTTTCAGAGAGAATTAAACGCAACAAGACAACTGTCCTCATCATCATTGCAATGATCTTGGGAATAGTGTTCGGAATATTCTTCAAGGAACCAGCTCAGAATATAAAGTTCATCGGTGACATGTTCTTCCGTCTCATCCAGATGAGCATCATCGCCTTCGTGATGTGTCAGGTCATCGAAGCTGTCGGCTCACTTACCAAAGAGCAGCTCAGCAGGAGCGGCCTTGCTGCCATCGTCCTCTTCTTCGTCTCATCGATACTGGCTTCGGGCTTCGGCATCGTCATCTGCACCATCTTTCAGCCTGGTGCCAACTTCGGCGATATTGGAGGAAATTCGTCCTCCATCACGACCATGAGCACCAACACCGCAGACATGGTCACCGAATTCATCCCCAGCAACATCTTCGCATCGATGAGCTCAGGCTCCATCATCCAGGTTATCGTGTTCTCGATCTTCTTCGGCTTTGCAATCAGCTCGTATGCCTCAAAGAACGGCGGATCAAAGGTTCTCGATCTCATCAGAGAGCTGAACGAGCTCCTCATGACCATTATCCGTGTCGTGATGAAGGCAGCTCCCATCGGCATCTTTGCCTACGTTGCATCGACAGCAGGTTCTCTTGGCATCCAGTCGCTCGGTTCTCTCGTGAACTACATCGCGATCTTTGCAGTCTCCATCTTCGTGTTCATGGCAATCTGGTTTGTCGTCATCTCCCTCTCCTGCCACGTCGGAATCGTGAAGCTGCTGCGCAAGGTGTTCCCGATGTCGATCATGGCAATGGCGACAACATCGTCTGCCGTAACCCTTCCTGTTGAGATGAAGGATGCTAAGGAGAAGCTGGGGCTCGACGAGGACATCGCAAATCTCGTGCTTCCCCTTGGTATGCCGCTCAACAGCAATGGCGCAGCGATGTATATCTCATTTACGGCTATCATGATTGCCCAAATTTATGGCATCCATTTCGATTTGCCCTATCTCTTCTATATAGCAATCGTCTCTATGCTTCTGTCGCTTGCCAATGCCGTCGTGCCGGGAGCAGGAATCGTCTCTCTCACCATGATGGCTCCGCAGTTCGGTCTGCCGCTCGAGTCTGTTGCCATCTTTGCCGGCATAGACTGGATCATGGGAGTCTTCCGTACAGTCCTCAATGTCAATTCCGACGTATTCTGCGCATTGCTTGTAGCCAAATTCGAACATAAGCTCAACCACGAAAAGATGAACGCATAGGACAAGACCAGTCTAAGGAGCAGAACACTATGAATCTACTTGAAACCATGCTCGGCCGCCGCAGCGTCCGCGCCTACACAGACGAACCTGTGGACGAAGACGATCTGGAAAAGATTCTCGATGCCGGCATGCTAGCCCCCTCTGGCAAGGGCATCCGCCCCTGGCACTTCATCGTCGTGACAGATTCCGCCCACATCAAGGCCCTCATCGGCTGCAGGAAGGGCGGGCCGAAGATGCTCGAGACAGCCACCGCCGTGATTTGCGTCCTCGGAGACACCACGAAGTCCGATACCTGCATCGAGGACAGCTCGGTCGTGCTTGACCAGATGCACCTCATGGCAGGCACGCTCGGCCTTGGCAGCTGCTGGCTGCAGGTGAGGCTTCGTCCTTCCGAGGAAGAAGGCACGAGCACCGAAGAGTTCCTGCGCCAGAGGCTCGGCTTCCCCGAAGAGATGGAGCTCGAAGCCATGCTCGTGCTCGGACATCCTGCCCAGAAGCCAGCTGCACACACCCTCGAGGAGCTGCCTCAGGGTCGCGTCCATCGCGAGCAGTGGTAGGCATCCAATCTTGCATCAAGGCAGCAGGAGGCAGGCGTTCCATGCGATGCCTGCCTCCTGCTTTGACCATCACCGATGTCTTGTCATGAAAAGAGGCTGCCAGATGCTCCGGCAGCCTCCCGATCCTGCACTCAGATGCCCTGTCCTAGAGCTCACAGACATTTTCCGGCTTTCCATCAAGCCAGGCATAGACATTCTGGAACTCGATGGCTGCACGGCGCTGCATGGCCTCCTCGGTGAGGAAGCCCACATGCGGCGTCAGAACGACATTCTTTGCATGGATGAGCTTGTAGCTCTCAGGCAGCGGCGGCTCCATATCGAAGACATCGATGCCGGCGCCGGCAAGATGTCCGGAGTTCAGGGCATCCGCCAGGGCATCGTTGTCGACGATGGCACCGCGGGCGCAGTTGATGAAGACAGAGCCTTCAGGCATCTCTGCAAACTTCTCTGCCGTGAACATCTTCCTCGTCGAAGCGTTGTTCGGAAGATGCAGGCTCACGATATCGCTTGCCGCAAGGAGCTCGTCGAGGTCTGCCACGTACTCGATGCCTGCTGCTGTGGCCTCGGGATTCTCGTGACGGGCATACCCCAGCACATGGGCACCAAAGGCTGCAAAGAGACGTCCTGCCTGTGTGCCGATGTGTCCCGTGCCGACGATGCCAACAGTCCTGCCGGCAATCTCGCGGCCCACAAGACCCTGCGAGGTCTTCCCAGTACGCGCTGCAGCATCTCCTGCCTGAACCTTGCGCAGCACATCGATCGTGAGGCCGATCGTGAGCTCGGCGACGCTCACATCGGAGTACCCTGCACAGTTGCAGACAGTGACGCCCTTTGCCTTGCAGGCGTCAAGCGCCACATGGTCGATACCTGTGAAGGCGACAGCTATCATCCTGAGCGCAGCATCTGCCTCGACTGCAGAGGCAGGGTACGGATTGTTCGCAATCATCACGATATCGGCGCCCTCGCTCCTCTTCGCAAGCTCGGAAGCGTCTGTCGTCTTCGTATCGTAATAGACGAACTCATGGCCACGCTCTTTGATAGGGCGTGCGAGCCGCTCGATGGTCTCAGCAGGCACTCCCAAGGGTTCCAGCAATGCAATGCGCATATGAAGCCTCCAAAAGGTCCGGATTCATGGCTCATTATAGCCACGGCTGCATTCTCCCCTAGAGCGACCTGAGTTTTATATCGTGAGATAGATAATGCTTCTGCAAGGGATTTATCTCTTCGAGATAAATCCTGTGGGATACTTCCCCCATAGACTTGTCTCGAGGAGGTATCAACCATGCCAAAGCCCCGCATCAACATCAAGGACGAGACATTGATGGTCCGCGAAGCGCTCGATCTCCCTTCATTTGAAGGATCCAGGCTCATCGCAGGCGAAGATGGCCTCGACCGCCATATCAGCTCCGCTATGGTCATGGAGGCAGCCGATATCGAGCGCTGGGGACGAAAGGGCATCTTCCTTGTCACAAGCTTCTTTGCGCTCGAGCCGCTCGATGCCGAAGAGCGCTCTTCGTTCCTGCATGAGCTCGTCGAGATCGAGCCGTCCGGCATCGCCTTCAAGCCGGGACGCCTCCTGCAGGCAGCACCGGAAGATGTGGTGAAGTGCTGCGCCGATGCAGCCATTCCGCTCATACAGCTCAGCGAGCAGACAAAGTACGAAAGCGTCCTCACCGATGTCATGGGCTCTGCCCTCGATGCGAACCTCATGCTCCTGAACCGCTTCTTCAGCATCCATCGCCAGACCATGAAGCTCGCGCTCGAACAGCCGAGCCTCTATGTGATCCTCGAAGAGGCAAAGAAGATCATCAGATACGAGTGCACCTACTTCGACAAGGTGAGCGGTACCTGCGTCTCCACGTCTCCCCGCTATGGCAGCATCTCGAACCTGCGGCTCGAGGAGCTCCACCGCGGACATTATCAGACGTTCCACTATTATGGAGCGACGCTCGATACAGCCTCCGAGAGCAATCAGGGGGCCATTGCCGTCCTCATCCCCACCTCCGAGGGAACGCCGTCCTATCTCTTCGTCCATACCGGTTCACGGCAGCTCTCCCCGCTCGATATCATGACGATCGAAAGCTTCGTGAGCCTGCTCCAGATGGAGCTCCTCAAGATGGCCGCCATCGACGAGAGGGTCTTCAGGCGCTCGAACACGCTTGTCCACGATCTTCTGCTCGGGCGCTACACCACAAATGCCGCGACAGACGATGCCCTGAAGGAGCTTGCCCTCGACAGCAATCCCTTCTATCAGGCGCTCCTTGTCCGCTTCCAGATCAAGGATCCAGCACAGGGCGCACGCATAGACGAACTCCTGGGTGCCTTCCGCAAGCAGCTGAAGCATCTCCATTTCAATGTCGTCTACTACGAGAGCAACAACAGGCTCGTCTTCCTGAGGAACTTCAGTTCCGATACGCAGGCGCTGCAGGTCGACACCGTCAGGGAGATCCTCGAGGGCATGTGCGCAAACCAGGCGCTGCCGCCCTTCACGTATCTCGCAACACTTTCCGGCACTGTGGACCGCTATCACATCTTCCGGGCGAACGACCAGGTCATGGGCGTCTACCGCCTCTTCGACCCCGACCGCAGGCATAACTATGTCCTCCACTATGACAGCCTCGGCATCTACAAGATCTTCCTCGATGTCGAAGACCATGACCGCCTCATCGAGTATATGGATCCGCGTCTCCAGCGCCTGCGCCAGGAGAATCCCCAGATCTTCGGCACGCTCCTGAGCCTGGCCGACAATGACCTCAATTTCCAGGAAACCGCAGAGCATCTCTTTGTCCATTACAAGACGGTGAGCTACCGCGTGAACCGTGCACGTTCTCTTTACGGCATCGATATCCACGACTCGGATACCCTTGCCCAGCTCGTTATCGCGCGCCGCATCCTCACCCTCATGGGAGAGGACATTCCGCAATGATCGAGAAGGACGCTGGCAGAATGACATATACCTGGATGCTTCCCGGCACCATCGTGCACCAGCCTGATGGAAGCACGGTCGCGTGCGGCATCACGGTGACATCTCCTCTGCCGGATGCCCCCGCCCGCCATGCCGCCATCTTCTACCTGCATGGCGGAGCACTGCTGTTCGGAACGAGAGATGACCTGCCGAAGCCCTATGTCGACCTTATGCGAAGCCACGGCTATACGCTCGTCGCCGTCGACTATCCACTTGCGCCGCAGGCTGATATCGAAGCCATCTCAGCCTCCGTCAGACATCTCTGGGACCGCACATGCCGCGAGCTCTTCCCGGAGCTTGGCATCGACCATGCCTTTCTCTGCGGCAGGTCTGCCGGAGCCTATCTTGCTCTCCTTCTTGCCGTGAAGCAGACAGCCTTCCCTGTTTCAGGCGTTATGGACTTCTATGGATACTGCGACCTTGCAGGGAGCATGGCATCAGCGCTCTGGCAGCCCTCCCTGTACTATCGGCACCTCATGCCCGCCATCCCGCCGCGCACAGCCAGAAGCCTGAGAGGAACCCAAGTCCTCACCTCAGCACCGATCGACAGGCGCTTCGCGCTCTATGCCTATGCACGCCAGACGGGACAGTGGGGAGAGCTTCTGGGCATCAGCCGCTCAAATGCATCCCGCTTCTCGCTCGATACCGCCGCACAGAAGGCGCTGCCTCCCCTCTTCATTGCCGCAAGCAAAGCAGACAGCGATGTGCCATTCATCTGCTCCCAGACGCTGGCCGAGACGGCTCCTGCAGTCGAGACCTTCTTCGTTGACAGGCTGGAGCATGACTTTGACCGGGACCTCACGCACCGAGAGGGCGCACAGGCATGGCAGGCCTGCCTGATGTGGGCAGACCGCATCTAGAACAGCTTCTGGCTAGCTCCCGGCAAGCGGAGAGCATCCATTCTGGGAGGCATCGACGTCCTGCTGGCTCTTCTGCGCATTGAGATACGGCAGGAGCTCATCGAGCGATTCGGACGTTTTCCCATCGGGGCTCGTGCTGCCCACATCCATGAGGACAAGCTGCTGGCTTCTGGGCAGCTCCTCCTCTTCGCGCCTATGCTGTGGGTGGGCGCCAGAAGGAATCAGATTTGTGAAGACAAGTGCAAGCCAGACGAAAGTCGCGACAGCAATTGCGCACACAGCCGTCACAAGCAGCAGCTTGCCCATGCCTGGTGCCGATTTGTCTCTATGCTTCACGCCGCTCTCCCGTCCATCACACTGGAAAGCAGACAACGTCCGACCTGCCGACAGCACTGAATCCCTTCCATCAGATTTCTGACAGAAATCTGCAAACAACCTCACTGCAAGAGTGTATCAGAAGCATATCGAATTGCTAGGATTTGAACTGAATCCCGGGCAGAACAACGAAAAAAATGAATGTAGCGATACATGCCTTGATGGGCGGCCTATCTCTTTCTGCGCTTCTTCGAAGCCTGCGACTCCGCCTCTGCACGAACCTTCTTCACATAGAGATACAGCAGCGCCGTGATAGCGAGAAGGACGAAGCTGATGAAGATCGTGTCAGCCTGGATGCTGGCAACGGCACCGACGCCTGCCAGAACGAGCGTGAAGAGACAAAGCTTGCTGTAGGTCAGAGCAAGCGAGCTTTCCTGCGAGATCCTGATGCCGAAGATGCCGGTGATGATGCAGCCAGCGCCGCAGATGAGCTCGACGATGGTCGCTGTTGTCATCATCGCGATCATATCGTCGAAGGAGAGCGTCGAGCCCGATTTCGCCAGGGCATCTGACAGGGCAGCCTGCACCTCGGCGTTCTGAAGACCCATGAGCGCCATGATTGCCATGATCAGCGTGAAGGAAGCGGCTGCAATCTCTGCTATCGAGATGAAGAGCACCGCATTCTGGCTCCTGCTCGGCTCTGTTGCCTTGGCACGCTTCTTCTTGCTCATCTGCTTCTCCCGAATGGCTGGATGGTAACGACGGACGGCATCAAGGATAGCGCATGGCAGAGGGCGGAAGCATCCGCGGCGCCGTCTGATGCATGTGAACGGATTTCCCTCTGCCTTCGCCGGATCTTCGGCATCTATGCGCTCGATGTCCCGGCGATGGTGCAGACCTTTCTAGTGCCCTGCGGTAATGCCGAGAGCTCAAGGCTCGAACGAATTAAGCCCCATACCGCATTTCCGCAGATACGGGGCTTCAAATTCATGGTGGCGGGGAAGGGAATCGAACCCCTGACACGGGGATTTTCAGTCCCCTGCTCTACCAACTGAGCTACCCAGCCAAAGTGCGCTCTCTTGCGCGCTTGTTTATAGTAACAGACTACCTCCCCAAGTCAAAGAACTTTTTTTATTTTCTTTGCTCTGAGGAGAAATCGCCTGCTTAGGTTGATTAGCAACTTCATCCGAACGCCCCATGGGGTGTTCGCAGACTGAAGCGAACATGTCCAGATAAGTCTGAGAATCTCCCTTGCA
>OCTW011561047.1_pt1 | contig 19275 bp, 13 predicted proteins | sample 1539671 | NCBI WGS metagenome assembly OCTW01 (sample SAMN02144230, study PRJEB22623) | gut metagenome | biome: sheep rumen | host: Ovis aries | place: New Zealand
TTATAGGCAATGACACAGATGTTGGCACAGAGAGAGCATGACTATTTCGCAGAGACTGTAATCTGTGCCAACTGCTATATTGTTGCCTTATTTTAACAAAAGCAAAGAAAACCCTTTTCCTTTGTGCAGGCCTTGCCTGCATTTGTTGTAAGTAATAATTCCGCTCTGTTTTTCGCAAATTGAAATAAAACAGAACAGAGTTTAATCCCACGATATTCCTGCACAAACAAGACAACATCGGGCAAGCTGATTGACTCAGCCTGCCCGATGTAAGGTTTAATGTGGATATGATAATTTAATGTTTTACGTGAAGGTTATGCATTCGTTGCTTTTTCCGTAAACATGAATTACCAAGAATTATCCGTTAATTATCATGAATAATTTGTTTTATTTGTAAAATTCGTAGTTTCCTTAGATACATTGCCAGCCTACTTCTTGTCACGCTTGGCTACCTCGCTGAGGTTCTTCTCCACCACGGAGATGAGCTCGTCGATATTGTCAAGCTTGCTCTGCCAGAGGTCGCTGCGATCGGGAGCGAGCTCCTGTACCTTGGCAAAATAGGTACGGGTGGTGGTGAGCTTGTCCTTAAGCTCCTGCTGCTGTGCCTTATACTGCGGGTCGCGGTTGTTGGTAGTGGCCTTCTGGTTGAGCACACGAATCTCATTGAAGTTTACGACACCGACGTTGGCAATGGCGTCAACAAAACCGGGATCAATCTCCAGGGCCTTGTTAAAGCTGGCGAGGGCCTCCTTGTCCTTGGTCTGGTCCATGAGCACTACACCCTTGATGTAGTGGGCCATCTTGTTTTGGGGAGCCTTCTGGATAAACTCGTCGGCAATCTTCATGGCCTCTGCCTGCTGGTGCTTGTCATAGTAGTACTTAAGGATTATCTGAGGATAGTTTACGTTGGTTGTGTTCTCCATAGCATCCTTAAGGGTGGTGAGCCACTGGGCGGTGTCGCCCTTGTGGAGGAGAGATGTGGTCTTCATGTGGTAACCGTCCTCACGGGTGGTCTCGTCCTCTGACTGTATGGCATAGTCAACGGTCTTGAGTACGCGGTCGTAGTCCTTGTCCTTAAAGGCCAGGATGGTGGCGAAGTATCCTACCTTGGGGTAGTTCTTGTCTGCCTTGTAGATAGAGTCGGTTTCTGCCTTGGTAAAGAGGGGGCTCTTGGGCAGCTCCAGGTGCTTCATGTAATACTTGTAGGCGCCATCGTTGTCGCCCTTGGTATAGCAAAGCTGTGCGGAGATGAGGTAGTAACCCACAATCTTCTTCATCCACTCGACGTTGCCATTGTGCTCACCGATGTCGTACTCGTTCTTCTTGGTGCCGTAGTCAAAGCGGGGCTTTACCCTACCCTTGGCATCGGGAGCGTGATCAATCTCATACGACTTAGTCAGATACTCTACGGCATTGTCCATGCTGGAGAGGAAGAGGGCGGTGTCAACGTCGGCATTCTGCTGCATCTTGTTGACTTGCTCGTTGATAAGGCGCAGCTCTACCTGTCCGGCCACGTTGTAGGCATAAGCCAACTTCTTGGTCTTGGGGTTTGTCAGCACGCCTTGAATGGTCTCACGAGCCTCCATAAATTTGTTCTCGTTGATTTGCTCCTGGGCCTTGTAAATCTGGCCGTCCTGAGCATAACTGACTATGGCAGTGACAATGGCTGCCAAGGTAAACAATGTTTTTTTCATAGTTATTAGGGGTTAAGCATTAGAGTCGTTTTCAGTGAAATCAAATTCGGCATCTGCTTCGGGAGCATCGGGCTCGGCCTCCACATGGCATACGGAGGAGATGGTGTCGTTGCGCTTGGCCAGGTCTATGAGCTTGACGCCCTGGGTTACGCGACCCTGCACACTGATGGTGCGTACGGGCACGCGGATGGCTGTGCCACTCTTGTTGATGACCACCAGGTCGTTACTGTCGTTGACAAGGAGTATGGCCACCAGTTTGCCGGTCTTCTCGGTGATGTTGATGGTCTTGACTCCCTTGCCGCCACGACCCGTGAGGCGATAGTCGTCAATGAGTGAGCGCTTGCCGATACCCTTCTCGGAGAGCACGAGGATGGTGCTTTCGGCATCCTGCGCCCATGCACAGATCATGCCTACGACCTCGTCGTCGGCACCGTCGAGGGTCACACCCTTCACGCCAGTGGCGTTGCGGCCCATGGCGCGCACCTTGCTCTCATTGAAACGGATGGCGCGACCGTTGCGAGTGGCAATTATTATCTCGCTACTGCCGTCAGTAAGACTTACACTAACGATTGAGTCATCCTCACGTATATTGATGGCATTCACGCCGTTAGCACGCGGACGAGAATAGTCGGCCAATACGGTCTTCTTGATTATACCCTTGCGTGAGCAGAAGGTGATGAAGTGGCTCTTGCAGAAGTCCTCATCCTTGAGGTTCTGCACATGAATCATAGTGTTGAGGGCATCGTCGCCAGGGATATTGAGCATATTCTGAATGGCGCGTCCCTTGGAGTTCTTGACTCCCTCGGGTACCTCATAGACCTTGAGCCAATAGCAGCGACCCTTTTGGGTAAAGAAGAGCAGTGTGTCGTGCATATTGGCGCGATAGACCTTGTCAATAAAGTCGGCGTCGCGCGTAGATGACAGCTTGCTGCCTATGCCGCCACGGCCCTGGGCATGGAACTCGCTCAGCGGGGTGCGCTTGATGTAGCCCAGATGGCTGGTGGTAATCATCATCGGGTCGTTGGCAAAGAAGTCTTCGGGGTTGAAGTTGTCGGCCTCGCCCGGCATTATCTCGGTGAGGCGCGGCTCAGACCACTTTTCCTTGACCTCAAGGAGCTCGTCCTTGATGACTTTCTTGCAGAGCTCGTCGTCGGAGAGTATTTGATTGTAATACTCAATCTTGCGCATCAGCTCATCAAACTCGGCGTGCAGCTGCTCCTGCTGCAGACCGGTGAGCTGACGCAGGCGCATCTCAACGATGGCCTTGGCCTGGATGTCGTCAAGCTCAAAGCGCTTCATCAGACCCTCTACGGCATCCTGCGGAGTCTTGGAGGCACGGATGATGCGTACCACCTCGTCGATATTGTCGGAGGCTATGATCAGGCCCTCCAGGATGTGGGCCCTCTCCTGTGCCTTGCGCAGATCATACTGCGTGCGACGAATCACTACGTCATGGCGATGCTCGATAAAGTATTTGATGCAGTCCTTGAGGGTGAGCAGGCGCGGACGGCCGTGCACCAGTGCTATATTATTGACGCTGAAGGAGCACTGCAGGTCAGTCATCTTAAGCAGCTTGTTAAGCACCACATTGGCATTGGCATCGCGCTTAACGTCAACCACAATGCGCATACCCTCACGACCCGTCTCGTCATTGACATTGGCAATACCCACCACCTTTTTCTCATTGCTGAGCATGGCAATCTTCTTGATGAGCTCAGCCTTGTTGACGCCATAGGGAATCTCGGTGATGACGATGGCCGAGTGGGTACCCTCGTCCTCTATCTCATAGCGAGCACGCATTACCACACGGCCGCGGCCGGTGGAATAGGCGTCCTTTACTCCCTGCAGACCGCAGATGATGCCGCCGGTGGGGAAGTCGGGAGCCGGGATATACTGCATCAGCTCGTCAACTGTGATGTCGGGATTGTCAACATAGGCTACGCAGCCGTCAATCACCTCACCCAGATTATGGGTGGGCACATTGGTGGCCATACCTACGGCAATACCTGTTGCGCCGTTGACCAGGAAGTTGGGGATGCGGGTTGGCATAACGGTAGGCTCCTGCAGGGTGTCGTCGAAGTTGGGACGCATGTCAACAGTCTCCTTGTCGAGATCCTGCATCATGGCCTCACCCAGCTGTGTGAGACGGGCCTCGGTGTAACGCATGGCGGCAGCAGAGTCGCCGTCAACGCTACCGAAGTTACCCTGGCCGTCCACCAGCACCTGGCGCATATTCCATGGCTGGGCCAGCCTTACCAGTGCTCCATAAACAGAGGAGTCGCCGTGGGGATGGTACTTACCGAGCACCTCACCGACTATACGGGCACTCTTCTTGTAGGGGCTGTTGTGGGTGTTACCTATGCCCAGCATACCATAGAGAATGCGGCGGTGCACAGGCTTGAATCCGTCCCTCACGTCAGGCAAGGCACGGGCTACGATTACCGACATGGAGTAGTCAATATAGCTGCTCCGCATCTCACGGTTAAGGTCAACCTTGAGAATCCTGTCGTTGTTTAAATTTTGTGTGTCGTCCATATGATATATAAGTATTATGTTTTGAGGGTTAAGGTTTTCTTCCTGTTTTTGGACTTCAAAATTACTAATTTTTCTGCAAACGGCCCCTTAATGCAGGCAATAAAAATCACTTTGAACCCAAAAATTAGGCATTTTTAGCGTTTCTGGCGCATTTTGGTTTGATTTCCGACAGGTTGTCGGCGGACATTGCCAACTTCGGCAGCAACAAATTAAAGGCCGTTAACAGCCCTCCTGGGCTTTCCGACAGACGATTCTCTTTGCTGTGAAACGCAAAAGAAGGTGCAGGGCGTATTGCTACGTCCTGCACCTTCTTTTCATTCTCTATTATTACAAGCGGTTACCCTCCTTGGGGAACACTATCTGCGGCTTAAAGGTCTTGGCCTCCTCCAGTGGCATGGAGCCAAAGGCCATGATGATGACAATGTCACCCACCTCCACCTTGCGCGCTGCTGCACCATTGAGGCATACACATCCACTGCCACGCTCGCCGGCTATCACATAGGTCTCAAGGCGCTCGCCGTTATTGTTGTCCACCACATAGACATGCTCGCCCCTGATAAGGCCGGCAGCATCCATGAGATCCTCGTCAATGGTGATACTGCCCACATAATCGAGGTTGGCATCGGTTACTGTTGCACGATGTATCTTTGACTTAAGAACTTCTACGTTCATATCTGCTATCAATTATAAAAACGGTCTAACCGCAAATGGCGTAGTCTGCCATCCCTAGGGCAAGTATTAAACCGCCCAATTACAAATTTACTTATACCTTATATTATCTATCAGCCTGACGGGACGATGGCCGCAGAATACGGTGATACACCCCACCACGGAATCACTGTCGCTCCACTCGCTAAGACTGCTGAGGGAGTCACCGTCAACTATGTCGTAGTACTGCACCTCAAGCCCCTCGACATTGTTGATTCCGTCCACCACAAAGGTCTTGGTCTCGGCCAGTGTATGCGACTGCATAAACTCCTTGCTCTCAAAGAGATACTTGGATATATTGAGGGCAATCTTGCGCTCGTCATCAGTCAGCAGGGCATTGCGGCTGCTAAGAGCCAGGCCGTCCTTCTCTCTCACAATGGGACACGGGCAAATCTCCACCTTAAACCCAAGGTCCTTAACCATAGCCTTGATTACGGCCACCTGCTGGTAGTCCTTCTCGCCAAAATAAGCGCGGTCGGGCTCCACAGCATAGAAAAGTTTGCTGACAATCTGGCACACACCATTGAAATGACCGGGACGGAAAGCACCCTCCATCACCGTGTCGGTGGGTGGATAGGAGAACTGGCGCGTATCGGGTTCAGGATACATCTCCCTGACCGACGGGGCAAACACCACGTCGGCTCCGATGCTCTCAAGCAGGGCACAGTCGGCATCCATAGTGTGAGGATAATTCTTGAGGTCATTCTTGTCATTAAACTGGGTAGGATTGACAAAGTCGCTGACAACGGTAAACCCGTTCTCCTTGACGCTGCGCCTGACCAGAGAAGCATGACCTTCGTGCAGCGCACCCATAGTGGGCACCAACCCGATGGTCTTACCCTCACGGCGGGCAGCATCAAGCAGAGATTTCAGTTTCTTTATTGTCTTGGCTATTTCCATAACAATGCAGATATTATTCTTTCGGGGTGCAAAGTAAAACAATTCTTTTCACATACCGAAACTTTGCAGGCAAAAATTGAGTGGAGGCTACCTGCTGAGCACCAGGCGCAAGCCGAGGTTGGGGCGCCCATTAGCGTACGCGGGGGCGTAGTAACTGCGATAAGACGTACGGCAGCGAATGGCAAAGAAATCCCAGCTGCCACCCCTAATCACACGGTTGGAGCCCGTGGGCGGACCGACAGGATCGGTCTGCGGGTCGCTGCTGTAATCTCCAAACCAGTCCTGGCACCATTCCCACACACCGCCGCTCAAGTCGTAGATGCCAAGCTCGTTGGCAGCCTTGCCGCCCACCTCATGAATCATCCTATCGGAGTTGTTGCTGTACCAGGCCACATCATCAAGGGTATTGCTGCCGCTATACATATAGCCAACACGCCTGTTGCCGCCGCGGGCAGCGAACTCCCACTCCGCTTCCGTAGGCAGACGAAACGTGCGACCGTCAAGCTGCGAGGCAAACCGGGCGTTAAGCCTGGAGATGAACTCCTGGCAGTAGTCCCAGCTGACATTGGTAACGGGCAGCATGTCGCCCTTGGTCGCACTCGGGTTGCTGCCCATGACAGCCTCCCATAGCTCCTGAGTCACCTCGGTGCAGCCCATAAGGTAATCGCCAAGAGTAACAAGGTGTGTGGGGCTCTCGTCGTCGTATGCGTCAGTCTGCTCAATCGTGGCACCCATCATGAACGAGCCGCCATCAACGGGCATCATGGTAAAAGTCACACCGTCTGCGACAAAGTCCTCACGTTGAAGTGCAGGCCTCTGCGGCACATCGCCGTTTATGATATTGTTGTAGATGGCCACCACATCGGCGGAATTGACCTCGTTGTCGTAATTCACATCGCATACGTTCTTCTGCGCCATGGCTGAAACCGCCGTCATAACAGCCGCCGCTAAGGAAATAAGAGTTACCTTCATATTGTTATTTGTTTTGACATTCAATTGTCTGCAAAGATAGCTTAGTATTTTCAAAAGTGCGGAAAAAGAAGTGTTACTTTTCTCTTTTTTGTTCCAAAATGCTGCGTATTCGAAAAAAAATAACTATCTTTGCAAATATCTGAATTTTTAAACATCAATAATGAGTAAGAAAGTACTCTTTATCTCGCAAGAGATAACTCCATTCGTACCGGAAACTCCCGCATCAGTGCTGGGCAAGGAAATTCCCCAAACAATCTTTGAGTTGGGCTATGAGGCCCGAGCCTTCCACCCCAAATGGGGCAACATCAACGAGCGACGCAACCAGCTACATGAGGTACAGCGCCTTTCGGGCATGAACACCATCATTGACGACACTGACCACCCACTCATTATCAAGGTGGCCACCCTGCCCCAGACAAAGATGCAGGTATATTTTGTTGACAATGAGGACTACTTCCTTAAGCGTCTGGCAGCCTGCGACCGCGACGGAGTGGAATATAACGACAACTATGAGCGCGCCGTATTCTTTGGACGCAGCGCACTGGAGATTACAAAAAAACTACGCTGGTATCCCAACTACGTGCTTTGCCAGGGCTGGATATCAGCCGTAGCTCCGTTCCTGATGAAGACTGTCTATAAGGACGAGCCCGCCTTCTGCGACGCTAAGGTGGTAACCGCCCTACAGCCTTTAGACATCACCAAGCCTATGCCCGAGCGATTCCCCTACTTCCTCGCTTTTCGCAATGTAGACATCAAGGAGGTCAACCGCTACAAGATGGAATTTAAGCAGCCACGCGACTTGATGAAGCTGGCTCTGAAATTCTCAGACGCTGCCGTTGTGACCGAAGAAGGCACAGACCCCGAACTGCTGAAATATGCAAAGTCTATCGGCCTGCCAATCATCAGCTACGAGCCTGGCAGCACACGCCAGGAGAAAACAGCCAAGCTCAACGCCCTGCTTGAGACCTGTAACAAGAGTTAACCCCTATTCAGCTTTACAACGTTTCGATTAAGCCACAGGAAGAAGGCATGTCTTATCATGTTATGGCAAAGAAATGTGGTTGCAAAGAAACCAGCTATATAGTTGTAATATGGCCAAATTATTAAATAGTCAACTAAAGACGCTCCTGTCGCTCTGCATTGCATTGGCAGCGAGCATATCCCTCACCTCTTGTGACGACGAAACAGGCACCCTCGGCATAAGCACTATGCCCTCCTACGACCAGAGCCGCACATCACAAGCCATTTATGACGTACTTACACGCTCGGTGGCCGCAGACTCGCTGGCAGCCTTTACATCCGACTGCTATCTGGGCCGTGTCTCCGACCCTGAGACAAACTCCACCACCACCTGCAATTTTATTGCACAGTTTGCAGTGCTGGAGGATGACATTCTGCCTGACATATCAGCCATGTACAAGGAGGACGGACAAGTGGTGGCCGACTCCGTAGTGCTAAATCTCTACATCAAGACTTACTACGGCGACTCCGTTAACTCCATGAAGATAGGGGTATATGAGCTTGACTCTGCCAACGTGATTCCCGAGGGACGCTACATCTACACCAACATAGACCCCGAAGACTACCTGAGCGACAGCCCCTCGGCTGTAAAGAAGGAGACCACCTTTGCGGTAGCTGACTTCGACGTAGCCGACACAGTGCGCTTTGCGTCAAGCTACACCAAGAACATACGCATATCACTACCCGCAGAATACGGCACCCGAATACTGCGCCTCTACTATGAACACCCCGAGTATTTCCGCAACTCATACGCCTTCATCCATCATGTGGTGCCAGGCTTCTACTTTAAAGTGCTTGGCGGCAATGGCACCATGGTGGACATTGACATCACTACGCTCAGCATATTCTTCCGCTTCAACATAGCTGACAAGACTTATGTGGGCGTTAAGCGAGTGGCATCCACCAGCGAGGTGATACAGTGCAACTACTTTGACAATCGCAACCTGCAGCCGCTGATGGAGGCAGAAGGCTACACCTTCGTAAAGTCACCCGTAGCCATCTTTACCGAGGCCACACTGCCTATTGAGTCCATAATGCATAATCACGAGAACGATTCAATAAACGGTGCCAAACTGGTGCTGCCACGATACAACAACGGAAGTTCGTCCACTTACACCCTGCCCACGCCCAGTAAACTGCTGATGGTGCGCAAGAGCGAGCTGCACAAATTCTTTGAGCAGCGACAGGTGCCCGACAACCGTACCAGCTATGTTGCCGACTTCTCGTCAACCAACAATTCATACACCTTCACCAACATTGCACCATTGGTAGCTAAGATGTATAAGGACAGCAACACCTCCGACCCCGACTGGAACAAGGTGATACTCCTGCCTGTGAAAACCAGCACAAACAGCAGTGGCAAGATTATTGCTTTGGACAACGACCTGTCGATGGCCTCCGTAAAACTGATGGGAGGCCCCGACAATCCTATAGGCATAACAATTATTTACAGTAGCTTCAGCGACTAGTAACATTGCTACACAGCGCACTACTACTGACCTGCACGGCATCTGCACACAACAAATGCCGTGCAGATTTTTTATGAAATTTATGATAGCTCACTGATCAACAACATCTTTTTATATGTTTTTTATGATTGCGCGCGTACATTATTATATATAAATTCACTACCTTTGCTCACGAAAAGACACTAATATGAAATATTCTATCATAATACCCGTTTACAATCGGCCTGATGAGTTGCACGAACTTCTGGAGAGTATCGTAACCCAAGACCGTGACACAAGCGACGTGGAAGTGCTGGTAGTGGAAGACGGCTCCTCCATCAAGAGTGAGGATGTGGCCTGCCAATATGCCGACCGCATCAACGTACGCTATCTGCCCAAAGAGAACTCCGGCCCCGGCCCGGCACGCAACTATGGTGCCGCGAGAGCCACGGGCGAGTGGTTGCTGATACTGGACAGCGACGTAGTGCTGCCTCCAGGCTATCTACAGGCCATTGATGCCGAGCTGGACCGCGAAGATTGCGATGCCTTTGGCGGCCCCGACCGTGCCAGTAAAGACTTCTCCGTCATGCAGAAGGCTATCAACTACGCCATGACCTCCTTCTTCACCACCGGCGGCATTCGCGGCGGCAAAAAGAAGATGGACAAATTCTACCCTCGCTCATTCAACATGGGCGTAAGGCGCGAGGTCTATGAGACTCTGGACGGATTCAGCAAGATGCGTTTCGGTGAGGATATAGACCTCAGCATCCGTATCTTTAAGGGCGGCTACCGCTGCCGTCTGTTTCCCGAGGCATGGGTGTGGCACAAGCGTCGTACCGACCTCAAGAAATTCTTCAAGCAGGTGCATAACTCGGGCATTGCGCGCATCAACCTCTACAAGCGCTACCCTGACAGCCTCAAGCTTGTTCACACCCTGCCCGCAGTGTTCACTATCGGGTGCGCCCTACTACTGCTGATAAGCCCCTTCTTCCCGTGGGCACTCGCCCTGCTGTTCCTCTACGCCGTCATAATATTCCTTGATGCCACGCTGGCAGACGGAAACATAGAGGTGGGTCTCATGGCTGTGCCTGCCGCCTTTGTGCAGCTCACCGGCTATGGTAGCGGATTCCTCCGCGCTGCTTGGGAGAGGCTGGTGATGGGGCGCGATGAATTTAGCGCTTTCAATCGCAATTTCTATAAATAACAGTTACAGGCACGTTTCGATTAAGCCGAATAGAGAAAGCAAAGCTTGCTTCGATTATCTTGAGGCGAGGAAACGTGGTTGCGAAGAATCCAACTATTAAAAAAGAACACAAATGAGCATCAGCCTGAAACAGAGAAGCGAAGATTCACGCCCACGCGAGCGACTGCTACGCAACGGTGCCGCCAGCCTCAGCACCGCTGAGTTGCTGGCCATTCTCATTGGCTCAGGCACTACCCAGAAAGATGCCGTACAGCTGATGGGTGAGGTGTTGGAATACTGCGACAATGACCTGACCCAACTGGGCCGCATAACCTATGAGGAGCTTACAGCTTTCAAGGGCATAGGAGAAGCCAAGGCCATCACCGTTTTGGCTGCACTGGAGTTTGCCCGCCGCCGTATGTATGCGCGGCCCACCAAGAAACGTGAGTTTAGGAACTCCGGCGAATTGTATGATTTTTTCCGCCCGCTAATGTGCGACAAGGACCACGAAGTCTTCTGGGTGCTGCTGCTTAACAATCGCCTGCAATACCTTGATGACCGCTGCCTGAGCCAGGGCGATGTCAAGGGTACAGTGATAGAGCCGCGAATGGTGTTCAACTACGTTGTGACCAAGCAGGCCGTAGCTTTTGCCGTGGCTCACAATCATCCCTCGGGCAGCCCCAAGCCAAGCCGCGAGGACGACAACCTGACCAAACGCCTGGCATCCGTAGCGAAAGAACTGGGTGTCAGATTCGTTGACCACATAATAGTCTGCGAGGGAGAAAGCAATTACTACTCCTTTGCCGACCAAGGAAAAATATAAACAACACTACAAACTTTTTTCAAATATGGACAAACAACAAGTAGAAGAGCGGATAGTGGAAGTACTCAAGACTGTTTACGACCCTGAGATTCCTGCCAACATATATGACCTCGGGCTTATCTACCGTGTGGACTACAACCCCGAGGACGGCTCACTCGATTTGGATATGACTCTTACCGCCCCAGGATGTCCCCTGGCCGACTTCATTATGGAGGACGTGAGGCAGAAGGTGCTCTGCGTGGAGGGCGTCAAGACAGCCCAGGTCAACCTGGTTTTTGAACCCGAATGGACACAAGACATGATGAGCGATGAGGCCAAGATGGACCTCGGATTTATGTAGGAGATGAAAAAAACATATTTTATAGCCGATGCACACCTGGGCTCGTGGGCCATCAAGGACACACGCGAGAAGGAGAAACACCTGGTGAGATTTCTAGACAGCATCAAAGACAATGCTGCCGCCCTCTATATGCTGGGCGATATGTTCGACTTTTGGTATGAGTATCGCTACACCATACCGCGCGGCTACACCCGATTTCTTGGCAAACTGAGTGAACTTACCGACAGCGGCGTGGAAGTGCACTTCCTCACAGGCAACCACGACCAATGGATGATGTACAACTATCTGCGCGAAGAGTGCGGCATAACCATCCATAGAGAGAAGCTGATGCCCATCACCATCGGCGGCAAGCAATTCTGCCTCGCCCACGGCGACGGCCTCGACCCGAAAGACCGCAAATACCTGATGCTACGCGCCATCTTTCACAATAAAGTTTGCCAGCGGATGTTTTCCACGCTCCACCCCCGCTGGGCTATGAACTTCGGCTATAGCTGGGCTCGCCACAGCCGCCTCAAGCACGAAGGCCGCGAAGGCATCGTCCTGAGCGAGGAACAGGACAACACACTGGCCTTTGCCCGCCAATATGCTCAGGACAATCCCAAGACAGACTACTTCATCATCGGCCATCGCCACATCGACCAGCATAACGACCTGCCCAACGGTGGTCAGTTCATTGTACTGGGCGACTGGATAAGCAAATACACCTATGCCGAGTTTGACGGCGACCATCTGAACATAAATCATTTTAAATAAAACAGTTATGAAACGCATCGGCTTCCTCTTGACAATGATGATTGTTCCGCTCATTATAATGGGCCAGAACTACAGTAAACTATGGAGTGAAGTGGAGCAGGCCCAAAACGATGACCTGCCCAAGACCGCTCTCACCAGCATCAACAAAATCATCCGCATTGCCAACAGCAAGGGCGACAGCGATCACCTGGCCAAGGCATTGATAGTAAGGATGTGCCTTGCCAACCAGCTATCCCCTGACAGCGCAGAGAGTATGCTGCCGCAGGTGGAGAAGACATGCAACAATCGCAAGACACCCTCCGACCGCTGCATCTATAAGGCCCTGCTTGGGTGGCTATACAAATGCCGCACCACTGACCGTGACCCGCAGACCAAGAACAAGGCTATCAGCGCCTTCAAGGAAGCCACGTCTGACCCTTCAGCCCTGGCCACTGCTAAAGCCGATGACTATATGGCTCTGCTCACCAAGGGTGAGGACAGCAAATACTTCAACCACGACATGCTCAGCGTCATATTCTCCTTCGTGGCCAATGAGCTTGACGACATGTATATGCCCGAAGCCCAAAAGCTCGCCTCCACGGTGATGGGCAAGGAGATTGAGTGGTATAAGACCCACCAGATGCGCGAGGCCGCCATGCTCGCCAAGATAGACTCTGTCAATATATTGTCCTATGGCAGCAAGAGTTTCTATGAGCAGATAACAGAGGAATACGGCGACCTCCCTGTCAGCACCCAGGCATACGCATGGCTGTGCTCCTACTACAACGACAAGGAGGCATACCTGCTTGGCAAAGATGTGCTCAGGCGATATCCCAAGACAAAGTACACCAACCATATAAAGAATATTCTAAGCAAGATAGAGCAACCCACGCTCAGCATCAACACCAACGACATCAACACCTACCCCGGCGAAGAGGTAAGGCTTATCTACAACTATAAGAACACCAAGAATGCCACCTTGCGCTACTATCGCCTACCCTTCGCAGCCTGCGATACTGCCTGGCTCAACCTCAAGGCAAAAAACTACCCGAAATATGCCAGGAATGCCGACTTCACCCTGCCTCTGCCCATACGCAAGGGCGAGCCGTACGACAAATTTAAAGACACCATTACCTTCACCGTTCCCAACCCTGGCATCTATCTTGTGGAGATAGGCGGCAGCGACTACGACAACAGCTACTCCATTATCAATGTCTCACGACTGGCCGTCATGCAGCTCCCGCAGCCCGAGCAGAAACTGCGCATCTGCGTAGCAGACTACAAGAACGGCAAGCCGGTGCCCTACTCCACCATAAGGCTGCGCAATGTCAACAGAGACACTGTACGCTGGATGCAGTATGTCAGCGACGAGCGTGGTGAACTGGTGCTCCGCAACCTCAAGGGCGACACCGACATCTTCGCCTTAACCGAAGATGACAAGGCCCTGCCGCCGGTGGACATGGTATATAGCCGCGATTATAACTGGAACCGCTATAGCCGCAACACATACACCGAGATTTACACCGACAGAGCCATCTATCGCCCGGGACAGCAGGTAAAGATTGGCGGCTTCGTCCATCAGCAGGACGATGACAGCACATGGGTAATAGCCGAGCAGTCATTAGACCTCTTCATACGCGACGCCAACTACAAAAAGCTGCAGACCATTACCGTGGTAACCGATGAGTTTGGCGCCTTCAATACCGATTTTACACTGCCGCAGGAGTGCCTCAATGGTACTTTCAGCATACAAAGCAGTATCAACGGCGACACCAGTTTCAAGGTAGAGGAATACAAGCGTCCCAAGTTTAAGGTTACCATCAGCAAGCCCACCGACGGATATGTACTTGGCGACACCATCACGGTCACAGGCGAGGTCATGACCTACTCAGGCCTGCCGCTGGCCAACACCACCGTCTACTGCAGCAACGAACGCAAGCAGACATGGTGGTTCCGCTACGCCGACAAGGATGCTCCCTTCGTCTTGCGCGACACCGTCACGACCGACGACGAAGGCAAATTCTCACTGCCCGTGGCGCTAAGCATACCCAAGAGGAGCGATGACGGCTACTGGAGACCAATGTGCTACAGCTACAACATTAGCGCCAAGGCCACCGCTGACGACGGCGAGACCGAGGAGAGCAGCCTCACCATCACCGCCGGCAACACCAAGACCTTCGTAACCTTGGATATCCCGCCCATCATCTGCAAGGAGCAGATGCCCGCCCTCGCCGTAACGCAAAACAATGCCATGGGCGAGGCTGTGGACGGCGAAGGCAGCTACTACCTCATTTGCGACACCGACACCCTGCGCCGCGGCACCCTGCAGTTCAACAAGCCCGACCAGCTCAGCTTCATCAGCCAGCTGCCCTCCGGCGAATACAAACTCATCGTGCTGCCCACCGGCGAGACAAAGCTATACTACGGCCAATACGCCTACTTCAACCTCCTCTCCATCAACGATACCAAGCCGCTCGGCACCAAGCCCCTGCAGCTCTGGCACAGCAGCGATGAGTTCAGCTACACAAAGCCCGTTGACATCCTCGTGGCCACCCCGCTAAAGGATATGTGGCTCCGCTATGACATAATAGCCAACGAGCAGGTGGCAGAGAGCAAAATCATTCAGATAAGCGACACCGTGACCCACATCCTCCTCCCGTGGAACGAGAAGTACGGCCGCGGAGCCCACATCATCTTCGCCCTCTATAGCAATGGCAACCTCCACAGTCAGTCATTCGTCCTGACCAAGCCTCTGCCTAATAAGGAACTCAAGCTGCAGTGGTCCTCCTTCCGCGACAAGCTGCAGCCTGGCTCCACCGAGCACTGGACTCTGCGCGTGCTCCATCAGGATAAGCCTGTTGAGGCCTCCATACTCGCCACGATGTACGATGCCAGCCTCGACAAGTTTGGCCATCACTCGCTGCCCTTCGACCTCAGCTTCGACCGCTATGTGCCACAGACTTACTGGACCTCCACCCGCAACTATACATTCTCCGCCAGCCTGCAGAAAAGCTATTCCCGTCTTACCGAAGAATCGTTTGACTTCACCGAGATCGACCGCTATCTACTTGACGAAAATCCCTTCCACTACCGTGGTCGCATAGCACTGCTCAGTGCTGCTGCGGGCAGGGATTTAATGCTGCGTGAGATAGTCCTGAGCAAAAGCGCCAGGAGCAATGCAAAGGCCAGGCGCCCCGCCATGGCTGAGGAGGAGGCAGACGTCGATTACTACAGCGACGATGAGGAGGACGCAGACATCACCGGCAACGTGGAGATGCGCTCCAACTTCAATGAGACAGCCTACTTCACCTCTACCCTGCGCACCGATGCCCAGGGCGAGGCGACCATCGACTTCACCATGCCCGAGAGCCTCACGTCATGGAATTTCAAAGCTCTGGCTCACACACGCGACGTCAGCTACGGTTTCCTCAACAATGTCATCGTTGTGCAGAAGCCCCTCATGGTGCAGGCCAACATGCCGCGCTTCCTGCGTAGCGGTGACCAGACCAGCCTGGCCGTAACCATACGCAACAACACCGACCTCCCGCAGAGTGGCAAGGCACAGCTCGTCATCATCAATGCCCAGACAGGTCAGCAGATAAAGCTCATTACCAACAAATTCGCCATTGAGCCCGGTAAGACAGAAACCATCGACTTCCCGTTCCAGATCAGCGGCGACCAGAGCATGCTTATCTGCCGCTATGCCGCACTCACCGACGAATTCAGCGACGGAGAGCAGCAATACCTGCCCGTGCTCAGCGACCTGCAGAAGACCGTCAGCACCGTACCCTTCATGATCAACGACGGCCAGACTCACACTTTCCCGCTCGACTCGCTGCACTATAATCCCAATGCCACCCACTCGCTGCTCACCGTCGAGTACACAGGCAATCCCGCTTGGACTGCCATCAGCGCGCTGCCCTCCACCGTCAATTACCAGACCAAGTGCGCCACCCAGCTCGCTATCAACTACAACGCCCTCACACTCATGCGCCAGATCATCAAGCGCAATCCTCAGCTCACCGACGCCATCAGCCAGTGGCAGAAGCAAGACAGCGTGCCTGCCTACTTCGCTCAGCTGCAGAAGAATCCGGAACTAAAGATAGTAGCCCTGCAGTCCACCCCGTGGGTTGGCGATGCCGACCATGAGCGCAGCCGCCTTGACAACCTCATGCAGGATGACCAGACGCTCACCCTCAAGCAGGCTTCCATGCTCCATAAGCTCAAGGAGATGCAGACCAGCGAGGGCGGATGGCAGTGGTTCCCCGGCATGCCCGCCAGCACCTGGCTTACCATCGACATAGCCGAGATGCTCAGCAACACCCGCGCCCTATGTCCCGATGCAACCGACGAAATCGACGAACTGTTAGCTCCAGCACTGCGATTCCTCGACACAGAGGCAGCCGAAGAAGTCACCTATATCAAGAAATATAAGACCAAATATGTGCCCACACTATGGATGCGCTACCTCTACGCCAAGTCACTCTACTCTGCCGACTTTGCCAAAAGCAAGACAGTTAAGTATCTCGTCAAGCGTCTGCAGAAGAGTTCTAGGAGCTACGACCTCTACAACAAGGCCATGGCCGCCGTCATACTGCAGCGTGCAGCACGCACCAAACAGGCCGACCTCACCCTCAAGAGTCTGATGGAGTACACCGTCAGCACACCTGAGATGGGCCGCTATTTCGACAGTCGCCGCGCCCCTAACTTCTGGTCGATGTATAAGGTGCCCACCCAAGTTGCCGCCATCGATGCCCTGCAGCTTATCCATCCCGATGACAAGCAGGCCCTCCAGGAGATGCGTCTTTGGCTGCTCCAGAGCAAGCACACCCAGATGTGGGACGAGCCTTTGGCCGCCACACGTGCCATCAGCTGTCTCCTTTCCGACGGCATGCTGGCAGCACCCACAGCCCTCCCATCGCAGCTCGACCTCAACCTCACCACGCAAGAGGTTATCCCCGTGCAGGAGTACGCCAGCATAGAGCCCTTCGTGCAGGCAGGCTACATCAAGGCTACATTCACCGACAGTCTCCTTGCCGCCACACCTCAGAGCCTCACCGTGCGCCAGTCGGCCGCCACCGTAGAGCAGCCCCTCTCCTACGGAGCTGCCTACCTGCAGTCCTGGCTGCCAGCTATTGAGACTCCCGCCGCTGGCTCCGAGCTACGCCTCACCTGCCAGTACTACAAAGAGACGGCAGACGGATGGATGCTACTCACCAATGGGCAATCACCGGTCATCAACGGCCTGAGCAAGGGCGACCGCATCATGGTGCGCTATGATATCGACGCCAGCCGCGACTTCGACTTCGTGGCACTCCGCGACGGGCGCCCTGCATGCCTCGAGCCTACCAGCACCGCCTCTGGCTATGAATGGAGACACAACTGCTACCGCTCTGTGGAAGATGACGGCACTATCTGGTACTTCGACTCCCTCAGCAAGGGCCACCACGTAATAGAAGAAACCTATGATGTTGACCGCATCGGCCGCTTCACCTCTGCATGTCCGCAGGTACAGTGCCAGTACGCTCCTGAGTTCTCAGCACGTGCCACGGCCATCACCCTCGCTATAGAATAGTAATAAGTCTAAAAACTATAATCAAGAGTGGAAATTCCAAACATCATATCCTCCCCCTTTAGGGGGATAAGATGGCAGCTGCTTTTCCTCTTTGCTTTAGCCGCACTGCCGGCTATGGCAAAAGTTAAGGTGCTGCGCCAGCAGAACCTCAATCGTTGGCACATCGCCCCCGCTAACTACAGCGGCATAACGCCCTTAGGCTCCAACCGCTATGCTGTGGTTGACGATAAAAGCACCACCGATGGTTTCCACATCTTTACCATTGACATCCATCCGCGCAATGGTAAAGTGCTCCGAGTAAGTAGCACGCCACTCCTGGGAAATCCCAACACAAATGCCAGAGCAGACTGCGAAGACATTATCTATTACTCCCCCCGCAACACACTCTTCATTGCCCAGGAGCGCACCGGCATCGTAGCAGAATATCACCTTGACGGCAGACCTACAGGCCGACAGCTCAGTCTGCCGCCCTATTTCTCCCTGGACTCCATGCAGCACAACGGTGCCTTTGAAGCCCTTGCCTACTGCAATAGCACCTGCACCTTCTATCTCACCACCGAGCAGCCCCTGAAGGGTGACTCCATCCACCGCATCGTAGTCTTCGACTCCACCCTGCAGGTATGCAAAACCTTAAACTATAGCATGGATGCCCCCAAATTCAAACAAGATACCAAATACTATGCTCACGGCATAGCCGCCATGACAGTTAAGCCTGACGGCAAACTACTTGTCATGGAGCGCGAACTCAGCATACCCCCGCGCTATGTTGGCGGCAAGTGCAGGATAAAGGTTTACGAGATCCCCCTTCACTCCCCCTCTAAGATAGAGGGGGTGGATGCGAAGCAGACGGGGGCGTATGATTCCCCCTCCAAGCGACTCCTCTTCTCATTCACCACCCATATCAGCCGTCTCAACTATGCCAACTATGAAGGCATGTGCCTCGGCCCCACGCTTGATGACGGTCGTCAAACCCTCATCATCATCAATGATTCGCAAGGTGGAGTACACAACGGCCCCTTCCACCTAAAGGACTATCTCAAGGTCGTCATACTCGACCATTAAACGTTCAATTTGAAATGTTCGAAAGAAGAAAGACTAACGGCTTAACTTCTTAACTACTTAACTTCTTAACTACCAGACTAACGGCTCTCCTAACAGAATAGCAAAGTCGGCGAGTCTTAACAAGGTAAATTGCCATTCAATATTGCTAACGTTATTATCGTAGCGCTAATCCTGTTCGGCGCACTATAAATTGGGCAATAATATAGATGTTGGCACAGATAACACTACCTGCGAAATGGTCATACGCACCTGTTACTGTTAAGTTTGTATCATACGCCCCCGC
>OCTW013417578.1_pt1 | contig 19270 bp, 13 predicted proteins | sample 1539671 | NCBI WGS metagenome assembly OCTW01 (sample SAMN02144230, study PRJEB22623) | gut metagenome | biome: sheep rumen | host: Ovis aries | place: New Zealand
TTTCTGTTCAGTTATCAGTGTTCGGCTGCGTCCCTCTCGGGACTGCTCGCCTATAGTACCACGCTTCTCCGCCCTTTGCAAGGGTTTTTCCCAAAAAAGTGAAGAAAGTTTCTCTCAAGCGATATTTGAGGCTTCTAAAGGCATATTTAGAGTCAATTCTCATTATAAGGATAGGGCCCTTATGATTTCTGGGATTTGTTCTTCTTTTAAGCCTGTCATTTCATCACTCCTAATGACATGTTTTAGAAAACTTCCTTTTAAGAAATCAGGAAACATCCAATCATCAATGACAACATAATGCTTCACATCATGTTTCTTTATATACTGTCTGATCGCCGTTCCTCTTAATATTCCTTTTTCATTCGTTTGATCCGATATATGAATATCATATTGTTTAAGAGTATCCGTGAGATAGTCATACATTTGTTGATCTGCTTGCCATGTTGACGAAAGCACAATGTCCGCATCCACTTCCTTCATCAGTTTCACCAATACCCTCACATTTCTTTCATCCACACCAATAAAACCTGTTGTTTCAACAATATTGCTGGTACTTGCATTATTCAGTACACCATCAATATCTAAAAATATCACTTTATCCATTAATATCTCCCTAATTGAATAGGGGCAATTAAGCCCCTATAATGATTAATAAATTTTCTTACCATTAAGATAGACATTAAAGAATCCATTCTTATCATAGTCAGCACGAATATCTAAGTTGGCATTATCTGGCAATACAATTTTAACGCCATAGACCGTATTATGTTCATGATTTTCGCCAGTATAAGCACTTGCACGTATTTCTGCAACTCTTGGCTGACCATTTTCATCAAGATATTCATTTTGGATTTCTGACCAAGCTTCTCTTACCGTTAACGCATTCTCTTCTTCATCTGGAACTTTTTGATAAGCCTTCATATAGGCATCAAGAGTATTTCTTGCAGTAACCTGTGTGATTGGTTCATTATCATGATAGAGGTACACATTATAGTTTTTCATATTTTCATCTCCCTTTTTGTATCCGCTTTCATTTCTATTACCATTCTAAATGATTTTTTGTTTTGTGTTAAGTAATAGGCACTATTTTGTTTTTATTACTTTTATGTGAAATATTGTTTTTGTGGACTTAATTGCACTAAAATGAATATAGATATTAAACATTATAAGAGGTAGGTACATGATTAGAGAAGATTATAAGAACTATATGTTCAATGATTCAGACTTTCTTCCTGATGATTACAAGTGTGCTGATGAAGAAAAAGCTAAACTCATCAAGAAACTTGTCGTGATGATTACAAGTGATATGAAGATGGCACTCTCGAAGAAAGTACCTGAAAACAATCCTGAATATTGGTTGATTGATCGTTTGTTGGAAAAAGATGAAATACGCTTTATGTTATCATTCAAGAAAAAGCGTACTGTTAAACTGACAAAGTATGAACTTGCACAAAGAAATAATATGACGCCTGATGAAGCTGAAGCGATGGCAGAGAAGATTGCAGGAATCGGCTTATTGGAATTCGACCGTGATAATAGCGCGCATCATAAACAATACTTCGTACCACAATGGGTCGTTGGTAGTGGTGAATATATGATGATGAATGGTAAGTTGCTTGAGAAACATCCCGAAGTCGCAACCTTCTTCAATTACGCTTCCAGTGTTCCAGTCGGCAAAATTGCCCACATGGTTCCTCCTGGAGGTGGGGGCATTGGGATGCATGTCATCCCGGTAGAAAAGGCTATTGAGGCAAATAGCAAAGCCGTTTCCCTTGAAAAACTTTCCTATTGGCTTAAAAAGTATGACAAGATTTGTGCCGATATTTGTTCTTGTCGAAGACAGCAGACAATTCGTGGTGAAGGTGATGGTAATGTTGAAGATTATTATTGCTTAGCTGTTGGTGATATGGCGGAATATATTGTTGAGTCACATAAAGATGCCCATTATATTACCTATGATGAAGCCATGGAAATCTTACAGAATGCTGAAGAAAAGGGTTATGTGCATCAGATTACCAACTTAGATGGTGAAGACAAGATTGTGGGTATTTGTAATTGTAATACATCAACATGTAATGCATTGCGTACTTCTCAGCTCTTCAACACTCCTAATCTATCGGCATCGGCTTATCGTGCCCATGTTAATCCCGACAATTGTGTTGGCTGTGGAAAATGTGTCGAAATATGCCCTGTTGGAGCTGCAAAGCTCGGTCAGAAGCTATGTTTGAAAGATGGTGAAAGTCAGACATATCCATTAACCGAATTACCAGATGCGACAAAGTGGGGTCCAGAAAAATGGAATAAGCATTTTAGAGAAGATGCAAAACTCCATACCTACAAAACAGGAACTGCCCCATGTAAGTCAGCCTGCCCTGCTCATATTGCTGTTCAGGGCTATATCGAACTCGCGAAACAAGGCCGTTATGATGATGCCTATAAATTGATCATGCAAGATAACCCATTGCCTGCCGTATGTGGTGCAATTTGTAATCGTCGCTGCGAAGATGAGTGTACAAGAGGCACTATTGATGAGGCTGTAGCAATCGATGAAATCAAGAAGTTCGTATCTCTTCATGCATTAAGTCATGATAATCTCTATGTTCCAAAATGTTCTAATGATGTTGGTAAGATGTGGGATGATACTTACAAGGTTGCCATTATTGGCGCTGGTCCTGCCGGTTTATCCGCCGCCTATTATTTACGTATGCATGGTTATCCAGTGACAATCTTTGAAAAAGAAGAAGAACCTGGCGGTATGTTACGTTATGGTATTCCATCCTTCCGTTTAGATCGCACTTTGATTCAAAAAGAAATAAGTGTGATTGAGAAAATGGGTGTGAAGATCGCATGTGGTGTCAATGTTGGCGAAGATCTCACCCTGCAGGATTTAAGAGAACAAGGCTACAAAGCATTCTATCTTGCCATCGGTATGCAGACAGGTCGAAAAATCAACATATCCAACGAAGAATATGCCCTCAACGGTGTTGAATTCCTTAACCGTGTTAACCATGGTCAAACAGATATTTTAAATGGAAGAACTGTTGTCATTGGTGGTGGTAATGTTGCGATTGATGTTGCTCGTACAGCCGCAAGAATCAACAGTTCAAAGACAATGATGTTCTGTCTCGAATCGCCAAAAGAAATGCCTGCAGATATACAAGAAGTTGAAGAAGCCTTACAGGAAGGTGTTGATATCAATTATGGCTGGGGACCACAGGAAATTGTTGTTGAAAATGACAAAATAAAAAGCATGATCTTTAAGCGTTGTATCCAGGCTTATGATAAGGACGGTCATTTCCATCCAATCTATGATGATACAACAACTAAAGAAATACCATGTGATCATATCTTATTAGCCATTGGACAAGCACCAGTCTTTGGGCATTTATTAGATCATAGCTTGGTTGAAGTAAGAGAGAATGGTACGATTATAGCCGATCCAATAACAAGACAGACAGGTGAAGCAGATATCTTTGTCGGTGGTGATATCTATCATGGTGCACGTTTTGCGATTGATGCGATTGCCGATGGTAGAGATGGCTATGAGTCCATTCACCGTTATGTCCACAAAGGGCAGTCACTCACAATTGGGCGTGATTTACGTCATTTTGATGAACTCGATAAAAACAATATTTCTATTGAAAGCTACGATAATGCTTCCCGTCAGATTCCTGGTTTAAAGAAAGCGGCAAAGAGCTTTGATGACTTACGTATGCCTTTTACAGAAAAACAAGTCAAGAATGAAACAAATCGTTGTCTTCATTGTGGTGCGACAATTGTTGATGTTAACAGATGTATTGGATGTGGTTTATGTACGACAAAATGTAAATTTGATGCCATTCATCTGACAAGAGATAAACCAGAAAATACAAGAATGCTCACTGCTGAAAATGGTAAATTAAAGGCATTTGCCCCTTATGCCATAAAGCGTTCCATTAAAATAAAAATGAAAAAAGACTAAAAAAAAGCTCTATCGTAATCATGCGATAGAGCTTATTTCTTTAGACTTTCTGTATAGGCTATGATGGCTTTTGCCAAGGCAATCGTTGCTTCAAAACTGTCCGTACCACCAATAAAGCCATTGGGATGAATAAAGCGTGCTTCCTTAATACCCGTTAACTCAGCTAATTCCTGGTCCCTTTTCCCACACCATTCCTCTGGCACAGTTATACGTGTGTCAAAGCTTGCTGGTGAGAGCGGAATACCCTGGTAGTTCCATCCACCTCTTTGGGAAGGAAAGACAACGAGATAGACATCATTAGCCTTAGGGCTTTCTGATTTTAATAATGTCCCTTTCCATGGAGCAAACTTCTTTAATACGACAATATGATTCTGGGCTAAATCAATACATTGTTCAACATAGTCATTACCACAAAGACGACTTGCTTCTGATTCAATACAACGATCAAAAATCTTTTCAAGCATGGCTTCTCCCTGATGTTCTCCTAGAATAATTGCGATTTGTTCAATGGGATAGGAAGTAATGCCTTCATATTCTGGTCGTTCATAGGAAAGTGGATCGATAAACATCTTGCGGACATTATGAACACCTTGATGAGCATGTTCAGCAGGACACCGGTAGTATGTCAGAACATCTTCTCCATATTCGTCCCACATATCCAAAGCATTACCTTCTTCATTATAAATAAAGCAGTTTGCCTTATTGGCAACATTAAGCACAAGCTTCTTTAAGACTTGATCAAGCCATTCATAGCCTTTATCCCAGTCCAGTTCCTGATCCTGATAAACAGTTGTCAAATAATCAACATATCCACAAAATACAGTATGAGCAAAGCTAACCGATTCAAGAAATGCTTCATCACTTGTCTTCTGTGCATTCCAGAAGGGATTGTTGAGAGAAATAACACTGGTGATGGTCATAGGAGCACGTTCACCTTCGCCATTATCTAAAGCATCAATAGGCATAATGAGTTGTTCATCGATATCCAAGAAATAATCTTCGAGATTATCTTCAATACCCATTTTCTTAAGAACTTCCTTGCCATAATCACGCCATATAAGCCCAACGGATGAATAAGCAATGCCATTCTCTCTTCTTACCTTATCTTCCTGATGATGGTCGTAGTTACCTAAGCCAACATCATAAATAAAGGCATCTTCTTTCGCCTCTTCTACCTCACCTACTCTTGCAAGCAAGATTTCATCATAGAGTATTTCAAGTAATGCCGTTGCCATGACTTCATCGGCATGGAAGGAGCCAGCATGAGTTATAAATTTTGCTTCTTTTTCTTGTACAATTTTGATCATAATATCACCACAAGTATTATATCGAAAAAAGCATAAAGCACAATCATTATATCATCACTCTATTCGTCGATAGGTTTACGATGAGTTTGATCCATATGGCATTGAGGACAACAATCAAGATCACCGGCCAGTCTTTCTTCTAAATCCTCATCATAAATATATCCTCAGATATCATACTTATATTTCATCATGATCACCTTTCTATATAATATGGAAGTGTTTTAGCGCAGTCACAACGCCATCATCATCAACAGAATCTGTTACATAATTGGCACAGGCTTTGACTTTTTCTTTCGCATTGCCCATAGCTACGCCCATTCCTGCATATGCCAACATATCCATGTCATTGCCACCATCACCAAAAGCCATAACATTCTCTCGGTCATAACCATAAGCTTCTAAGACATGGATAATGCCTTGTGACTTAGAACAATCCTTATCAACAATATCGCAAGCACAGTCCCACCATCTTGTAACTTTCAAATTCTTAATGCCCCGAAGAAGCTCTGCATCCTGTTCTTCTTTTGTTCCAACCATCAACTGATAGACATCGTGATCAAGGACATTTTGTAAATGTTTGTCGCCATAATTTGTGATTTTTAATTTTGCAAAGCTCATATAGTCTTCAAGAGCCTTATTGAGTCCAGTCGCACTCATTTCCTTAACTCCAGCAACCAATACATCTTCACCCATTATCTTGGCATTATGTATAAGCTGCTCAATATCCTGCTTATCGAGAGCATTATGATAAAGCACTCGCTCTTTTGTATAGCTATAGCCACCATTAAAACAAAGATAGCCATCAAAATTCACACCATCAAAATGGGGCATCATATAGGGTGCTCTTCCGGTCGCAATAAAAATCTTAATACCACGTTGTTGCACTTGGCGAAGCGCCTGGATTACACCGGGTGTTAAGCCATCATTATGGAAACTTTTCAATGTTCCATCAATGTCAAAAAAGATAATTTTTATATCCATTTCCTTACCTCTTCATAATAGATTTCTTAGATATATACGAGAATACTATGATTATACACGATGTAAAAGATTTAAAACAATCAACATGTTACTATCTAGCTAGCCTTAGAAAAATAATTTGAAAAAATCTTCTAAGGATTGTATTTGTTTATACGATATTATATTGTGAATGTGAAAAAAATGACTATACACTTTTAACACTTTGTCGCTTTCTGATTGTAAAAGGGACGATTGTTCTTGTCGCAAACATTGTTGGTGTTTCAATATGTTTGACAATCTGCACAACAGCCTCCATGCCTAACTGGTTTGGATTGACATCGATTGTTGTGAGTGGTGGATTGGCAAGACGGGCAAAGATAGAATTATTGAAGCTAATAAGAGAAACATCATCAGGTACCCTCTTCCCTACTTCATCAATCAAGCGTGTCATAATAACAGCATAAATGTCATCACATACGACAAAAGCCGTTGGACAGTTTTCACTTCTAAGCAAGGAAAGAATGTCATCCGGACTATAGGTATAGCTTGAAGAAAGTGTATGAATGTAATTATCACGAAGAGGATAGCCTGCTTCGGTAATAGCTTGTGTATAGCCAATGCGGCGATCCAAGGCATATTGGGCATGTTTTTCGGCTCCAATATAGCCAATCTTTTTATGGCCTTTACTAATGAGATATTTCACAGCTTCATAGCCAGCCTGCACATTATCCGTATCAACACTTAATGAAGTGACAGATTGCATAGCCGGTTTACCAATGACAATATAGGGAATCTCATGTTCAACCATATAATGCGTAAGGGCTTCATTGATATCAGCATAGAGGAAGATATAACCTTCACAGTTTGCAATCTCAATACTGGTTTTAATTTCTCTGAAATCAGCACCAGTAATTAAATTAAGGGTGTAGTGTTCTTTATTACAGAGATAACTAATACCACGGACGATTTCAAGATAGAAAGGATTTTCGTAAACATCGACCATTGATCTTGGAAAGACAACCCCAATCGTATGTGTCTGTAAATGGCTTTTGTCATAAACATAGCCAAGTTCGTCCATAACAGCTCGTACCTTAGCTTTTGTCTCTTCGCTGATGGAATAATGATTGTTGATGGTACGAGAGACGGTTGAAGGCGATACACCTGCCTTTTTTGCGATATCTTTAATTGTTATTGCCATAAAATCACCTCACACCTATTTTTCGCTTAAATCATGCATTTGTCAACCGTTGCACTATGATTGCGCTAAGATATGCATAATTGTTGCGTAAATAGGCAAGAATATTGCGTAAACTATCTTGTGAAAGCTTTTACATTTTATAAAATAGGATGTGTAAAGAAAAGAGATGGAATGAAACGGGAAAAGAATTCTATCTCAAAAACCCATTACAGGAGGAAAAAGAAATGAGTAAGGGGAAAGTTTTAGGTATGCCTATTAAGGGCAAAGTCGTGCCAATCACAGATGTCCCAGATCCAGTCTTCAGCGAGAAGATGATGGGTGATGGATGTGCCATTATTCCAGAGGACGGGAAAGTTTATGCACCTGCAAACGTTACAGTCAAAATGGTAGCTCCTACAAAACATGCAGTTGGTTTAATGACTGATGATGGTATTGAAATTCTCATTCACTTTGGTCTTGAAACTGTTAACTTACAGGGTGAAGGATTCACTTGGCATGTTAAAGAAGGTCAGGTTGTTGAAAAAGGTGATTTATTGTATGAAGCCGATTTAGATTTCTTTAAATCTAAAGGCATTAATACGATTACACCTGTTGTCTTCACTAAAGCAGAAAACCTTGAAGGTAAAAAGCTGATCATCAAAGAAGGTCATCATGAAGCTGGACAGGATATGCTTGTTATTGAAGATGCACCTGCAAGTAAAGATGTTCCAGCTGAAGGTAAGAAGAAAAAAGGTATTAACTTTGATTTCTTACAGAAGTTAGGTAAAGCTTTAATGACAGTTATCGCTGTTATGCCTGCTGCTGGTTTAATGATTTCTCTTGGTAAAGTTGTTCAGATGTTCGGTGCTGATGTCTCATTTGTGATGACAATTGGTACTGTTATGGAACAGATCGGTTGGGCTGTCATCAACAACTTACATATTCTCTTCGCCGCTGCTATTGGTGGTAACTGGGCTAAAGATCGTGCCGGTGGGGCATTTGCTGCAGTAATCGCATTTATCTTAATCAATAATATTACAGGTACAATCTTTGGTGTTACAGCTGACATGGTTAACAGTGCAACTACTGTTTATACGCATACACTCTTTGGTGCTAAGATTCCAGTCAGCGGTTATTTCACAACAGTACTTGGTGCTGCTGCTCTTAATATGGGGGTCTTTGTTGGTATTATTTCTGGTTTCGTTGGTGGTGTTGTCTACAACAAATACTACAACTTCCGTAAATTACCAGACGCTCTTTCATTCTTCAATGGTAAACGTTTCGTTCCATTAATGGTTATTGTTCACTCAGTTGTTATTGCAATCGTAATGTCAATTGTATGGCCATTCGTTCAGGGTGCTATCAATGCATTTGGTGTCTGGATTGCTCAATCTTCTAAGACGGCTCCATTTATCGCACCATTCGTATATGGTACATTAGAACGTCTCTTATTACCATTCGGTCTTCATCATATGCTTACAATTCCAATGAACTACACTTCATTTGGTGGTACTTATACAATCTTAACAGGTGCTCAGAAGGGCAAAGAAGTATTCGGTCAGGATCCATTATGGTTAGCTTGGGTTACAGACTTAATCAACCTTAAGAAAGCTGGCAACATGTCTGCTTACAATCACTTACTTACAACAGTTACTCCAGCTCGTTTCAAAGTAGGTCAGATGATTGGTGCTACTGGTATGTTAGCTGGTTTCTCTCTTGCCATGTACAAGAATGTTGATAAAGATAAACAACATAAATATAAATCAATGTTCATCTCTACATTCCTTGCTACATTCTTAACTGGTGTAACTGAACCAATCGAATTCATGTTCATGTTTGCAGCTGTTCCACTTTACCTTGTTTATGCAGTCCTTCAGGGTCTTGCTTTCGCAGCCAGTGACTTAGTACACTTAAGAGTACACTCATTTGGTAATATCGAATTCTTAACACGTATGCCTATGTCCATCCAGGCTGGTCTTGGTGGCGATATCATTAACTTCATTATCGCTTGTATTATCTTCGGTGTTGTTGGTTACTTTGTTGCAAACTTCATGATCAAGAAGTTCAACTTCGCTACACCTGGTAGAAATGGTAACTATGATGACATGGAAAGTGATGAAGCATCTACTGCCCATGAAGGTAGTGCTCAGGTAGAAGCTATTATTAACTTACTTGGTGGTCGTGACAATATTCAGTTAGTTGATGCATGTATGACACGTTTAAGAGTTACTGTTAATGATATCAATAAAGTTGCTGATGTTGACGATTGGAAGAAAGAAGGTGCCAAGGGACTCTTGAAGAAGGATAATGGTGTACAGGCTATCTATGGTCCTAAAGCTGATGTCCTCAAGTCAGATATTAATGACGCTCTTGGAAAATAAATGAAATTACTGACATTAAATACGCACTCACTTAGTGATGCAAATGAAGACAATAAACTTAAAGCAATCGCTCATGTGATTTCAAGTCGTGATATTGATGTCATTGCCTTACAAGAAGTGAATCAAACAATGAATGCAAAGAGTATTTCTTGCGACGAACATTATGTTGGAAGAGATATCATTAAAGAAGACAACTTTGCCCTTGCTTTGAGTAAGCTTCTTGAAGGCAAGTATTATTGGACATATATTCCTGTGAAAGTTGGCTATGACCGTTTTGATGAAGGTCTAGCCATCTTTTCTAAGCATAAAATTACGGCTAGCGAAAACACATTACTCACTACGACAAACGATTATTCTTTCTGGAAGAAGAGAAACGCGCTTGGTGTTGAAATCACCAAAGGTACACAAAGCTTCTACGTCTACACTGCCCATCTCGGCTGGTGGGACGATGATGATGAGCCTTTTATCAAACAATGGAAGAAACTCAAAAGTGTAGCAGCTTCAAAAGATATGCCCGTTTATCTTGCTGGTGACTTCAATGCTCCCGATGTATTGAAAGATCAAAGCTATGAAACAATCAAAAACGATGGTTGGAAAGATACCCGTGATCTCGCCAAAAAAGTATCTGGGCGTTTCACTGCCCAAGGCAAGATTGATGGCTGGGATGAAGCTGTTGATGGTATGCGTATTGATTATATCTGGTGTAATCGTGATGAAAATGTATTAAGCCATGAAGTGATCTTTGATGGCAAGAATGAACCTGTTGTTTCAGATCATTATGGTATTTTGATGGAGGATAATTTATGAGAAAAAGTGGTGTGCTTCTATCTATTTCTAGTTTGCCTAGTAAATATGGGATTGGCTGCTTTGATGAAGCTGCCTATAAGTTCGTTGATGACTTAGCAGAAGCTAAACAGACATACTGGCAAATTCTTCCTTTAGGTATTACAGGATATGGTGATTCACCTTATCAGTCTTTCTCTACTTTTGCTGGTAACCCATATTTCATCTCTTTAGATGAATTTGTCAAGCGTGGTTATTTAGATGAAGAAGACTTACCTGAAGCTGATGTGAATAGCGATAAAGTTGATTATGAATATTTGTATGAAAACAGATATCCATTGTTAAGAAAAGCTTATGAAAATTCCAATATTGTTGAAGATGCAGATTTTCAGGCTTATTGTGAAGAAAACAAATGGTGGCTTGATGACTATGCGCTCTTTATGGCAATCAAGGCATCTTATGATAATCAAGGCTGGGAAGTCTGGCCTCGTGAATTACGTTTAAGAGATGAAGAAGCACTTAATGCAAAAAGAGCTGAGCTCGCTAGTGAGATCAACTATCATAAATTCCTTCAGTACTTTGTCTGGACAGAGTGGTATGCCTTAAGAGCTTATGCCAACAGTAAAGGGGTAAAGATTATTGGTGATATCCCTATTTATGTAGCATTTGACTCATCAGATGTATGGGGTCAGCCAGAGCTTTTCCAGCTTGATGAAGATGTTAAGCCAACAGCTGTTGCCGGTGTACCACCTGATGGTTTCTCAGCAACAGGACAGCTTTGGGGCAATCCACTTTATGACTGGAAGAAACATAAGGAAACAGGTTATGCCTGGTGGATTCAGAGAATTGCTTATTGTAAGAAAGCTTATGATGTTGTGCGTATTGATCACTTCAGAGGCTTTGATGAATATTTCTCTATTCCTTATGGTGATGAGACAGCTGTCAATGGTCATTGGGAAAAGGGTCCAGGCTATGACTTATTTAAGACTGTTGAAGAATCTTTAGGCAAGCTTGATGTCATTGCCGAAGACTTAGGTTACTTAACGGATACAGTTAAGGAAATGGTTGCGCAGTGTGGCTATCCTGGCATGAAGGTCTTTGAGTTCGCTTTTGACTCACGTGACTCTTCAGGTGCAAGCAACTACCTCCCACATAACTACACAGAGAATTCTGTTGTTTATACAGGTACACATGACAATGAAACAATGATGGGATGGTTTAAGAATATTCATCCTGAAGAAAGACAAATGTTGAAAGATTATTTGCATACTGATTGTGATGATGATGCAACACTTGTAGATATGAGCATTGATTGTATCATGGCAAGTAAGAGTGATAAATGCATTATCCCAATGCAGGATTATCTCAAACTTGATAACAGCGCACGTATGAATCAGCCTAATACATTAGGTATTAACTGGATGTGGCGTTTAAATGCCAATGACTTTACTGATGCGTTAAAAAATCGCATGCGTGATATTACAGAAAAAACAAACCGAATTTAAAGGAGAGACACCCGATGGATGTTAAAACGTTAATTGAAGAAAGAGTTCAGACATTATTCAATCTTTCATTAAAGGATTGTTCTGATGAACAAGCTTATGTTGCTTTATTAAGTGTTGTTAAAGAATTACTTGAAGATAAGAAGACAATTGAAGGAGACCGTAAGGTTTACTACTTCTCTGCTGAATTCTTGATTGGTAAATTAATAAGTAATAACCTCATTAACTTAGGTATTCGTAAGGAAGTTAAAGATTTATTTGAAGCGAATGGCAAAAGCTTAGCAGAAATTGAAGAAATTGAAGCTGAACCTTCTTTAGGTAATGGTGGTTTAGGTAGACTGGCTGCTTGTTTCTTAGACTCTATTGCGACTTTAGATCTTCCAGGTGATGGTGTTGGTTTAAATTATCACTTAGGCTTATTCAAACAGGTCTTTGACCACAACAAACAGTGTGAAACACCAAACCCTTGGATCGATGACCACTCATGGCTTATTCCTACAAACAAACACTATACTGTTGATTTCAAAGACTTTTCTCTAAAATCTGAATTATATGATTTAGATGTTTTAGGTTATAAGGGTAATAAGAATAAGTTACACTTGTTTGATATTGCTTCTGTTGATGAGCATATTGTTCATGATGGTATTCAGTTTGATAAATCTAATATCTTAAAGAATTTGACTTTATTCCTCTATCCTGATGATAGTGATGAAGATGGTCGTAAATTACGTATTTATCAGCAATACTTCATGGTATCAAATGGTGCTCAGATGATTCTTGAAGACATCAAGAAGAGAGGTATTAGCTTAACAGAATTAGATAAGCATGTATGTATCCAGATCAATGATACACATCCATCAATGGTCATTCCTGAATTAATTCGTTTACTGATGCAAGAAGGCTTGACGATGAAACAGGCAATCGACATTACTTCTAAGACATGTGCCTATACAAACCACACAATCTTAGCCGAAGCATTAGAAAAATGGCCAATGTATTATCTTGAAGAAATCGTCCCACAGTTAGTTCCAATCATTGAAGCATTGGATGCTGTTGCAAGTGAAAGATGTGCTGATGAAAAAGTAGCCATCATTGATTCCAACAAGACTGTTCATATGGCTCATATGGATATTCACTTTGGTTTCTCTATCAATGGTGTTGCTGCTATTCATACAGATATCTTAAAAGATACAGAATTACATGATTTCTATAAGCTCTATCCAACACATTTCAACAATAAGACTAATGGTGTGACATTCAGAAGATGGTTATTATCTTGTAATGAAGAATTAACAGCATTTATCGATAAGCTTATTGGTGAAGGCTATAAGGAAGATGCCAACAAGCTCGAAGAATTACAGAAATTCGTTGATGATGATGCTGTTCTTGAAGAATTACTTGCCATCAAGCAGACAAAGAAAGAACAATTAGCTCACGTTATTGAAGCTAAGGAAGGCATTAAGCTTGATCCTTCATCAATCTTCGATGTTCAGGTTAAGAGATTACATGAATACAAGCGTCAGCAAATGAATGTTCTCTATATTATCTACCAGTACTTACAGATCAAAGCTGGCAATAAGCCTGCTCATCCTATCACATGTATCTTTGGTGCGAAAGCAGCTCCTGCCTATATTCTTGCCAAAGATATCATCCACACAATCCTCTGCTTACAGCAGATCATTGATAATGACCCTGAAGTATCACCATACTTAAAGGTTGTTATGGTAGAAAACTACAATGTCACATATGCAGAATCTATTATTCCAGCAGCTGATTTCTCTGAACAGATTTCATTAGCTTCTAAGGAAGCTAGTGGTACTTCAAATATGAAGTTCATGTTGAATGGTGCTGTAACATTAGGTACTGATGATGGAGCCAATGTTGAAATTCATGAATTCGTCGGTGATGACAACATCTATATCTTTGGTGCTAAGGCAGATACAGTAATTGCTCATTATCAGAATGGTGATTATCACCCACAGGATGTTCTCGCAAACGATCCTGAATTAAGAAAACTTGTAGACTTTATTGTCAGTGATGAAATGAAAGCTATTGGTGATCAGGAATGTCTCTACAGACTTTATAATGACATGACAAACAAAGACTGGTTCATGGCATTACTTGATGCAAGAGACTATATCCAGACAAAAGAACAAGCTATTGCCGACTTCAATGACAGAAAAGCATGGGCTAAGAAGATGCTCATTAACATCTCTAAAGCAGGCTTCTTCTCAAGTGACAGAACAATTGCTCAGTATAATGAAGATATCTGGAAACTTAAATAAGAACTTAGGCCAAGTGAAAACTTGGTCTTTTTCATTTGTAGTACAAGCAAATCTTGTCTTACAAAATTAATAAATGTCTTGTGACAATTTCACCAAAATGGTATTCATAGTTTTTTACCTTACGTATATATTTTATTTATATACGTTCGTCAATTAATTGTACTAAAAAAGGACACATCGTGTCCCTTTTACTTAGTCTAGATCTGCACCATTAGAGGCAATGACTTTCTTATACCAATAGAATGAATCTTTGCGGCTTCTTGCCATACTTCCTTTACCTTCATCATCCATATCGACATAAATGAAGCCATAACGTTTACGCATTTCACCAGTACCTGCTGATACGAGGTCAATACATCCCCATGTTGTATAACCGATGAGGTCTACACCATGTTCAATCGCTTTATTCATTTCAATGATGTGCAGACGATAGTAGTCAATACGATATTCATCATGAATGCTGCCATCTTCTTCTACCTTGTCATATGCACCTAAGCCGTTTTCAACAACCATAAGTGGTAATTCATAGCGGTCATAGATAACTTCAAGATAGTAACGTAAGCCTTTTGGATCAAGTGCCCAGCCCCAGTCTGAGTATGTAAGATATTCATTTCTAGCCCCTGCTACGAAGTTACCTGAAACCTTGTCTTTAACTTCATGTGTTGTTTCAAGTGAGCTCATGTAATAAGAGAATGTGTACATATCAACAGTACCACGTTCTAAGTCTACAAGATCTTCTTCGGTAATATTGAGGTGGACATTATGTTCATCCCATAATCTTTTCGCATATGTGCCATAATAGCCCTTAGCCTGGACGTCGCCACAATAGAAGATACCTTTTTCCCAGCCATATCTATTCGCAAGAATATCATTAGGATCACATGTAGCTGGATAACGTGTGATACCACAGATCATACAGCCAATCATATAATCAGGATTGATGGCATGACCAATCTGTACTGCTTTTGCACTTGCGACAAACTGATGGTGAAGAATCTGGTAGGCATTCTGATAATCTTCATCAGTTGCTTTATTGCCAAACATATCAAGGAACATAACTGTATTGTTGATTTCATTGAATGTGAGCCAGTATTTTACTAAGCCATTATATTCTGTAAAACATGTTGTTGCGAAACGTACATAGTATTCAATAAGGTCTCTATTAAGCCAGCCACCTTCATGTTCTTCTAAGTAAAGTGGTGTATCAAAATGCCAGATTGTTACTAATGGTTCAATATTATATTTCTTAAGTTCCATAAAGACATTACGATAGAACTCAACACCTTCTTTGTTTGGCTCTTTTTCAATACCTTTTGGATAAAGTCTGCTCCAAGAAATAGACATTCTATATGTCTTAAAGCCCATTTCCGCAAATAAAGCAATATCTTCTTTATAATGATGATAGAAATCTACTGCTTCATGGTTTGGATAGTGATACCCATCTAGCACTGCATAATGTGCACCATCTGGTAATGGCTGCTTCTGTAGCTTTTTGCCTGGCTTACCATCTTTGTCAATATATGTTTCATAACGTGGTTCTTTGACCGAACCTCCTGTAGTGACATCAGTTAAAGCTGGTCCACGACCACCTTCGTTCCATCCACCTTCTACCTGATTGGCAGCTGTTGCGCCGCCCCATAAAAATCCACTAGGAAAACTCATGTTTATTTCCTCCTTCTATGTCCATGTTAGTAAAAAAGAGTGAAAGTGTAAACTTTCATTCTTTTTTTTGAAAAATTTAATTAATAATTTTGATAATCTCATCGCCAGCAGTGACATTGCCTTCACCAACAGGTAATACATCTAATAAATCTCTTGTATTAGTAATAACGACTGGAGTCTGTGTTTCATAGCCAGCTTTCTTAACAGCATTTAAGTCAACATCAACTAATGGCTGTCCTACAGTGACATGGTCACCCTGTTTTACATGTGCTGTGAAGCCTTTACCTTCAAGCTGTACTGTATCTAAGCCAATATGAATAAGCACTTCAACACCACTATCGCTTGTAATACCAATGGCATGTAATGTTGGAAATAATGTTGTGACTGTACCATTAACTGGGGCATAGAAATGTCCATCTGTAGGAAGAATGCCTAAGCCTGTACCAAGTGCACCTTCCGCAAATGCTGCATCTTTAAGTTCTTTTAAGTTGATGACCTTGCCTGCTACTGGAGATACAATAGATTCTGGTCCTGATACTTTTTCTGGAACTTTTGTTTCAGCAGTTTTTTCAGCACTCTTATCAGACCATAAGATATATGTAAGAACGAAAGAAATAACCATTGCGATAACGATACCAATTAACTGCATATACATACCATGAGCATCACCTTTTGGTGAAATGTAGTTAACGATACCAAATACACCTAAGCCACCCATGATATATACTGGAGCGTTCATAACAGCAGTAAATGCAGCACCAACAGCACCACCAATACATGAAATGAAGAAAGGCTTCTTTTCTGGTAATGTGAAACCATAGATTGATGGTTCAGTAACACCACAAATACCTGATACAACAGCTGGTAAAGCTAATGCCTTACGATTTTCATCTTTCATCTTTAAGAACATTGCGAATAAAGCAGCTGTCTGAGCAAATGATGCAGCAAATGATGAAGCTAATACGTTATCATAGCCTAATGTAGTAATGTTGATCATTGCGAGAGGAATTAATGCCCAATGTAAACCAAAGATAACTAAGATCTGCCAGAAGAAACCAACAAGAGCACCACCAACAACTGGAGACATCTTAAATAATGAAGTGAAGCCTGTTGATAAAGCGTTAGTTGCTAATGAAACAACAGGACCAATGATTAAGAAACCAACAGGAAGAGAAATTAATAATACAAAGAATGGTACAAAGAAGTTCTGAAGCATTTCAGGTACAAGCTTCTTAGCAAGTTTCTGAATTTTACCTGCTAATGCAGTAACAACTAATACAGGAACAACAGTTGATGTATAGTTAGCAGCAATCCAAGGAATACCTGCAAATGTCTTATAGTAAGAGCCTAAAATACCTAAGCTACCGACAGCTTTTCCAGCAGCTTTTAAAGCATCAGCCTGGATTGTAGGATAACATAATGCTGCACCAATAAGCATACCAGTTACAGGATTAAGCTTGAATTTCTTAGCTGAAGAATAACCTAACATGACTGGCATAAAGTAGAAGACAGCATCACCAATGGCATTTAATACCATGTATGTACCACTTGTTGCATAACTTGCTCCTAATAAGAAGTTCAATAATGCATTTAAGCCTTTAATGATACCTGCGGCACACATTGGGCCTAAGATTGGAGAGAAACAGCCTGAAATGATATCAATAAGCTTGTTGAATACACCCTTTGGTGCTTCCTCTTCTTCATCAGCAGCAGCGCCAGCATTAATACCAGCAATTTCACAAACATCGGCATAAACTGCAGGCACATGGTTACCAATAACAACCTGATACTGACCAGCTGAATGCATGACTGTAACAACACCTGGCATATTCTTAAGGTTGTCATCGTTAGCCTTGCTTTCATCCTTCAATTTAAATCTTAATCTTGTAATACAGTGTGTTAATGAGTTGATGTTTTCTTTACCACCAACTTCTTTCAAAATATCTCTTGCGAGTTGTTCATATTTACCCATTTTTTCTTTTTCCTCCGATCATAAATTTGAACAAAATGATGTTATGTACGAAGGTTTGGCCAACTTAATGTCACCATCCAAAAATTACATGAGTACGCTTTTCTTAATCATCTTTCACATCCTTTCATATATAACACCACTATGACTTATAAACAAGTCTCTCAATATGAATTGTCAGGTACATTTCTTCTTCACCTGATATATCATAGTGATAGCGGTTTTTCACAAATTCTTTAATTCTTTCTGTACATTTATAGGAAGATGGATACTTCTTTTTAATCATTTCAAAGAGATCCATGTCATCTTCATCTTGATATGTTGTTTTATTAATAAGTCTTTGCGCAAAGAATCTTAAATGCGTCATAAAGCGATAATAATAAACATTCTGTTGATCAAAGTCCTTATTAAAAGTACGTCTGATGATATTCATAATTTCCTGCATAATCTGAGTAATCGCATAAATATCTTCAAGATTTCCTTCTGACAATTCTGCATTCACAATATGCAAGGCAATAAAGCCAGCTTCATCATCAGGTAAACGTACGCCAAACTTCTTTTCAATCACATCTAATGCATAAGTACCTATCGTATATTCATCCTGATAAAATCTTTGAATATCCCATAACAATGCATTTTTAATCACAATGCCATCCTTTAAACGCTTAACAGCTGTATAAATATGGTCAGTCAGATCAATATTTATTTTTTCATCAAGCTTCTTACCCAATGTCGTCTTTGCGTAAGCAATGATCTCTTGCGCAAGCGTTACATATTCATAAGGAATGTCTTTTAGTAATTGAGCAAACTGATTTAATGAATCAGGTGAACTTAATACAAATGTCTTATTGATGGCATCAGCACTGATTTCATCACCCTTATGCTTAGAAAAGGCAATCCCCTTTCCCATCACAATCTTCTCTTCACCACCATCAATAATAATCGCAACATTATTATTAAGCGCTTTCTCAATCTTCATGACATCCCCTCCTCCAATAAAAAAACCTACAAATATATAAAGCTGTAACATAAAAACATATTACATATTTATATATTCATAGGTTTAGCTCTTTCGATAACTATCCTTGACGTGTTGTATACTAACATGCACAAAAAGAAAATGCAACCCCTTTCAAATAATAAATACAACATTTTCATGAAATAAAACTTTAAGATATGCAGATAAAGATCATTTTATAAAGTTCCCGACAGAAAACCCACGTGCCCTTGGGCCGTGGGATGAATGTCGGTTAGGGATATGATATAATATGCATACAGGAAAT
>OCTW011611456.1_pt1 | contig 19268 bp, 17 predicted proteins | sample 1539671 | NCBI WGS metagenome assembly OCTW01 (sample SAMN02144230, study PRJEB22623) | gut metagenome | biome: sheep rumen | host: Ovis aries | place: New Zealand
GGCGAAAAGGCCGCAGGGGGTTCGGGGGAAGCTCTGCTGCCCCCGTATGATAAGCCGCCCCGACGAGCTCGGCGCAGCGCGATCTCGCGCTTTCTCCTTAGGGACGTTTAAAGTGCACAAGGTGGAACTGAAATGCCCGGACCTTGCGCACCAAAACACGCTGTAATGCCGTTTAGCGCCCAAGGTCCCCCACCTTCGATTCCACCTTGTGCACTTCCGAGGAGGACTTATCCACTAAAAACACCGCAGAGGACCGATTTTCTGGATAAGTCCGGCGGAAAATGGCGGATTTTGCAGAAATGCCGGGGACTTATCCACCTGAACTACCCTAGAATGCTGGTTTCCTGGATAAGTCCGGCGGATGGTTAGTAAATCGGCCGTTTTGCTGACGGAATGGACTTAAGAAGGAGATTTGGTTGGTAAACAAGCCGTTTTACTGACGGAAAGGTGTGCGTAATCGGCCAAATTACCGAGTACGATCACCTGGACAGCACGCCCGGACTTCAATCAGCCCGTCCGGCAACCCGTCCAGCGCCCCTCGTTTTAATTCCATCCACCAATCTTTCCCTCCAGCGATCACTCCGGGTCCGGGCAACTTGATGGGAGGGCAACATGGGAAAGTTCACCCCAGACGGTATTCGCGCAGTGCGCGGTGCTTTGCGCGGTGGTCGGGGCACACCGATTCGAGAAGGGCGTGGAACTCGGGGCCGTGGTTGAAGTAGCGCAGGTGGCAGAGTTCGTGGAGGATTACGTAGTCCCGGAGATCTTCGGGGAGGCGCATCAGGTTGAGATTCAGGTTGATATTGCCTTTTGAGGAGCAGGAACCCCAGTTGGAGACATTGTTGCGGATGGTTACACGGCCATTGAAGTCGAAGCCGAAGGCGGCGGCGAGCTCGCGCACGCGCGCGGGGAGCGCGGCCTTGGCCTGAGCGCGCAGGCGCTCAGTCTCGGGCCCCGTCGGCGCGCAGCGCCGCGGCCGCCGTCTTCTCCGTATGATCCGCCAGAATATCATCGTTCGATGTGTTTTTTATAACTTATTGGTTATCAGTAAAATGCTGATATGTTCGCTCGTTTTTGAGGTGATCATTTCAGCATTTTCTTGATTTACAGAACCTTGCAAATAACGCCTATTGTTGCGCGAACAGTTCGAGGGCTTCTTCGAGACTGATGGCGTCTTCGATGCCGAATCCGCCGTTGCCCGTGCGCCTGAGTGAACTGAGAAAAGCGCCAGAGCCCAGCGCCTCACCTAGGTCGCGTGCCAGGGCGCGGATATAAGTGCCCTTGGAGCATTCCACGTCAATCATCGCGGTAGGAAGATTGTGTCCGCTTATGTCGGCAACGCGAATTCTTCCCCGGCCGTCATCTACTACGTTTTGAGTCGGCGCGGGTCCGAATTCTACAAGATTGATGTCGTAGATAGTGATCCTGTTTGCCTGAAGGATGCCATCGGCGTCTACCGGGAGCCCCTGCTTCCAGAGTTTGCGGGCCTTTTCGTACATGCGCACGCCGTCGACCGACTTCGCGCTGAAAAGCGGAGCGATCTGCTCCTGCTCGCCAAGAAACTGCGGGAGGATGGCGCGCACCGAGTCTTCGCTCACGCCCTCCAGTGGATACTCGCAGTCAATACCCTTCTCCAGGTCGTAGGAAGGAGTGGTCGCGCCGAAGGACACGCCGGCAAGGTACCGCTTGCGGGAGCGCTGGAGTTCCTCGGCCCGCTTCGTAGCCGGGCCGATACACACCAGCAGTATCCCCGTCGCAAGCGGATCCAGCGTGCCGGCGTGCCCTACCTTGAGATTCTTCTTCCCGAAATGCTTGATAGCCGCATACTTGACCTTGCGGATCACATCCGCCGAGGTCCAGCGATACGGCTTGTCAATCGGAAGAATGATTCCCTCCGGGTAGTCTTCTATATTTCGCGACAGTTTCTCCATCCTCTAAAAACTTCATACTTCTCTGCAGATTTTCCAGCAGAGTAGCTGCAACTTTTTTCAATGTTTCATACTACTCTGCAGATTTTTCCGCAGAGTAACTGCAAGTTTTTTTGGGTGTACCGCTATTTTTGGGGGTTACTCTGCTGAAAAGGGGGCAGAGTAGCTCTAAAAACTCCGAAATGGGGGCAGAGTAACCCGAAGTTTTGGCCCTACCCCTACTTGCAGGGGATTTTATCGATGCGCCTCTGGTGGCGGCCGCCTTCGAAGTCGGTGTCCAGCCAGGTGCGCACGATAGCGACCGCCATCCTGTAGGAGATGAAGCGGGCCGGGAGAACCAGCACGTTGGCGTTGTTGTGTTGCTTGACCAGTTTGCCGATTGCCGTTCCCCAGGCAAGTCCTGCGCGGATGCCCTGGTGCTTGTTGAGGGTGATGGCCATGCCGTTACCTGTTCCGCAGAGTGCGATTCCCAGATCCACCGAGCCGCTTTCGACTGCGGATGCCAGCGGATGTGCTACATCCGGATAGTCCATGCTCTCGGTCGTATCGGTTCCGAAGTTGACTACTTCGATTCCGCGGCCCTGCAAATACTTAATGAGCTTAGCCTTGTACTCCACGCCTGCGTGGTCGCTGCAAATACCTATAATCATGATTGTTGAATTTTTTCTCCCAGCGCCCGGACCCTGCGCAGTGCCTCTTCCTGGCCGATACAGGAGATGATTTCATGGATACCGAGTCCGGAGCCGCTGCCGGTGAGGGCGAGGCGGATGCAGTTCATCACCTTGCCCATAGGCCATTCGCGCGAGCGGATGAACTCTTCGAGGTCAGCGCCCGACTCGACGGCTTCCAGAGCCATTGCATAGTACTCCGGAGTGCCGAACTTCGCCAGATCCTTCTCCACGTACTCAGTCGGTGCCACGAACAGGTAAGGTGCGGCAGTCCAGAAGTCGGCGACGAAGGTAGCGCGGTCCTTGATCACGTCGATCACCTTCTCGACATAAGCGCGATCGCAGACAACTCCGTGGGCCTTTAGGATAGGCTCATACAGCGCGGCCAGTTCAGCGGAACTCTTCATTCGAAGATACTCCTTGTTGTACCACTTCGCCTTCTCGGGGTTGAACTTCGCGCCGCTCTTCGAAACATGCTCAAGCGAGAACGCATTGATGAGCTCCTGCATCGACATTATCTCCCTCTCATCGCCCGGATTCCAGCCAAGGAAGGCGAGCAGGTTGACAAAAGCCTCGGGGAAATAACCGTCTTCGCGGTAGCCGCGGTAGGTCTCGCCCTCTGAGTTGAGCCAGTTGAGGGGGAACACGGGGAAGCCCATCTTGTCGCCGTCGCGCTTGGAGAGCTTACCGTTGCCCACGGGCTTGAGCAGCAGAGGCAGATGTGCAAAGCGAGGACGCTCCCAGCCGAAAGCCTCATACAGAAGATAGTGAAGCGGCAGCGAAGGGAGCCACTCCTCGCCACGGATTACCTCTGTGATCTCCATCAGGTGGTCGTCAACGATGTTGGCGAGGTGGTAGGTGGGCAGTTCGTCTGCCCTCTTCCAGAGCACTTTGTCGTCGAGGGTGGAAGTCGAAACCTCCACGTGGCCGCGGATAAGGTCGTCCATCGCCACCACGCGGCCTTCCGGCATCTTGAACCTGACAGTCCAGTCGGTAGTCTCCGCGAGCAGCCTCTCAACTTCATCAGCCGGAAGAGTAAGCGAATTTCTCAGAGCGCCGCGGGTCTCGTAATTGTAGATAAAAGTCTGGCCGGAAGCCTCTGCGGCAGCGCGGCGGGCGGCAAGCTCCTCCGAAGAGTCGAATGCATAATATGCCCAGCCCTTAGCCACCAGCTCCTCAGCATAAGCCCTGTAGATGGCGCGCCTCTCTGACTGCCTGTAAGGAGCATGGGGGTGCTTTGCCGAAGGCTCGGAAACCACCTTGCCGGACTCATCGACTCCCTCGTCGGGCACGATGCCACACCAATTCAGGGCTTCGATGATATATGCCTCCGCTCCGGGGACGAACCTCTGCGAATCGGTGTCTTCGATCCTGAGGATGAAGTCTCCGCCGTGCTGCTTGGCATAAAGGTAGTTATAAAGGGCCGTGCGTACTCCGCCCATGTGGAGAGGGCCGGTAGGAGACGGCGCGAATCTTACTCTTGTTCTTCTCGTCATTTCTGAATCCTCCTGATTGCAGGCACGCTCTCGAGGTCGGCGACGGTCTTGTCGTCGGCGGAAAGCAGGGCCGGTACGTTTTCGGGATCGTAGTTGAATTTGGCCTTGATCCCGGTTGTGTTGAAACCGATATGGGTTGTGATGGCATCGATCGGCAGGCTCTCGCCCTTGGCGCCCGTGCTCTTGTCGTAGACATAGTCGCTGTCGATGGGGATGATGCTTCCCCTGTCGATGTCGGGGCCGAGGATGGCGGCCAGCTTGAAGCCGGTGGCGATAGCCGTGATATGGATGGTGTCGCCGATTTCGGGATCGTCGTCCCAAATGAGGCCGTTCTTGAAATTGTTGCCTCCGCCAGTGTACTCCGCGATCTTCTTGTTGATCTCGTCGAGCTGGTTCATCTTGAGTCCCTGCTCGTTCTTGCCGGCCGTGATGTTGACGAGCACGTTCTTGGCGGTCTTGAGGTCGTAGTCGTTGAGAAGCGGCGACTCGAAAGCCTCCTTGACTGCTTCGTCGATACGGTTAGGGCCGCTTCCCGTGCCGCAGCCCATCAGGGCCATTCCGCTGCCGCGCATCATCGTCTGCACATCCTCGAAGTCGACGTTGATGTAGCCGGGCTTCTTGATGATCTCGATGATGCTCCTCACGGCCGTTGCGAGCACCTCGTCGGCCTTGGGGAAAGCGTCCTGGATGAGCTCGTCGCCGAAGAACTGGTAGAGCTTCTCGTTGTTGATGATGATCAGGCTGTCGACGTTTTTCTCGAGCTCATGGATACCGTCGATCGCGCGGGAGAGCACCTCGCGGCCTTCGTTGCGGAAGGGGAGGGTCACGACGCCGACGGTGAGGATGCCCTTGTCCTTGGCCATCTTGGCGATGACCGGGGTCGCGCCGGTACCGGTGCCGCCGCCCATGCCTGCTGTGATGAAGAGCATCTTCGTGTTGGGGTCGAGAATCTTGTCTGCAATCTCGTCCTGGCTCTCCAGTGCGGCGTTACGTCCCTTGGTGGGGTTGGTGCCTGCTCCGAGTCCCGCGCCGAGCTGTATCTTCACGGGCACGTCGCTGCGTCCGAGGGCCTGGGCGTCGGTGTTGCACACCACGAAGCTGCAACCCTGGATCTTGCGGTTGTACATGTAGTTGACTGCGTTGCATCCGCCGCCTCCGACGCCGAGCACTTTGATGATGTTGTCGGCCGTAGGCCAGTCCTTGGGGGCAATGATGATGTTGTTATCTTCTTCAGGCATATTACTTGTCCTCCTCGTTTCCTTTGTCGATGTTGTTGTCAAAGAGTTCCCCTGTGAAATCGGTCAGGGTCTTGGTGATCCCGCCGAACAGGCCGCGCTTTTTGGGCTTCTTGGGCTTGGGCTCAGGCGTGACCTCCGGGCCCTTGGGCTCTTCGCCCTTATTGTCTCCGAACAGGCCGCTGGAGACCGGGGCTTCTGGCGCAGGCTCTTCCGGCTTCACGTCGAGCTCTTTCAGAATGGCGCAGTTGACGTATTCGTTGTCCTTGACCATCGCGATCATCGCAAGCTGCGAAGTGCCTTCGAGCTCGCAGATGTCCTTGCAGCCGTCGGTGCTGATGCCGCTTTCGTGGGGGTAACCGATTCGGGTCGGCAGGCCGGACAGTTCAGTGAACAGCGCACTCGCGCTCAGAAGCTCGGCTCCTCCGCCGGTCAGGACGATGCCGCCGCGCAGACTGTCGGCATAGCCGCTCTTGCCGATAAGGAAGAGGGCTGCGCCCGCAATCTCGCGCATACGGCTGCCGATAATCTCGGAAAGATACTTGACAGGGAGCTGCTGCGACTCTCCTGTGCGGTTGTCGTGGATCTGGATTATCTTCTCGCCGAGCGACTGCAGGCGGTCGGGCATACATGATCCGAATCCGAGTTTGATGTTCTCCGCGAGGCCTTCTTGGATGCCGCATTCGAGGTGGATGTCGCTGGTGATAGCGTTGCCTCCGAAGGGGAAGGAGTCATAGAAACGGAGCACGCCGCGGTGGTAGACGCTTACCGAAGTAACGCTCGCGCCGATCTCGACCAGGGCGACTCCATGCTCTTTCTCATCACTCGAGAGCACCGTCTCGGCCACAGCTTCGGCGAGGAACAGCTTGCGCGAAGAGATGCCGAGCTCGTTCATCACCTTGTCGATATTGGATACCGGCTTGACCGCGCCGGAGAACACTTTGTATGAGCCTTCAAACTTGCTGCCGGTTACTCCAACCACATCGCCTTCGGCTGCCTGGAACAGGTCCTCGGTCGAGTATGACTGGGCCACTGCTCCGTAGATCTGAGTCCCGGCGGGGATTCCGCTCTGGAACTTTTCGAGAGCGAGTTCCTTGAGCCCCGTCACCTCTTCTTCGGTGATGAAACTCTCAGGGTCGCTGCGGTTGCAGCTCTGTTCGACTTCGTCGGTGCTGACCTTCCATCGGGGGAAGGCGGTGACGACCTCATGGATGTTGATTTCGAGCGTTTCCTCGGCCTCCCTGATGAGGGCGGCGAGGGGCTCGCAAACCTTTTTGGGGTTGAAGATGATACCGTGGCGGATTCCCTGGGACTCCGTCTGCCGGTAATAGAGCACTTGCGCAACGCCGTCGACGACATTGCACACGGAGAGCGAAATCTTGGACGCTCCCAGATCTACTGCCGCTATGAATCTTTCCTGCATATTATTTGACCTTTGTATTTTATGTTCACTGAATTGTAGTCGCACTTGGGCGCGATCACGGAGAAGTACTTTTCCATAGCCGAGAATTTCCGCGCACTCTGCGAGAAGTCTCCGTAGATTATCCGCAGGTTCTCTCCCAATAGGATGAAATCACCGTTGTCTGCCACCTCAAAAGCATTCAGCCGCCCCTTCCAAACGGCATTTTCCGAGATCTTGCGCACGAGCGCGATGGCATTGGAGAGCCACTCCGGGTCCGCCCCGAGCGCAGGATCGCAAGCGATGACGGGAACGTCGGCGACGTAGTTCTCGCAGAGCGGGAAGAGGTTGCCGTCCCTGTCGGCGTAGCAGCCCTTGCCGCCCTTTTCGAAGCGCATCACCGGATCTCGCTGGATTACTTCTGCGTGGAGTACGCCGTCGTCGGTGACCCACACGTCGGCGTCCCTTACCTGAGCTTTTGTCAGAAGCATCTTCTCGATGCTTTCAATCCCCACATCTTCTATCCTTTGCCCCACATAGATGCCGTAGAAGTTGTCTATGAAACCCTTCACGTCTTCTTCCGTGAGGAATTCGTGCGGCCCGGGAATGCTCACTTGCAGCTCCTTGCAAGCAATGCCGTGGACTTCCTGCTTCGAGTAGTGCAGCAAGACTCCCATCCCGGCGAAGAACACCAGGAAGAAAACGACGGTCAACACTATCGAAGCGGCCTTTTTCATATCTTGGAGCGAAGTGCTTCTGCGACAGGCTCCACCAGCCTGTCAATGTTTCCGGCACCGAAAGTCACGAGCAGCTCGGGCCTGTTGCCACGTACCCAGCCCACGAGTTCGTCTGCATGCATGAGCAGCTTTTCAGGTGCGGTAATGTCTTTCAAAATAATCTCCGAAGTAACTCCCGGGATGGGTTCCTCCCTGGCGGGGTAGATGTCCAGCAAAATCACCCTGTCGCACAGGCTGAGAGCCTTTGCAAACTCGGGCGCAAAATCGCGCGTGCGGGTGTAGAGGTGGGGCTGGAAGACGGCGGTGAGCTCGCGTCCGGGGAATATGTCGCGTATCGTCCGGATCGAAGCTTCGAGCTCTGCCGGATGGTGAGCGTAGTCGTCGAGGAAGGTAAGCGTCGGAGTGTTGATGTGTTCCTCAAGTCTGCGGTGAGCTCCGAGGAACGAACCGATTGCCCCCCGGATCGCTTCTTCGGGTGTCCCGTGGCAAAGGCATGCCGCTGCAGCCGCGGTGGCATTCTCTACATTGAGAGCGCCGAGAGCGCCGCAGCGTATGTCGGCGATTACCCCGCCCGGGTGCACAAGGTCGAACACATAGTGTCCGTCGGCCTGAAGCCGCAGGTTCTCTGCGTGGAAGTCAGCGCGCGGCTCGCCCACGGCGTAGGTGTACATCTTAGCCTTCGTCACTCCGGGTCCGAGCGGCAGGCCGTACTTGTAGATCAGGACCTCGCTCACCTGCGAGGCGAACTGACGGTAGGCTTCCTGAACGTGTTCGAGGTCGCCGTAGATGTCGAGGTGGTCGGCATCCATCGCCGTGATCACGGCAATCGCGGGGTGGAGCCTGAGGAACGAACGGTCGAATTCGTCAGCCTCAGCCACCGCCACCGGCGTGTGGCTCATCAGCATGTTGGTGCCGTAGTTGCGGGAGATGCCGCCGAGGAACGCCGAGCAGCCTTCGCCGCTGTCGGTAAGGATATGTGCGATGAGCGTAGAGGTCGTGGTCTTGCCGTGGGTGCCCGCAACCGCGAGACACTCCTGTCCGGCGGTAATCTCGCCGAGGATCTGCGAGCGCTTGAGGACATTGTAGCCCCCTTCGCGGACGAACTTCATCTCGCCGAGCTCTTCGGGCACTGCGGGAGTGTAGACCACGAGCGTGTTCTCCCTGTCGGTCGGGATCAGGTCCGGCCTGTCTTCGTAGTGGACCGGGATGCCTTCGGCCTCGAGCTCGCGGGTAAGCGCGCTCGGAGTACGGTCATAGCCTGCGACCGCATAGCCCTTGAACTTGAACCAGCGGGCGAGGGCGCTCATGCCGATTCCGCCTATTCCTATAAAGTAAACTTTTTTCATCCTACCAATTTGTAAGCTTCGTCTATGATAAGTGCGGCTGCGTTGGGGAGGGCCATCGCTTCGGCATTGCGACCGATCTCAGCGAGCCTTGCCGCATCGTGAATAAGCGCTGTTGCAACTCCCATCAGTTCGGCCTGCGCGTCGGCGTCTTTGACGATCAGTGCGGCGTCCTTGCGGACGAGCGCCATCGCATTGTGGGTCTGATGGTCTTCGGCCACATTGGGCGAAGGCACGAACACGCACGGCTTGCCGGCAACGCAGATTTCCGAGACCGACGATGCGCCGGAGCGCGAGACTATCAGGTCGGCGGCGGCGTAGGCGAGGTCCATCCTGTCGATGAATGCGCTCCAGTGGATCTGCGGCAGGTCGCGGCCGTCCATGAACGCCCTGACGTCGGACTCGTAGTACTTGCCGCACTGCCAGATAACATCCATGTCGGAGCCGCCCGGGCAGCCGTCGGATATCCATTTTTTGAGAGTCTTGTTGAGGGTGCCGCAGCCAAGGCTTCCGCCGATTACGAGCAGGTGCTTCCTGCCCGGGTCGAGCCGGTAGTACTGCTCGCCCTCAGCCTTGAGCTGGGGAGTAGCCTTGCGGATGCTCGAACGTATGGGGTTGCCGGTGAGGACGATCTTCTCTGCCGGGAAGAACTTCTCCATGCCCTCGTAGGCGACACATATGCAGCCGACCTTGTCGCCGAGCATCTTGTTGGTGAGGCCTGCGAACCCGTTCTGCTCCTGGATAAGACAGGGGACGCCGAGGCGCGTCGCGGCAAACAGCAGGGGAGCGCTCGCGTATCCGCCCACGCCGACTGCGATGTCGGGCTTGAAGGTACGTATGAGTTTGCGTGCCCGGGCCCTGCTGACGAGGACCTTGAAGGGGACCTGGATGTCGTTCCAGATATTGCGGAGGGTCAGCCGGCGCTGCAGCCCCGTGATGGGCAGTCCCACGATCTTGTAGCCTGCGGCGGGGACCTTCTCCATCTCCATCTTGCCGACAGCGCCCACGAAAAGGATCTCCGTCTCGGGATTGACCTCCTTGAAACGGTTTGCGATCGAGATGGCGGGGAAGATGTGACCTCCCGTGCCGCCGCCGCTGATTATCACTCTTAGTTTCCTATATGTTGTCATAGTCTTCGGGTATTTCGTTTTCGATCTCATCGCTCTCGAATGCGTCGAGGTCGGTGAGGCTGGCCTGCACGGTGTCGTGGAGGTCGATAAGCGGCATCGACTTCGAGGTCTCCTTCTCGATCTTCTTTCCGGAGATACGGCTTATCGAGAGGATGATGCCGAAGGCGATGCAGAAACAGATGAAGGCCGACGCGCCGTGGCTGAGCAGCGGCAGGGTCTGCCCCGTAAGGAGGCCCATGTCGGCGTTCACTATTATATGGATCATGGCCTGCCCCGAGATGAGCAGAACCAGGCCCATCACGGCGCATTTGGCAAAGAGGTTGGTGCCGCAGTTGCGCACTATCAGCACCCCTCGGGCAATCAGCGAGATGTAGAGTATCATCACCGCCATTCCGCCCAGCCAGCCGTACTCCTCAAGGATGAAACTGAACATGTAGTCTTCCGACATGTCGGGCACAACGTAACGCTGGGTACTCTGTCCGGGGCCCTTGCCGATGATGCCGCCCTGCTGGATCGCTATCTTTGCGCTGTAGGGCTGGCGGAGTTTGTCGATGGCCTTCTGCCTGTCGGTGTAGTTGCCTGCCTTGTCGTATTCCTTTACCATGTGGCCCGTGGTCTGGAAGAGCCTGCTGGAGTAGAGCCCGATTCGGCTGAAGAGTACGTGGTCGGAGTTCTTGGTGATGCTGTACAGGACGAAGCACCCGAAGAAGATGCCCACTGCGACTGCGCCTACTGCAAGTATTTCCCTGTACTCGCCGGTACCGATGATGATGGTGAGTACCATCACGAGCGCCATCATAAGGGCGGCGGTGTTGGAGCCCTTCATGACCATTACCGTCACGATCAGGGCGGGGAGGTAAAGATAGACTGCTTTCTTGGTCGCCTTTTTCTTGACCCACCCCATATGGTTTAGCTCTGAGATCTTGTCGAGCAGTTTGAAGTTGTCCTTCTTGATGGCGTCTACAGCCCAGGCTATGTACATCACCATCGCGACCTTTGCTATCTCGAACACGTGGATCTGTATGCCCTTGATTTTGAGGAAGCGGACGGCTCCGTTGATTTCGGGCGCCGTGATGAAGCTGCCGATTCCGCCGATGTCAAGCACAAGCAGGAACGCGAATGCCACAAAGAATCCGAGGCTCGAGACCTTCCTGAAGAACTCTATGCTTCGGATCTGGTAGCAGACGAAGATGCACACCAGCCCCAGAACGACTATCATCAGATGGTCCTTGACGATATCGATGCGGTCGGAGCCTGCTGTGACGAGCCTGGAGGACGATGAGAAGATGCAGACGACAGAGAAGAGGATCAGCATCATTACGATGATGATCACCACCTTGTCACCGGCGAAATTGTCGATGAAGTGCCAGAACTTCTTTGCCTTGCCGCTTGCCATGCCTTACAGATTCCTTACAGCGTCCTTGAATTTTTCGCCACGGTCTTCGTAGCAGGTGAACAGGTCGAAACTTGCGCAGCAGGGGCTCAGAAGCACAACGTCTCCGGCCTGAGCGAAAGCTGCTGAAGCCCTGACAGCCTCTTCGGCTGAGAGGGTGTCGGTGATCTTGTCCGGGCCGACGATGGGCTCGAATGCCTCGTGGATTTTCTTGTTGTCGATTCCAAGACACACGATGGCCCTGACTTTTTCCTTTACCAGCGGCTTGAGGACTTCGTAGTCGTTGCCCTTGTCGGTGCCTCCGACTATCCACACTACCGGTTTGGTCTGACAGTCTAGGGCGTACCAGGCGGCATCCACGTTGGTCGCCTTGCTGTCGTTGATATAGAGCACGTCCTTTACTGAAAGCACCGGCTCAAGTCTGTGCTCGATGGGCTGGAAGGTCCTCAGGCTCTCCCTGATCACATCGTTGCGGATACCTGCGGCCTTTGCAGCAAGCGCCGCAGCCATCGAGTTGTAGATATTGTGTTTTCCGCCGAGGGCGAGTTCGCTCAGATACAGTTCGCTCTCGTCTTCGCCGTACTTCAGGACTATCTTCCGGCCGTCGAGGTATGCTCCCTGCTCGACCTTGCGGGTCTGCGACATGGGGAGCATCTTGGCCTGGAGGACTATCTTGCTAAGGTGGTCGATGGTGATCTTGTCGTCGGAGTCGAAGATGAAACAGTCTTCGGGGCGGAGGTTGCGGGTGATGCGGAACTTCGAGCGCACGTAGTTCTCCATGTTGTACTCGTAGCGGTCGAGGTGGTCCGGCGTGATGTTGGTGATGATGGCGATGTCCGGCCTGAAGTCGTAGCAGCCGTCGAGCTGGAAGCTGCTGATCTCCAGCACGTAGTAGTCGTGCTTCTCGGTTGCGACCTGCAGGGCGTAGCTCTTGCCGATGTTGCCGCCGAGGCCCACGTTGAGTCCGGCCTCCTTGAGGAGGTAGTAGATGATGGAGGTAGTGGTGGTCTTGCCGTTGGAGCCGGTGATGCAGATCTTCTTGGCGTTGTCGTAGCGGGCGGCGAACTCTATCTCGGAGATGATATGGGTGCCTTTGTCCCTGAGCTTGCGCACCATGGGCGCCGTCTCGGGGATGCCCGGACTCTTGACAACTTCGTCGGCGCTCATCACTTTCTCTTCGGTGTGGCCGCCTTCTTCGTAGGCGATCTGCCAATTGACAAGCAGCGCCTTGTATTCGTCTTTGATCTTCCCGTTATCCGAGAGGAAGACGTCAAATCCTTTAACCTTTGCGAGGACGGCGGCTCCGACTCCGCTCTCAGCTCCTCCAAGTACAACTATCCTTGACATAACTTTACCTTATCTTTAACAATGCGAGAGTGCCTACTGCAAGCACGATTCCTACCAGCCAGAACCTGACGACTATGCGCGGTTCCGGAATGCCCTGTTTCTGGTAATGGTGGTGGAGGGGTGCCATCAGGAAGAGCCTGCGGCCCTCTCCGTATTTCTTCTTGGTGTATCTGTAGTGACCCCTCTGGAGGATTACCGACACGCTTTCTGCGAGGAAGATCCCGCAGAGGATCGGGAGCAGGAGCTCCTTGCGGATGAGCACTGCGCCCACGCCTATTACACCGCCTATCATCAGGCTGCCCGTATCGCCCATAAATACCTGGGCGGGGAAGGTGTTGAACCAGAGGAAGCCCACGAGCGCCCCGACGAAGGCCGCCATGAACACGGCCGTCTCACCGGAGCCCGGGATATACATGATGTTGAGGTACTGGGCGTCGATGATATTGCCGCTCAGCCACCCCAGGATACCGATCACGACTCCGACTATCGCCGACGTGCCGGCCGAAAGGCCGTCCATGCCGTCGGTGAGGTTGGCGCCGTTGGAGCATGCGAGTATGATGAAGATGATCACGAGCGCGTAGAGGGCCCAGCGGCAGTACCAGCCGAAGGCTCCCTTGAAAGGGATGAGGTATTTGTAGTCGAACTCGTGGCTCTTGACGAAGGGGATCGTGGTCTTGGTGCTCTTGATCACGTCTTCGCTGACATAGCGGCCATGGTCGACTTCGCCCGTGGGCACGCCTTCTTCGCTGACCTGCTCGGTCTGCGACTGCTCCACCTCCTGACGGACGACTATGTTGGGACTGAAGCACACCGTGCCTGCGATCACGACTCCGAGAATGAACTGGCCGATGAGCTTTTTGCCTTCGCTCAGACCGTCCTTGTTGTGCTTGAAAACCTTGATGTAGTCATCTGCGAATCCGAGTCCGCCGCACCAGACGGTGGTGAGGATCAGAAGCTGTACGTAGACGTTGGACAGGTCGCAGACCAGCAGCACCGCGACGAGCAGCGCCACGATGATGATGATTCCGCCCATGGTAGGTGTGCCCGCCTTGCTCATCTGGCCTTCGAGGCCGAGGTTGCGCACGGTCTCGCCGATCTGGTGTTTTTGGAGCCATTTGATGATTCGCTTGCCGAAGAAGTAAGCCACCACGATGGCGATCACGTTGGCGAGGATGGCCCTGAACGAGAAGTAGGTCATCAGTCCCTGTCCGGGGATATCGTATTTTTTGAGCAGTTCAAAAAGGTAGTACAGCATCTTTTAGAGTTGATTGAATATTTCGCTCAGCACTTCGCGCTCGTCGAAGTGGAGTTTTTCGGTTCCCATTATCTGGTATGTTTCGTGGCCCTTGCCTGCGAGCAGGATGGTCGAAGGGCTCTGCGAGAGGCTTACTGCAGCGCGGATTGCCTCTCCGCGGTCGGCGATGCACACCGCTTTCGCCCTGCCTTTGGGCGAGAAGCCGGTGCATATTTCCGCCATGATGTCTTCCGTCTTTTCGCTGCGGCTGTTGTCGGAAGTGACGAAGATGCGGTCGGCGTACTTTTCGGCAATGGCCGCCATCTCCGGGCGTTTGGTCCGGTCGCGGTCGCCTCCGCAGCCGAACACGCATACCAGCTCGCGGCCGGGCTCGACAGCCCGGAGAGTGCGGAGTACATTCTCCAGTGCATCAGGGGTGTGGGCGTAGTCGATAACCGCCGTTTTCCCCTGGGGCCCGCGGATGGTCTCAAGACGGCCCGGGGCCGATTGGAGCTTGCTGAGCCCGACGAGGACTTCTTCTCTGTCCGCGCCGAGGGCAAGCGCCGCACTGTAGATAGCGAGAATGTTGTATGCGTTGTGTTCTCCCACGAGCCGGGTCCACACTTCGGTGCCGTCGATCCTGAGAAGCATACCGTCGATGCTCTGTTCGAGGATCTTGCAGGTGTGGTCTGCGCCCGTCCGGGTGGAGTAGGTGACTATCGAGGCCTTTGTGTTCTGCACCATCACGAGGCCGTGCCTGTCGTCGGCGTTGGTGATGGCGGTCGCACCCTTGGGCAGGCCGTCGAAGAAGAGCTTTTTGCAGCGGAGATACTCCGCGAAGGTCTTGTGGTAGTCGAGGTGGTCGTGGGTGAGGTTGGAGAAGATCCCGACCTTGAATTCGAGGCAGTCTATCCTCTTCTGCTCCACGCCTATCGAGCTCACTTCCATGAAGCAGTAGCGGCAGCCCGCCTGGACCATCTCGCTCATCAGCGAGTTGATGGTGATAGGGTCGGCCGTGGTGTTGGCCGTCTCGCTCCTGCGGGTGCCTACATAGTTGGCGATAGTTGAGAGGAGTCCGCACTCGTAGCCCATCTCCCGGAAGAGGTTGTAGAGCAGGGTCACCGTCGTTGTCTTGCCGTTGGTGCCAGTGATGCCCACAAGCTCGAGCTTGCCGGACGGGTGGTCGAAGAAACGGTCAGCGATCTTCGCGAGGCCCTCGCGGTCGGTGCCGACGGCGGCGACGGCTCCCTTCGAGAGCGCGTCCTGCACGTACGTCCGGCCGTCCGCCGCCGTTCCCCCGACCGCGATAAACAGCGAGCCGGCCGTGGCTTTCCTTGAGTCACAGCAGATTGCCTTCACTTCGGTGTCGGGAGCGCCGGAGAGGATTTCGGCGTTACAGCCTCGTATCAGATTTGAAAGTTTCATTCCAGTACGGATCTATATTGTATATTTCTTTTATAAAGTCTCTTATGACGCTGGCGGGGATTACTCCTCCCGCGAATTCTTTCTTGGATATCTTCGAGAACACCACGCAGATGACGGAGTACTGGGGATTTTCCGCGGGGAAGAAGCCCACGAAGGTACCCTGCTGCTTGCGGGCGCCGTTGCTCTGTACATAGCGGCCGTTTGTGAACACGTCGGCCGTGCCTGTCTTGCCGGCGACCTTACATTTGTCGGCGAGGAACGAAAGCCTCCAGGCCGTGCCCCTCATCTTGTAGTCTTCTTCGTTAATGGTGACATTGCAGAGGGCTTCGGTGACCATCTTGGCAGTTTCCGGCTTGCAGATGCTCGAATTGAGGATCGCAGGACCGCGTTTTTCGACTATCCTTCCGTTCTTTTCGATGTCTTCGACCAGATACGGTTTCATCATCTTCCCACCGTTGGCAATCGCGTTGTAGTAAGCGAGGATGTGCATCGGCGTGACACTCACGGAGTAACCCATCGCTACCTGCCCGAGGTCGGTCTTTGACCAGGATGCAGCCTTGGGCGAAGGGATTGTGGGGGTGGTAATGTTTTCGTACACGTCGAATTCGAACGATTTGCCGAGGTTGTAGGTGTGGAGCCTGCCGACAAAGTCTTCCGGACGGTCCTTGTAGTTTTTGATGGCAAGGTAGCGGAATGCGTTGTTGGAGGAAATCTTCACACAGTACCAGAGCGGGATGTTCCAGGTGTTGTATTTGGCTGCGTAGTCTTTCAGGTGCTTGTCGGCGGGGTAGAGTTTCTGGTAGCCGTCGACCTGTACCAGGCCGTCCCTTGCGGGCACTGTCTGGTCTATCGAGGTGACTATTCCGTCTTCGATGCAGGTCATCAGGGTGGTGATCTTGAAGACGGAGCCCGGCTCGCCGCGGCGCATCACTGCCACGTTCTCATTCTCGCCGAACGCGCCCTCGCCGCCATTTCCTCTCGCGAGGTTGACCATGGAGCGGATGGCTCCCGTCTTCACGTCCATCAGCACGAAGCAAGCGGCTTCGAGGTCGTCTTCGGGCTCGACGTACTTGCGAAGGAGCCTGTCGGCGATGTCCTGATAGTCGAGGTTGAGGGTGGTGCGCACGTCCATTCCGTCGACTGCTTCCACGTAGGTGCTGTCGTAGTCGCGGATGTAACCGTTGTCGGTCTTCTTCATGTAGAAGCGCCCGGGCTTGCCGTGGAGGACGTGGTTGAACTTACCGTCGATGCCGCTGTAGAAGCTTGCGCCGTCGTTTTCGGTGACGCTGCCGATGGTTCGCCGTGCGAGCGCTCCATATGGGTAACGGCGGGTGGGTATTGTCTCATACCAGACCCCGCCCTTGTAGCGGCCGTCCCTGATGAGAGGGTAGGTGCGCAGGAAGTCGTACTGCTCCTTTTCGATGGGCTTACCGAGTTTGAGGAAGCGGCTGCCATGATCGAACGAATCCCACAGACGCTTGCGGAAGTAGTCGGCCGTGCGGCCGGGAAAGACGATGGCGAGCCCTTCGGCAAATTCGCCTGCACGCTTTTTCCATGCTGCGATGCTGTCGGCACGCTCGGCCGGGTTCATGAGGTTGAATTCGCCTTTGCGGGCGCAGCAGTCGATGAAGAGCTGGTAGCGCGGGTACGACATTGCGATCGGCCTGCCGTCGGTGGCGAGGATGCTGCCGCGGGTGGGTTCGAGATCGACCCTGCGGACCGGCTGGGTGAGACGGCGTGCGATTTCGGCATTGGGCTTCCAGAAGACTTTGAGATACAGGAAGCGCCCCGCGAGGATTATCCCCACGAGGAGTATGAGAAGGTAGTACAGGTACAGCGCGTAGCTGATCCTGTCCCTCTTCCTGGTCTCTTTCCTTGTCTCTTCAGCCATTATCTTTTTCCGTCAGGTCCCTTTGGACCGGGCTCATTTTAATACTATCGCCGGGTGCGTCGGCTCTGCGAGCTTCGACCCCATTTCTTTCAGGTTCTTTTCTGCGGCGCTGCGCCTTGTGAGCGACGAGAGCTCGTAGGTGCGCATTGCGATTACCGATTCCTGCTCAGCGATTACAGTCTTGCCGCGTTCGACTTTCGTGAGCGTGTTGTCGATCAGCAGGCTGATCCAGATGGTAAGTGCGATTACCAGAAACACGAAGACAATGTGTACAAACCAGCGTCCGATCTTCAGGCGGAGGAGAAACTCTCCTTCGAAGATCGCTTTGACGCTGTTTTTGAGCAGCTGTCCTATGTCCGAGAATCTGAACTTACGCTCTGCTTCCATTGTTTTTACCTGTTGTGCCCGTTTTCCTTGCCGGGCGTGACCGTTCGTACCGCTATGCGCAGTTTGGCGCTACGGGCGCGGGTGTTCTCTCCGATCTCTTCCTCCGCGGGGAGGATGGGCTTGCGGTTTACTGCCTCAAATGGAGTCTCAGCACGGCCATAGACATCCTTCTCGAGGGCGCCGTCGATGTTCCCTGCCTTGATGAAGTTCTTGACCATGCGGTCTTCGAGTGAATGGTAGGTGATCACGACGAGCCTTCCTCCGGGTTTGATGGCGTGTGCGGCTCCTTCAAGGAACTTCTCAAGCGAGCGCATCTCGGCGTTGACCTCGATGCGCAGGGCCTGATAGACCTTTGCCAGAAACTTGTGCTCCGCGAAAGAAGGCAGGGCGGCTGCGATTGCATTGTCCAGGTCATCGGTAGTTTCAATCGCCTTCTGGGAGCGGGCTTTTTCGATAAGCCTTGCCACCTTGCGGGCGTCATCCACTTCACCGTAAATCCTAAGAATCCTTTCCAATTCTTCTTGCGTATAAGAATTGACAATGTCCGCCGCAGTCGTTGTTCCCTGCACATTCATTCGCATATCGAGCGGTGCACTGTAACGGAACGAGAAACCCCGCTCCGCAGTGTCGAACTGATGCGACGACACCCCGAGATCGGCGAGGATGCCGTCGAATCCTCCCTCAGTTTCGAGAAGGGAGTAGTTGTAGATGAATCTGAAGTTGTTGTGTATGAGCGTAAAACGCGGGTCGTCCGTTATGGCGTTCCCTAGCGCGTCGGCGTCGCGGTCGAAGGCGATAAGCCGGCCTTTGGGGGAGAGCCTTTTCAGGATTTCGCGGCTGTGGCCGCCGCCGCCGAAAGTGGCGTCGGCGTAGATGCCCGAAGGGTTGCTCCCTATCAGTGCGTCTACGCTCTCCTTAAGCAGAACGGGATTGTGGTACTCTGACATAGCGCGCGGCCTTACTTTGCAAGGCTTTCAGCTATGGCAGTGTAATTTTCATTAGACAGACGTGCGGCGTCGAATTTCTCCTTCGCCCAAATCTCTATCTTGAAATCAATGCCAAAGAATACGACCTCTTTGTTCACACCGATTGCGTCAAGAAGATTCCGGGAGATTGAGATACGCCCCAATTTTGAGTCCGGTTCGACCACATCGCGGTCGCGCATATACTCTCTGAAGAACTGTACGTGCTTGGGGTTGAAGAAGTTGAGACTGTCCTTAACCTCCTGGGACTGTTTTGTCCACTCCTCGAAGGTGTACATCTCAAGGCAATCGTCGAAGATGCTCTTTTTGACTACAAGTCTCATATCTCCACCCGCCGGCAGACAGCTCTTGAGTGGCGCAGGAAGCACGAGGCGCCCCCTGTCGTCCACTTTCGAGATATATTCACCGATGAATGTGACCATAATTTCTTATACGCAAGTGCCACAAAGTTAGTAAAAGTTTTCCATTTTCTTCCCTCTTTTTACATTTTTTTACCCCGCCCGCCCCGCCCGTGCCTTCGGTTGTGGCCCTATTGCCGGATTGTCGCCAAGTAGCTGCCAGGGGTACCCCCGTCACAGACCATTGTAAGGCACATCGGCTGGCAGCTACCCTTCATTTGGGCCTCTGCTGCCGGGGATACCCCCTCTACAGGCTGTTGTGAGGCATATTGGC
>OCTW011550413.1_pt1 | contig 19265 bp, 15 predicted proteins | sample 1539671 | NCBI WGS metagenome assembly OCTW01 (sample SAMN02144230, study PRJEB22623) | gut metagenome | biome: sheep rumen | host: Ovis aries | place: New Zealand
GAGAATTGAAAATTGAGAATTGAAAATTACTTTCCGGACTTGGCTTCTATAACCAATAACCTATAACCATTCATTCAATAGTCATGACTATTGTCCTCTATCTCCCTCTATCTCCTTCTATCTCCTTTTAACTCCCTCTATAACCTATAACCAATAACCTATAACCTTTCATCTGTGAAATACATAGAATACCCGCAACGTGAGACGTGGGCCGAATTGCTGAAAAGGCCTGCATTTGACGTGAGCAGCCTGTTTGGCACTGTGAGCGCCGTGATTGACCAGGTCAAGACTGACGGCGACAGGGCTTTGCGCGAGCTGGAACTGAGGTTTGACAATGTTGAACTGAATGAGCTGGCCGTAAGTGAGGCCGAGTTTGGGGTTGCTCAGGCCCATGTGAGCCCTGAGCTGAAAGAGGCCATAAGACTGGCCTATAAAAATGTTGCTACTTTTCATGAGGCGCAGAGGTTCATGCCTATCAAAGTGGAGACGGCTCCCGGCGTGGTCTGCGAACAGAGGGCTGTGCCTATTGAGAAGGTAGGTCTCTATGTGCCGGGGGGCACCGCACCGCTCTTTTCCACGGTGCTGATGCTGGCTACCCCTGCCAAGATTGCGGGGTGCTCGGAGATTGTGATGTGTACGCCTCCCCAGAAGGACGGCAGCGTGAATGCCGCCGTGCTCTTTGCTGCCCAGCTGGCCGGGGTGACCAGGGTGTATAAGGTGGGGGGCTCACAGGCTATCGCTGCCATGGCCTACGGCACTGAGTCGGTGCCTAAGGTTGACAAAATCTTCGGCCCTGGCAATCAATATGTCACTGCTGCCAAACAGCTGGTTTCGCTCAGCGATGTGGCTATTGACATGCCGGCAGGCCCCAGCGAGGTTGAGGTGCTGGCCGACGAGAGTTGCGTACCAGCCTTCGTTGCCGCCGACCTGCTTAGCCAGGCTGAGCACGGGGCTGACAGTCAAGTGGTTCTGGTGAGTACTTCAAATAAGACTATCAGTGACGTGCAGGCCGAAGTGGAGCGTCAGCTGGAACTGCTGCCGCGCAAGGAACTGGCTCAAAAATCGCTGGACCACTCGCTCTATATCCTGGTGAAGGACATGCAGGAGGCTATCGATATTACTAATGCTTACGCCCCGGAACACCTGGTGATTGCCACCCACGACTACCGCAAGGTAGCCGATGCTATTGTGCATGCTGGCTCTGTATTTCTTGGCAACTACAGCTGCGAGTCGGCTGGCGACTATGCCAGCGGCACCAACCACACTCTACCCACCAAAGGATATGCACGTGCCTACAGCGGTCTTAACCTAGACTGTTTCCAGCGCAAAATGACCCTGCAGGAACTGAGTGCCGAGGGCGTCAGGTCTATCGGCAAGGCCGTGGCCCTGATGGCCGAAGGAGAGTGTCTGACTGCCCATGAGAGGGCTATGAGGATAAGAGAATTGAGTATTGAATGAATGGTTATAGGTTATTGGTTATAGGTTATAGAAACCAAGTCCGGTAAACCGTAAACCGTAAACTGTAAACAGTAAACCGTAAACATGTTTGACTTAAAATCCATTGTAAGGCCCAATATTTGGGGACTGAAGCCATACAGCTCGGCGCGCGATGAATATAGCGGCAAGGAAGCTCACACTTTTCTTGACGCTAACGAGAGTCCGTATAATAATCCTTACAACCGCTACCCCGACCCGCTGCAGCGCGAACTGAAGCAACAGCTGGCTGCATTGAAGGGGGTGAGACCTAATCAGATATTCCTTGGCAACGGCTCAGATGAGGCCATCGACTTGGTGTTTCGCGTCTTCTGCACCCCTGGGCGTGACAACATCGTTACGATTGAACCCAGTTATGGCATGTATGAAGTATGCGCCGACATCAACAACGTGGAGTGCCGCAAGGTGCCACTCAACAGTCGCTTTGACATTGTAGCAGACAGTCTGCTGGAGGTTTGCAATGACAGGACCAAGGCTATCTTCCTGTGCACCCCCAACAACCCCACCGGCAACACTCTTGACGCCGGTGAGATAAGAAAGGTGCTGGAGCTCTTTAGCGGCATTGTTGTGATTGACGAAGCCTATAGCGAGTTTTCATCGCAACCTATCTGGCGGCCTGAGATTGATAAGTACCCCAACCTGATTGTGCTCAACACCCTGTCAAAGGCATGGGCATCGGCCGGCATACGCTTAGGCATGGCCTTTGCGCAGAGCGACATCATTGCCTTATTTAATAAGGTTAAATACCCTTATAATATCAACATCCTCACTCAGCATCAAGCCAGAGAGATTCTGAGTCGCCGCCCTGACGTGGAAGACTGGATAAAGTTGACCATCAATGAGCGCCTGTCGCTGATGTACGCTGTCAATGAACTGGATATATGCCAACAGGTTTACCCCTCTGAGGCTAATTTCTTCTTGGCACGCTTTAAGGATGCCAACCGGATTTACAACTACCTGGTGGACGAGGGCATCATCGTGAGGAACCGCTCAAGGGTGAAACTCTGCGACAACTGCCTCCGCATAACAATTGGCAGCCCCAAGGAAAACACCACCTTGCTATCGGCACTGAGAAGGTATAACTAATAATTAAGGAAGTTAGATCATTTTGAGGTAAAGGATATGAAAAAAGCTTTATTTATTGACCGCGACGGTACTATCATAAAGGAACCTGCTGACGAGCAGATTGACAGCTTTGAGAAGCTGGAGTTTGTGCCGGGAGCCATCAGTGCTCTGCGCCAGATAGCACGCAAGACCGACTATGAGCTCATCATGGTGAGCAACCAGGACGGACTGGGCACCGACTCTTTTCCCGAAGAGACGTTCTGGCCCGTACATAACTTCATTATCCAGACCCTCAGGGGCGAGGGCGTGGATTTCAAGGCTCAGCACATCGACCGCTCTTTCCCTGCCGACGGCCTGCCGACACGCAAGCCCGGCATTGCCATGCTCACCGACTATATGAAGGGCGACTACGACCTGACTAACAGCTTTGTCATTGGCGACCGCAGCACTGACCGACAGCTGGCCGACAACCTGGGTGCCAAGGCACTCATTCTGGGCGAGACAATGGACTGGCCCAAGATTGAGCAGATTGTCATTGGCAGACTACGAATTGCCGACCTTAAGCGTAAGACCAAGGAGACCGACATCCACATTAAGATGAACCTTGACGGTACAGGCGAGGCCGACATCAGCACCGGCATAGGCTTTTTTGACCATATGCTGGAGCAGATTGCACGCCACGCAACGATAGACCTTGACGTAAAAGTAAGCGGCGACCTCAATGTTGATGAACATCACACCATCGAGGACACGGCCATTGTGCTAGGCCAGTGCCTGGACAGCGCCCTGGGCGACAAGCGCGGACTGCAGCGCTATGGTTTCTGCCTGCCCATGGATGACTGCCTGTGCCAGACCGCGATGGACCTTGGCGGCAGGCCCTGGCTGGTATGGGAGGCTGAGTTCAGGCGCGAAAAGATTGGCGATATGCCCACAGAAATGTTTATGCACTTCTTCAAGTCTCTAAGCGACAATGCACGAATGAATCTGAACATCAAGGCTGATGGCCAAAACGAGCATCACAAGATAGAGGGAATCTTCAAGTCGTTTGCCCGGGCACTGCGCATGGCCCTCAACCGCGACACGGAACATTTTCAACTGCCATCTTCTAAGGGAGTGTTATGATAAAACCGACAATTGACAATTAAAAACTAAAAATTATCATTCAAAATATAGCCTCAATAGAAAACTTTTGCTACATTCGCAGCCGAATATAAACTAAAACATGTCATAAATATGGACCTAAAAAACATTGTATCCCAGTTTGCCATTAAAGGCAAAGTAAAGGACATTGCCCCCTTTGGCGGTGGTTTGATTAACCATACTTATAAGGTTACCACTGAGGGTGATGCTCCTGACTACGTACTGCAGAATGTTAACGTAGCGGTTTTCCCCGACATTGATCTGCTGATGAACAATATTGTAGAGGTGACGGGCCACATCCGCAAGAAGCTGGAGGCTGCCAACACTCCCGACATAGATTGCAAGGTGCTGCAATTCATTCCTGCCAACGACGGCAAGATGTACTACTTTGACGGCGAGAAATACTGGCGCATCATGATTTGCATTCCCGACTGCGTAACCAAAACCGGCGTAAGCATTGAGAGTGCATATATCGTAGGCGAGACTTTTGCCAACTTCCAGGCTATGCTGGCCGATATCCCTGCTCAGCTGGGCGAACCTATAAAGGATTTCCACAACATGGAGTGGAGAATCCAGCAGCTCAAGGACGCCATAGCTGCCAACAAGAGCGGCCGTGCTGACGAACCCGAGGTTAAGGAAATACTGAAGGACATCTTTGATCGTGCTGACGAGTACTGCAAGGCAGAGCGCCTCTATCGCGAAGGCAAGCTGCCCAAGCGCATCTGCCACTGCGACACCAAGGTTGACAACATCCTTTTTGACAAGGACGACAATGTACTCTGCGTCATTGACCTCGACACCGTGATGCCGTCATTCATCTTCTCCGACTTCGGTGATTTCTTGCGCTCGGCTGCCAACACCACCGTAGAGGATGACCCCGACCTGTCAAAGGTTAGTTTCAACTTCGACATCTTTAAGTCGTTTACCAAGGGTTACCTTAAGGGTGCAGCCAGTTTCATCACTCCCATAGAGATTGAGAACCTGCCCTTTGCCACTGCGCTGTTCCCCTATATGACTCTGGTGCGCTTCATTGCCGACTATATCAATGGTGACATTTACTTCCACTGCAAATATCCGGAGCACAACCTGGTGCGCAGCCGCAACCAGCTGAAACTCACTAAGTGCGTAGAGGCTGCCTTCCCGCAGATGGAGGCTTTCATCGCTGAGCAGCTCAAAGCGTAGGGCGACTGGTCTTGTTTCAGTGACTGGTTACAAGTCACCGCTGCAAACAGAAAAGCCGGGTGCATTTGCCTTATTAACAGGCAATATGCCCGGCTTTTTCACAATTTTTAGGCGCCAGCAACTCAATTGTCGCAGAAAATAATTACTTTTGCAAAATAATGAGTAGAAGGATTAGAAATATCATTGCCTTGCTGATGTCAGCCATAACCCTAAACGTTATAGCTGGCACTCCACCGCTACCTGTGCTAAAGATTGAGTTTCCCGGTAAAATCCATAAGGACATGGACTACGTCTTTGGCAGTATGCGCCTTACCGACGAACAGGGACAAACGATAGAGCTGTCCGCGAAATTCAAGACCCGCGGTGCCACGGCTCTTAATTATCCCATGAAGCCCTCGTTGAATATGAAGCTCAGGGAGCCTGACGGAACGGAGAAGGACAGCATGCTGCTTGGACTGAGGAGTTGCTCTTCATGGATTCTCGATGCTATGGCCATTGATCAGATATGCATGAGAAACCGAGTCTGCTTCGACATCTGGAACTCCTTTGCCCAGCTGCCCTACTACACTGAGTATGACGGGCGCAACGGCACGATTGGCAAGTTTGTGGAGATGTATATAAACAATGAGTACTATGGCATCTATTGCCTCAACGACAGGATTAACCGCAAGTTGCTAAACTTGAAAAAAGTAAAGACGGGTGTTGACGGCGACACCATTCGCGGTGTGCTCTACAAGCAGGGAACAAATGACATTGGCGACCAGAACACCCCGGGGTATTTCAATGACTACACAGTATGCGTGGTACAATGGCACGACGCATGGGAACTGACATACCCCGAGGACTATGCCAGGGAAGAAGCATGGGCTCCGCTGCAGGAATACTACCGCAACTACGGCAACTATTCCTATATTAAGGAGCACTTCTTCCTGGACAACCTGGTTGATTACACTCTTTTCGTCATGGCTTTCGCCATCAGCGACAACTGGGGAAACAAAAACAAATACTTCTCTATCCGCAATATCAATAAGGCTGAGGACAACAGAAACTGTATCGTTGTAACACCGTGGGACCTTGACACCTCACTCGGCGGCAACTACAATGGCTCATATTATGGCGGCAATTACAGCAACTGGCCCATAACAAGCATTGTAAGTTCTGCATCCCCTCCCTTCTCCGCTTGCTTGCGGGAAAAAGAGTTCCAGAATATGCTGCGCGAACGCTGGATAGACTTAAGAGAATACGAATTGTCGATAGCTTCCGTGGCTGACCGACTTTATAAATATTGCAATCTGTTTTATGAGACCGGGGCATGGCAACGCCAGCAAGAGTGGATGGCTAAACTGAAATATAAGCCACGGCACTGCACCGACCTGCGCCAGGAGGTAAACATGATTGTTCAGTGGTATCAAGACCGATTCGCAGAGCTTGACAGATATTTTGGCATTGACACCACTCCCGTAAAAGATGCCGTCAAGACAACAAGTGACAAGAGCACCCGCAGATATACTATAAATGGAAATCCTGCAACCAGCGACTATCGAGGCATAATAGTACAGAACGGAAAGAAAATCCTTATGAGATAAAAAAAACAGACATATCTATGGTAACAATCAATTCTTATGACGAATTTGCCCAACTGCTGGGTAAAAACATTGGAGTAAGCGACTATGTAGAGTTAAACCAGGAACGCATCAACCTTTTTGCCGATGCCACACTGGATCACCAGTGGATACACGTTGACACAGAGAGAGCCAAGGCCGAATCGCCATTCAAGAGCACAATAGCCCACGGCTATCTCACCCTGTCAATGCTACCCTATCTGTGGAATCAGATTATAAAGGTTAACAATCTCAAGATGATGATTAACTACGGCATTGACAAGATGAAATTTGGTCAGGCCGTACTCAGCGGCCAGAAGATCAGGCTGGTGGCTGACCTACACAACATACAGAACCTGCGCGGAGTATGCAAGGCCGAAATCAAGTTTGCCCTGGAAATTGAAGGACAAAAGAAGAATGCCCTTGAAGGAATAGCCATTTTCCTATACTACTTTAATTAAGTGAACTGACATAATTTCAAAGGTTAAGATAATGGAGCAACAGGTTATCATCACCCATCCCGAAGTAACAGAGACCAGGCCTGTGTCACTGGAGTGCGACGTCGTGCGCTTTCAGAACAACAAGGAGAAATGGGTAGCCTTCGTAGGACTGCTCAATGGCTATCCCTACGAAATCTTCACTGGTCTGCAAGACGATGATGAAGGCATCGTGCTACCCAAGTCCGTAACCAAAGGACGCATCATCAAGGCTGTGAACGAGGACGGCACCAAGCGCTATGACTTTCAATTTGAGAACAAGCGTGGATACAAGACCACCGTGGAGGGACTGAGTGAGAAATTTAACAAGGAGTACTGGAATTACGCCAAACTAATCTCTGGTGTATTGCGCTACCGCATGCCGCTGGAAAGAATAGTCAGGTTGGTAAGTCAGCTGCAGCTGGATGATGAAAGTATCAACAACTGGAAAAACGGTGTAGAACGCGCCCTTAAGAAATATATCAAAGACGGTACCCCGGCCACCGGTCAGATTTGTCCTAACTGCCAACAGGAGGCTATGGTCTATCAGGATGGCAACCTTCTTTGCAACAACTGCGGCGCAACCATCAAGACATAGTTACACTTCATCGTTTCATAACAGCCAAGCTTAAATGTACGACATAACAAAGAGACGAACCATAAGGAAATACTCTGACAAGGAAATTGACGACAGGCTACTCCACTCACTGCTGCAACGCGCCGAACAAACCCAGACCATGGGTAACCTTCAGCTATACAGCGTAGTTGTCAACCGCACCCCGGAGATGAAGGCCAAGCTGGCACCAGCCCATTTCTATCAGCCAATGGTGGAGCAGGCTCCTGTAGTCCTTACCTTCTGTGCAGACTATAATCGATGCACAAAATGGTGTCTGGAGCGCAAGGCGACGCCAGGCTACGACAATTTCCTTTCTTTCCTCAATGCCGCCACCGATGCCTTACTTTTCTGCCAGACATTTTGTCACCTGGCAGAGGAGGAGGGACTGGGGCTGTGTTTCCTTGGCACTACCATATATAATGCCCAGCAGATAATCGATGCCCTACAGCTGCCGAGGCTTGTGATGCCTGTGGCAACAATCACTCTCGGTTGGCCCGATGAGGACGCTCCAGTTTCCGATCGTCTGCCACTTGAGGCTATCGTACACGAAGAAACATACACCCCATACACGACAGAGGCCATCAACGCCTACTATTCTATCAAAGAGTCATTGGAGGAAAACAAGCATTTCGTTGAAATCAACAATAAGGAAACGCTTGCCCAAGTATTCACAGACTGCCGCTACAAGGCTGAAGACTGCAGAGCCATTTCCCATCAACTGGTTGAAGTGCTCAAAAAGCAGGGCTTCCTATATTGAGCATACAGCCATGCTGCAAGAAATCAAGATAACCGTAGAGCAACAGATCTGGGACGTATGCCCGAATTTCAAAGGAGCGGCAGTATATGCAGAATTCTGCAACACACCATATTGCGCCGAGCTCTGGACAGAAATAAAACGCTCAGCAGACTATTGTCGCCAAAACCTTACGACAGAGACAATTAAGCAAATACCCTCCATCGAAGCAACACGTTCAGTCTATCGCCAACTAGGCAAGGATCCAAGCCGCTACCGCCCGTCGGGAGAAGCACTCGTAAGACGTGTGCTACAAGGTAAAGATTTATATCAGATAAACACAGTTGTAGATCTTATCAACCTGGCCAGCATGGAGTTCGGTTATAGTATCGGCGGTTTCGACTACGACAAGATTCAAGGTTCCGCACTTGCATTAGGCGTCGGCCTCAGTGGTGAGCCTTATGAGGGCATCGGTCGAGGCATGCTCAACATAGAGCACCTGCCGGTATATCGCGATGCAGCAGGAGGCATAGGTACTCCCACCAGCGACAATGAGCGCACGGCCCTTAGCCTCAGCACCACTCATCTGCTCGCTCTGGTCAACGGCTACGACGGCAACGCACTGAGCGTAATGGCCTGTGCACAGAGAATAGCCGAACTGCTGTCTCAATATACCGAATGTCACAGCTGCAACATCCTGTCCTACTAAAAAGAAATCTAAAAAGATACGCACAGCTTCTAAACAAACATTAAAAAAGAGGACTTTTATGGTTGGAAAAGGGAAAAAGCTACACTGAAAACCTTTACTTCCAACATATTTTGCATATCTTTGCCAATTGTAATTATTAAAGGCAGACTATGATGTTTCATAATTTCAGAATACATAAGCGACTATTCATCTTTGTCAATGCATTGATTATTTCCCTGTGTCTCTGCATAAGCGCCAGCGCATTCACTGTAGTGCTGGATGCCGGCCATGGTGGCAAAGATCCAGGTGCCCTTGGCACGTATTCCAAGGAAAAAAACATCAACCTCAACGTCGTGCTGAAGCTTGGCAAACTTATTGAGCAGAATTGTCGCGGTGTCAAGGTAATCTATACACGTAAGACAGACAAATTTATAGAGTTGGATGAGCGTGCCAACATTGCCAACAACGCCAAGGCCGACCTATTCATATCCGTACACACCAACTCAACTGCATCAGGCAACACAGCACGCGGTTCAGAAACCTATTCTCTGTCACTTGAGAGAGCAACAGCAAACCTCGAGGTGGTGAAGCGCGAAAACTCCGTAATACAATACGAGACAAATCGTCAGCGCTATGCCCAGACTTCAGTGGAGAACTCCATAATGAATGAAATTATCCAGGGTAACAATATGCGTACCAGTGCCCTGTTTGCCAAAAGCATTCAAGACGAATATGTACGCGTAGGTCGTCCCAACAAGGGCGTACACCAAGCCGGATTTCTTGTGCTTCGCAAAACAGCAATGCCTAGTGTACTGACAGAGTTAGGCTTCATATCCACCCCGAGCGAAGAAGCCTACCTAAACTCCGAGCAAGGCATCAACGAATTGGCTACTAGTATCTTCAATGCCTTCCGTAAGTATGTCTCCCCTATCCTGCGCGGCATGGAGGGCGCAATTGCTCAGCCTGAACCAGACGAAGCTCCTGCCTTTGAAGCTCCCACAGATGCTCCAGATGACAACGAAGCCAAGCCAACACCACAACATAAACCTGCTGAAAAACCACAGCAGACTAAGCCCGCAGAAAAACCGAAGACACAGCCGCTGCCTAAACAGACAGAGAAACCACAACAGCCCAAACAAACTGACAAACCGCAGAACTCGAAATACGAATTTAAGGTTCAGATATGCAGTTCCACACGCAGCCTGCGTTCCGACAGCGAACAGTTTAAGGGACTGAAGGGCGTAGAAAGTTTCCCCGTAACCATTAATGGCCGGCAGCAGTATGTACATACCTACGGCTCCTCCACCAGCTACGCCGAAATCAAGAATATACAAGCCAAAATTAAAGACAAGTTTGCCGACTGCTTCATTGTAGTCTTCAAAGACAACCAACGTATCAGCGGTGAAGAAGCCAACCAAGCAAAAAAGAAACAGCCTTGAAAATTACAAGAGAAATAAAAATAGCCATATCCGCCATTTGCGCAATCGCATTACTTATATATGGCATCAACTTCCTGAAAGGGATCAATATCTTTCAGAGCAACAATGTTTACTATGTCGCCTTCCATGACATAACAGGATTGGCAGAGACTAATCCCGTCTATGCAAGTGGCTACCGCATCGGCACCGTGCGCAGTATTAAATATGACTATAAAGGCAACGGCATGGTCTATGTCGGTGTTGATGTAGAAAAAGATTTCCATCTTACAGAAGGAAGCCACGCCGAACTTGATGCCCAAATGCTGGGCGGAGTAACCATGAACATAATTTTGGGACAGTCTCCGCGAGCACTTACACCAGGTGACACCATACCAGGCGGTCCTCACGTAGGAGCCCTTGACAAGGCAGCCGACCTGATGCCGCAAGTGCAAGCAATAATGCCCAAACTCGACTCCATCCTCACTGGCGTAAATGCCATAGTCAACAATCCGGCCATGCAGCAAACATTAGCCAACGCCGCCACGCTAACAGAGGAACTCAAGACAACCACACGCACCCTCAACACCCTTATGGCTGGCAACGTAAGTAAAATTGCTGCTAACCTTGAGCCCACGACCCGCCACCTCAACTCCGTCAGCGAGAAACTTGACCAGATAGACTATGCTGCTACAATAGCCTCTGTTAATCAAACCTTGGCACAATTACAGCAATTCACCAGCGATCTCAACAGCAGCATAAAACCGACACTTAATGCTCTCAACAGCGAAAACTCCACCCTGGGGTTGCTGATGCGCGACCGTCAGCTTTATGACAACCTCAACAGCACTGCCACGGCAGCCGACTCGCTGCTCAACAATCTGCGAGAGCACCCCAAGCGCTATGTCCACTTCTCCATCTTCGGAAAGAAAGACAAATAATAACGACCACTACAAAATAACAATAGGGAGGAAATGCCTGCTGGCTTTTCCTCCCTATCTTCTAATTACCATATTTGAAACGCGCATGCACGCGCAACTTAGGCAGGAATTACATCAAATATTGAGTAGAAATACTCTCTCTGTTAATAATACGCCTGATAGTCTCAGCAAAGAGGCCGGCAATAGTCAGCTGCTTCACTTTGGAGCAATTACCACGGAATGGTATAGAGTCGGTAAAGACCATCTCCTCCAAAACAGAGTTCTCTATCCTCTCACAGGCAGGTCCGCTCATCACGCAGTGACTGGCAAAAGCGCGGACGCTGTTGGCACCCTGATCCTTGAGCAGTTGAGCTGCCTTGGTGATAGAACCTGCGGTGTCAACCATATCGTCCATAAGGATGACATCGTAGCCTTTCACGTCACCAATCACCTGCATAGTAGCCACTTCGTTAGCCTTAACTCGTGACTTATTGCACATAACCATCGGGCAGTCGAAGAACTTGGCGTATGTGCTGGCTCTCTTGCTACCGCCCACGTCGGGAGAGGCGATGCAGAGGTTCTTGAGGTTGAGGCTCTGAATGTAAGGAATAAAGATTGACGACGCATAGAGGTGGTTTACAGGCACATCGAAGAAGCCCTGCTCCTGGTCAGCGTGAAGATCCATCGTCAGCACACTGGTAATGCCAGCTACGCTCAGCAGATCAGCCACCAGCTTGGCACCGATGCTTACACGCGGCTTGCTCTTGCGATCCTGGCGTGCCCAACCAAAATAAGGAATCACGGCATTCACCGTACGCGCACTCGCCCTCTTGGCAGCATCAATCATCAGGAGCAGTTCCATCAGATTATCTGCATTGGGGAACGTGGACTGAACAAGGAATACATCCTTACCGCGGATGCTTTCCTCAAAACAAATTTCAAACTCACCGTCAGAGAAACGGGTTACTTGCATCTTGCCCATAGGCATGCCAAGACTTTCGCAAATCTTTTCCGTAAGATACCGGGTACATGTGCCGGAAAAGACTGTGAAGGAAGATTTAGAATCAGCCATTATTGTTATGATGAATTGTTATTGATTATTTTGGAAGCGAAGTTACAAATAATTGTGAGCAAAACAAAAAGAAAAGTCGTTTTTTATGCCGAGATGGAGTAACTTGACTCCTTTGGAGGCAAAGTTACGAATAATCGAGGGCAGAACAAAAAGAAAAAGGGAGAAACTTTGTCCGACCAGTCCGACCAGTCTGACCAGTCCGACTAGTCTGACCAGTCCGACTAGTCCGACCTGTCTGACTTGTCCGACGATAAGCCCCTTGGCGATTTTGTTTGGCTGCGATAATCGAGGCGGGCGCGGGTCATCTGTTCGCGAATACCTCCATACTCTACAAACTGGCGCTGTTGTGTTTCCAGCAATCGGCGTAGCATATACGTTGCTTGATTGATTAGCGTAATGGATAGATTGGCAACTTCTTCATCAGTAAGCCGCAGCATAAGGCTGCTGTATTCATTCTCAAGGCGGGGAGAAGCCGCATAGTCGCGCATTTGTTGATAACGCGGATGCTGAGAAGACCAAATCGTCAGTCCGTGTGTGCGGAGATAGTCCTGGTAGTCAATAAGCAATTCCTCTAAGCTGGCTTTGGCTACATTCGTTAGCTTTATCTCTGTTTCCCTCGAGGTAGTAGAGGCTTCGCTCCCTTCGGCAATATTTTGTTTGCCAGAGCGGGCAGCCTGCACCATTTGGTCTATGGTGCGGTCACCTTTAGACAGATAGGTATGTGCGAAATGATACGTTATATCGTAGATTATCTCAGAAACCTTATAGACCCTGAGTTTGCGATACCCACCATTATTACGGAGAAAAGCTTCTGCCATAAAAGTTGCATTAGTAAAGTTTCTTCAAATTGTCCGACCAATCCGACTAGTCCGACCAGTCCGACTAGTCCGACCCGTCTGACAATCTTCCGCAAAATTACTAATAATTGGGAGCAAGGCAAAGAAAACAGATTTCTTTTTGTGCAAATATTCTGCTCCATCAGTTCAACAGCCTTAAAAAGAATGAATATTTGGCACAATATTTGGTCATATATTAAATAAGGTGTATATTTGCACGGATTTACAGAGATTCTTTTAATAAGACAACAATTCATCTCAATACTAACTTTAAATTAAACACTATGAGAAAGATTCTATCTCTTTTTGGGCTGATGCTTGCCTTCGGTGTAAGCACTGCGCTCGCTGCGCTGCCCATCACGGAACTGGAAGTTTCCACAACAGGAAACGAGAAAACGTTCTATCTGAAAAACAATGGCGTCGGTAGTGCCGGTGAGTACTTCTTAAGTACCATTACAGGCGCAACAATGGACGCATCCGAGTATGGCAAATTTGCATTCTATGCCGTGAGCGGTGTGGACAATGCATACTACATCAAAGAGTGTACCACCAACAAGTGGCTTACTTATGATGAAACAGCCATAGACAACGGTAAGGACTTCGTCAAATTGTCTGATACGCAAGGCAATTACTTCAATGTAACGAAAAACAATCTTTATTATTGGATTCGTCCGGTCAACACCAGTGGTAGTCCAACCAACTACTGCAATTGGAATGGTGGTCCTAATACTTACAATGCAACCAACACACTAGGTCTATGGAACTCCTACGACGACAAAGGTAGCCAATGGATATTTGTAGAACCTGAAAGCGTAGTTACATCATTGGAAGCAATTAGTGATGACAAGTGCTATTTCCTCAATGTGTCACGCGGTGGAATTTTCGCAAATACAGATGGAACAAGCATTGTGCCTATTAACAATAGCAGTGCTTCAACAGCAGCAGGTGCAGACAAATGGGCTCTAATTCCATATAATGGCAAATACTGTATATATAATCCCACACTACAGAAATTCCTAAGAAAAGATGCTACTCTTAGCAATATCGCAGACATCTTCACTCTGACACTGTCAACAGGTCCGGTTGGTCTCTTCAAGTTTGCTTTGAGTTGTGACGGCAACACTCTTAATCATAACGGAAGCATCTTTGTTATAAATAGCTATGGTACTCCTGATCCTGGCAATATAATTATGATTTGCGAAGCTGGAACATTTGACAAAACAAGTGTTGATGCAACAGCTGCTGTTCTTGCCGGTATGAAAGAAAAAGCACTTGCTAAGGTTGCCCCCTTCTCATTCCTTGTTTGTTATCCCGATGTTGTTTCCGCCATTAATGCTGCAACAAGCGAAGCTGAATTAAATGCAGCTATGACAAATGCATGGAGTAGTTTCAATAATAAATTTTTCACCGCTAAAAATGTAGGCAAAGGCACATACCTTGAAGTCGGTGATGCCAACGCCTCATTCAACGCTTCACCAACCGACCATAGCAACTACATACAGCTTGTCTCAGCTGGCGACGGCGAATTCTATCTTAAAGGGTACAAGTCGCAGCGTTATATAAGCGATGTTACAGTGTCTGTGGCCATCACGACTGAAGAAACTCCCACATATCCCTTCTTCATCCAGAAAGTTAATGGTAATTGGGCTATGCGTCCTGTAAAATGGGCAGATTCGGGATATAGCAATGGTTATCATTATATACATGCCGGCGGCAGTGGCTGCGTTGGATGGGAAAGCGGCAATGAAAATTCGCAGTACACATTAGTTGAGGTAGCAGACCCCGATGCAGAGGTTAACGTTACCTATGCTCTCTATTACCTAAATGAGAAGATTAATGAAGTAACAACGAAGTCTGGCGTTGGCTTAAACCCTGTTGTGCCCGATGCATTTGTTCGTGACTTTGTTGACCTTGCTGTTGAGAACACCACCATCACAACCGCCAACCAGACAATCCGCGTTGATGCCACATGGAACGGCCCGTTTGAACTGAATACCGACTATGCCTCTATCAGCAAGTGGTACGACATGGCTGTTCGTGGCACATGGTATGTTACCAGTGATAATGTTGCTGCCGATGGTGCCTTACAGACCGTCAATGCTAACGCAATGGGTCTGGCTGAAGATGCCTACCAGTGGGCTTTCGTGGGAGACCCCTGGCACATTCAGCTTTACAACAAGGCATACGGTGATAGCAAGGTTTACGCCTGGACCTCCAATGGTAATGGTTCTATACCTGCATTTGTAGACCCGACCACTACTAACTACTGGAAGATAAGGAAGAGCACATCCTCTATAGCTAATTCCTTTATGCTTACTACAGACCTAAGCTATCAGGTCAACCAATACGGTGGTGCCGGCGGTTCGCTTAAGGTATGGGCTGCTACTGGTACAGGTGATGGTGGTTCTGCCTTTACCGTATTTGATGTGCCCGACGACTTCTCCGAATACGCTGTAGCAGAAATCCTGCCCTACCTCGAGACCAGCGGATACTACGCTCTTACAGATGCCGCAAAGGCAGAGATTGGCTGGGATGACAGCTACTCCACCTCTTGCCCGTTTGCCGCATACAAGGCCATGAAGCAGACCCTACAGGCCAAGCTGGCTGATGAGAGCAATATAAATAAGCCCGGAACCGGATACTATCGCCTCCAGAGCAAATATTATACTGGCAAATACATGAGCTACAGGATTTTTGACGATAATGGAACGGTAGTCCATTCCATTTGTGCAGTGGATAATAGCTCAGACATTACCTCCATCGTCAAACTCACTTCACTCGGAAGTAACAAGTACACCCTTTCTATTGAAGGTGCGTACGTTCCTGTTCCAAAAACAAGCACAAAAATGGAGCTTGCAGATGCTCCCGTTGAATTTACTGCTATCAATTCACATCTTGGTGCAGCAGCCTTCAACACAAATAACCAAGAAGAAGATAGAGACCGTGCCATCCACTGCGCCAGCACTCAGGACTACTATTGCGTAGGCTGGACTTACAATGCAGAAGCATCAGAGTGGACACTTGATGATGCCACCACATTTTCCATCACTATGCACGCCGGCGAAAGCAACTACTGGGCAACTCTCTATGCTCCGTTCGGAGTAACTCTGCCCACTGGCACAGAGGCCTATGTAGGCAAAATCAACGAAGGTGGCAACCTGCAACTTACCAGCATTGGCCAGGATGTTCCTGCCGGAACAGCCGTTATCCTCTGCGGCGATGCTGAAAGCATCACTGCCACCATCAACGATGCAATTCCCGCATTCACTGGCGAGAATGCCCTGCAAGGTCAGTATCTGGCTGCTGACGCTGCTGATGACACCAAGCTCACCCTTGGCCAGAAGGATGGCAAAGTTGGATTCTACACAATCGACAGTGCCCTCGGCGCCAACAAGGCATACCTGACTGCCAGCGCAGGAGCAAAGGGCTTCCAGATTGTATTTAGCGATGATGACATAACCGGCATTCAGGAGTTCGAAAGTTCGGAAGTTAGAGAGTCCGAATGTTACTACGATCTCACGGGCCGCAAGGTTGCCGCTCCGCAGAAGGGCCAGCTCTACATCGTGAACGGAAAGGTCGTTAAGTATTAATAAACAGTTTACAAGTTGACGAGCGGACAACTCGTTTGCCCGTCAACTTGTTTACCCGTTAACTAAACACATAAAACTATGAAGAAGACATATATTGCACCGACTTGCGAGAATTACGCGCTGCCCACAGGCAAGCTGTTTACTACTCCTGCCAGTCTGCCCGTAGGCGGCGGCAAGGCCGATGAAGGCGGATGGTCCAAGAAGTTCTGGGGACTCACCGAAGAGGAAGAAGAAGAAGAGAAAGACTTCGACTGGGAATAATCCCCCACTCCACTTCAGACACTAATAAATTGAAATAACCAACTAACAATCTAATTATTAACGATATTCATAAATTATCTCTATGAGAAAGATTCTATCTTTAACGTCTCTGATGCTGGCGTTGATAGGCGGCACAGCATGGGCTCAGGACATTACTGACCCCATCATTCCCTCTACCGACGGGAATGAGACTGTGTATTACATTAAATGCCATGACGGCAACTATTTTGACAGCAACACTTCACCCACGCAAACGGCTGCCAGCTATGGCGAGTTTGCGCTCTACAAAGTTGACGGCGTAGCCGATGCTTACTACATCAAGTGCGTGAGCACCGGCAAGTGGCTTACCTATGACAACACCAAGACCGGAACTGATGGCAAAGGTTTTGTACAGTTTTCGGATACGCGGGGAAATTACTTTAACATAGTTGTCGCTGCGCAGGACAATTATTATAGTTTCCGTATCCGTCCTTACAACGACAGTGGAGAGCCCAACAACTTCCTCAATTGGCATGGTGGAACAAATGGCTACACACAAACTATTGGTTTGTGGAATTCCTCCATTGGATATAACGTACACTATACTTTTGAACAAAAGGGCGCAACCACCATTACCGACGTTGCCCAGATAGAGAACGACAAGGCATACTACATCTCTACCGTTCGCGGAGGCTTGACCATTAACACCGCTAATACAGCCTCTGCTTCTTGCAGAAACACTAATGCAACTGTTATCAATACTGGTGCAGATGCCAATGCGGATGCTTACAGATGGTCAATCGTAAAGTTTGGCGAAAAAACATATCTGTACAATGTAAAGACCAAGAAATATCTTAAAAGCGGAAGCGACCTCGTTTCAAATCCTAACGAAGCTACCCCTATCGTGATAGAAACACTTGAGAACCCCTCTGGCAATTGCCGCTTCAGGATTAAAGCTCCGTCAAATTCTTATTATATAAACAACAATAATAGTGGCACATTTGGTCTATTAAGTTATAGTACTGTTGACGAAGGCAACAGGCTTATGATTCGTGAAGTGGGCAACCTGAGTGAAGACGAGGTGCCTATTATGGATGTAACCTATGATTTGTATTACGACAACAGTAAGGTAGCCACCTCCACCGTGGTACAGTCGCTGCGTGGCGATAATCCTGCAGTGCCTGCAGCTGCGTTGCGCGAATATGTGGAGGTTTCTTCCTATACTCCCACATCTATTACCCAAAAGACTATGCGTGCAGATGTAGCATGGAATGGCCCATTTGAATTCTCCACAGACTTCAACAGCGCGAAATGGTATTATGCAAATCTGAGAAATGGAAAATATATACGTGCCGACGAAAGTCAAAAGGATGGCAATTCTCGCTATACCACTTCAAGCACAAACGAGAAAGAAGACACCTACAAGTGGGCTTTCGTAGGCAATCCCTATTTCATTACTATCATGAACAAGGCTGCCGGCGATAGCAAATATCTATATTCCAAGAATACAACTGTTCCCGAGATGGGTGAGGTTATCCCTGTCAGCAACAACAAAGCACGCTGGATTGTGGCGAGCAGCGGAACCGACGCATTCTCAGTGCGCTGCGAAGCCTACGACAATCTCTACATAAATGATGCAAGTGGTTACGGCAACCTCGGCTTCTGGAACAGCACCAATGGCGCAACCGACGGAGGCTCCCAATGGAGAATTAATGAAGTAAAACCCATAACAAAGGTTGATTTTGAGCTTTACTTCAACAATGCGCTTTTGCAAACCGTTACTGACAACAAGGTGGATGTCGGATCAAATGTATCCGACGTTGTGCCGAGCAATTACAAACGCGACTTTGTGAATCTCACCTATGACGTCAGCACAATTACTGCATCAACACCAACAGTTAAAGTTACCGCCACTTGGACCGGCCCGTTTGAATTCTCTGCTGATTACGCCTCGGCTCACTGGTACGACATGGCAGTGCGCAGTACTTGGTATGTAACCAGCGGTATTGTTGACAGCGACGGTGCGCTCAAGACCGTTAATGCCAACGCCATGGGTCTGGCTGAAGATGCCTACCAGTGGGCATTCGTCGGTGCAGACCCATGGCACCTGAGGCTGTTCAACAAAGCTCAAGGCAGCAGCAAGGCATACGCATGGACCGAAACGACCAATGCTCATGTGCCCACATTCGTGGATGCA
>OCTW011586563.1_pt1 | contig 19263 bp, 24 predicted proteins | sample 1539671 | NCBI WGS metagenome assembly OCTW01 (sample SAMN02144230, study PRJEB22623) | gut metagenome | biome: sheep rumen | host: Ovis aries | place: New Zealand
AAAACAAAAGGAAACAATCCATCAGGATTAATAAGAACTTTTTTCTTTATGAATTTTGACAAAGAATTAAATGGGAAAACAGCCATAGATTTAGGAGCTGGCGCAGGGAATGACGCAAAGTATTTGTTGGAAAAAGGTTTTAAAGTAACTTGTATAGACAAAGAAGAAAAATCAAAAGAAATAATAATGAGCCAAATTACTCAAAATGAAAATCTAAAATTTGAATTACAAGAATTTGAAAAATTGAAACTTGATAAAGCTGATTTAATATATTCATGTTTTAGTCTGCATTTTTGCAATCCTGAAAAGTTTGATAGTTTAATGGATGAGATAACGGAAAATATAAAATCAGATGGCTTTTTCGTAGGAAATTTTTTAGGCGAAGAAGACGGATGGTATGGAAATGAAACGATGACTTTTTTATCAAAAGAAAAAGTATTATCTTATTTTAAAGATTTTGAAATTAAATACTATGCCGAAAAGAAATATGTTAAAGATACAGTAATTGGAGGTAAGAAGAATTGGCATGTTTTTGAAATAATGGCAATGAAAAAATAGGAGGATAAGTTATGTTACATAAAATGAAATTAAAAGAAAGTCCATTTGAAAGAATAAAAAATGGAACAAAAACAGTTGAATTTAGGTTATATGATGAAAAAAGAAGAAAAATAAAAATTGGAGATAAAATAGAATTTTCTAAATTACCTGATTTGCAAGAAAAAATAATAGTTGAGGTATTAGATTTATACCATGAAAAATCTTTTAATGAGTTATTTAAAACACTTTATACAGACAAAAAAGAAATTGAAGAAAAAACAGAACGTATGTATGAGTTCTATTCACAAGAGAAACAAGATGAATATGGTGTATTAGGTATAAAAATTAAAATTGATAAAGATAATTAATATAATAAAATGGAGGCAATAGTTATGGTAGATTTGAAAAAGTTGCAAAAAGATATATATCAAAACAAGGTAGATAAAGGTTTTAATGTTACAGATATTAATAAAGAATTTTGTTTAACGTATGGAGAAGTTGCTGAAGCTTATGAGGCGTGGAGAAAAAAGAAAGATGACTTAGGAGAAGAATTGGCCGATGTAGCAATATATTTACTAGGATTGTCTGAGATTTTAGGTATAGATTTAGAAGAGGAAATACAAAAAAAAGTCTATAAAAACTCAAAAAGGGAATACAAAGAAATAAACGGTATAAATACAAGAGTTAAAGAATTTGAAGAAGAACCTGAAAAATAATTTATATAAAAATAATTCCTGGATGTAATAAAAAATGTCTTTTGGATTTTTACTTTGGGTAGTAAATTGGAGGAAAATATATGGATAATAAATATAATTTTTTTATTGCTGGTAGAGCAAGAAATAAAGAAAACATATTAAGAATATGTGAAATTTTTGATAGATACGATATATCATATTATTGCTTTTTGAAAAATGAAGAATCATATGAAAGCTATGGAAATAAAAACCAAAGTGTAAACGATAAACAACAAGAATTTGAAAGATTAGATTTAAAAAGTGACATTGTTTTAAATATTTTTAATCAAGATATGATGGCTGAAAAAAATTCTGATAATTTACTATTGGTGTTATCTGCTGGAAAATCCGGACATATTGAAGCAGGAGTGGCATATGGGTTAGGTAAAAAATGCTATGCAATAGGTGAATATGATACAACTGATTCGTTATATAACATATTTGAAAAAATATTTTCAAATGAGGGAGAATTAATAGAATTTTTAAAAAGACAGAGGAATGAAGATGAGTAAAATAGCAAATATGTTAAATATGTTACAAATATTAAAAGATAAAGAAATACATAGTATATCAAGTCTAGCAGAAGATTTAGAAGTATCTGAGAGAATGGTAAGACAATATAAGTTAGAATTAGAACAAGCAGGAATATATTTAAAATCATATACAGGCAAATATGGTGGATATAAAATAGAGGAAAACAATAATTTTTTGAAAATTAGAAATGAAATTAAAGAAAAAATGTATGTAATTATGAAAGATGCAATAGCAAATAAAAACAAAGTTAGAATTACATTTAAGTCAGTCAATTCTGGAATAACGCAAAGAGTTATACATCCAGCAGAATTATTTATGTATGGAGATAAATGGTATATAGCAGCTTTCTGTGAATTGAGAAATGAAATAAGACTTTTTAAATTAGATGATATAAAAGAATATGAAGTTTTAAAAGAAAAATATATAAAAAAATAATTGTGACAAAAATATTTCCTCATTGCATGATAGAATATATATAAGATTATTATAGGAGGAGAATTAATGGAAGAAATAGTATTTGTAACGCATAATAAAGGAAAAATAGCATCAGCTAGTAAACAATTAAAAGGAGTTAATTTTAAAGTATTTGAATATGACTTAGAAGAGCCAAGAAGTGACGATATAAAATACATATCGGAATATAAAGTGAAAGAAGCATACAAGTTAGTGAATAAACCATGTATATCTTTAGACTGTGGATTTTGGATTGATGAATTAGATGGATTCCCAAGAGCTTTTGTGAATTTTGCATTAGATACAATAGGAATTGATGGCATGTTAAAATTAATGGAGAATAAAGAAAACAGAAAGTGTAGATTTACGGAATGTTTATCTTATTATGATGGAAAAGAGATACATCAATTCATGGGGAAACACGAAGGAAATCTATCTGAAAAGGTATTAGGAAATGATACGTCAAAAAAATGGTCTGATTTATGGTATGTTTTTAAACCTTTAGGTTATGAAAAGACTTTAGCAGAAATGACAAATGAAGAAAGAGAAAAAAGAATAAGATATGAATCTGTAAATGCTATGACAGAATTTGCGAAATGGTATAAAAAAGAGTTTTAAAAGGATGTTAGAATATGGATAATAAAGAACATGATTTTTACAACGAAATAAAAAATTGGGATTTTAGTGACATAAATCGTACAGAAGAAAACTTTACTAATTGGGATATGTATGAAATATTAAGAAATAATTCAAATAGTGAATCAAAAATACTAGACTTAGGAACAGGTGGAGGAGAGAAGGTTTTAAAGTATTTTCCAGAAGCTAAAGAAATAATAGCAACTGATTTTTCAGAAGAGATGATAAAAACAGCGAATGAAAACCTAAAAAAGTCAAATAGAAAAAATATTACTTTTAGGCAAATGGACAATTTAAATATGGATATACCAAGTAATTATTTTGACATTGTTGTTGCAAGACATACATGTACCAATGCAAAACAAATCTATAATTCTTTAAAACCAGAAGGTATGTTAATATTAAGAGGTGTAGATAAATTAGATTGTTGGGAATTAAAAAGAGTTTTCGGAAAAGGACAAGCATACAAAAATCCGAAGCCAATAAGTTTAATTGACTATGAAAATATTTTAGATGCAGGATTTAAAGATGTAGAATTAGTGCCAATACATATTAGAGAATACTATAAAACAAAAAATGATTTATTAGCTTTATTATTAAAAACACCAATATTATGTGATTTCTCTGAGACAGAAGGGAATGAACAAATAAATATGAATATACTAGATGAATACATTAAAACACATAATTACGAGAAAGGTATTCTTTTAATAAGAAGATATTATGGAATAACAGCAAGAAAATGAAGAGGAGGATTATGATATGACTATAGATGGTAAAAGAATAATTTTAAGAAGTTGGGAATACGAAGATATACATGATTTAGTTGAAGGATTAAATAATATAAATGTTTCAAAATGGCTAGCTAGTGTTCCATATCCATATACAGAAAATGATGCTAAATCTTTTATAAAGTATGCAAAAAGTTTAGATGAAAGAGTTTACATAGCATTAGCTATAGTATTAAAAGAAAACAATAAAGTAATTGGTGGGACAGAAATTAGAAATATAAATAAAAAAGATGGAACAGCAAGTGGAGGAATCTGGCTAAATGAAAAATATCAAAAAAATGGATATGGTACGGAAGCTTTTAGTACAAAAATAAAGTATTCTTTTGATGTATTAGGGTTAAGAAGAATGGAAAATGGATATTTTTCAAATAATGAAAAATCAAAAAAAATGCAAGAAAAACTTGGCTACAAAATTGAGGGAATAAAAAGAAAAAAATATTTATGTTTAGCTACTAATGAATATGTTGATGAGACTATTACAGGATTGTTAAAAGAAGAATTTATAGAATATAAATAAAAAGAATAAAGAAGTATGATTATATGGATAGATAATTAATACAAAATAGTAATTTCCATAACAAATTGCAAAAATTCAACCATTAGTTGATATGAAAAAATACCCCACTCAACCAATGGTATGTAGACTAAAAATATAATTTATTTTAAAATTAGAATTGAAGGAGGTAATAAAATGGATCAAGTTAAAATTGGAAAATTTATAGCCGAATGTAGGAAAAGGAATAATTTAACTCAAATGCAGTTAGCAGAAAAGCTGGACATCACTGATAGAGCTGTATCAAAATGGGAAAATGGAAAGGCAATGCCAGATTCATCCATAATGCTTGATTTATGCCAAGAACTTAAAATAAATGTAAATGAATTATTAAGTGGGGAGGTAATTAAAATGGATAATTACAATGAAAAAGCAGAAGAGCTTTTAATAGAAATGAAAAAACAAAAAGAAGAGGCAGATAAAAAAATGTTGCAATTAGAATGGGTTATAGGATATATGGCTTCATTAACATTCTTAACTTTAGTATTTGTTGCGTCTTATGTGGAAATGGCTAATTGGCTTAGAATTATTTTAATAGTATTTGGAGCAATTTCATTTGTAGTAGGAATGGGACATGGAATAAGAATAGAACAAACAGCTGGATATTATGAATGTGCAAAATGTCATCATAAATATGTGCCAGAATATAAAAGTGTATTTTGGGCAATGCATATGGGAAGAACAAGATACATGAAATGCCCACAATGTGGACAAAAGAGCTGGAATAAGAAAGTATTAAGTAAATAAAAGAACAACAAGGTTAATTCATACTCTTTTTCTTTCAGAAGTATTTTGAAGCAGGATTGCCTGCTGAGTATGCAAAATATTGTCCTGAAATTTTTGATGAAATACATTCATGCATTATCATAGAAGCTTTACAAGAAAAGGTGAATCTTGAAGAAATAGTTTCTATGTTAAAAGTTAAGAATTATGATAAATTATTAATATTAACTTATAATGCAAGAAAAGATCGAATAAACAAGAGCTTTAATGCTCTGCTTAAGAAATATAGCTGATTGATTTTGAATAGTGCTTACTTATATGGTAGGCACTATTTTTATGTATAGTAAACTTATTGTAAAATAAAATTATAATATATGTATAAACTATATGGGCATTTTGTACACATAGTTTTTTGTGTAGCATAGATTTTTATTAAGGAGGAATTAATATGTTTAAGAATGGAGATGTTTTGGGAAATACACCCATGATAAAAATAAACTATAAATTTAGAGGGAAAATGAATTATGTATATGTTAAATTAGAATACTTTAGTTTAACAGGAAGTATAAAAGATAGAGTTGCATATTATATGATTAATAATGCAAAAGAAAGAGGTGAACTAAAGAATGGAATGCCAATAATAGAAGCTACAAGTGGAAATACAGGAATAGCATTATCTGCTTTAGGAAGCTACTATAATCATCCGGTTAAAATATTTATGCCTGATTGGGTGAGTCAAGAAAGAGTGAATATTATGAAAAAGTATGGAGCAGAAGTATATCTGTTTTCTAAAGAAGATGGTGGATTTATTAGATGTATAGAAGAAGCAAAAAAGAAAGCTAAAGAAATTAATGGATTTTTGGCTAATCAATTTTCGAATAAGGATAATGAATTAGCACATTATGAAACAACAGGAGAAGAAATATTAAGAAATGTTCCTGAAAAAATAGGAGGATTTGTATCTGGAGTTGGAACAGGAGGAACTTTAATGGGAACTAGTAAAAGATTAAAAGAAAAGTTTGAAGATATGCTTACAGTAGCAATAGAGCCTGATAAAATGCCTCTATTGTCAGGAAAAAAAGCAATATCACAACACAAAATTGAAGGAATAGGGGATGACTTTATTCCAGAACTAGTAGATAGAGAAAAAATAGATAAAGTAATACTAATAAATGATGATGATGCAATTAATATGTCTAGAATAATTTCTAAAGAGTTAGGCATAGGAGTTGGAATCTCATCTGGTGCAAATTTTATTGGTAGTGTTTTGTTAGCAGATGAAACAGAAGATAAAGTTGCAACAATATTTGCAGATGATAATAAGAAATATTTATCTACTGAATTATCAAGAGATATTGATACAAATAATAAATTTATTTCTAACAATATTGAATTGTTAAATTATAGTATGGTTTAAATAAGGAAAATAAAAATAGAACTTGACACAAATGTAAAATTATGTTAATATAATAATATATATAAGAAAAGAGGAATAATTATGAAATTAAGAATATTTTTAAATCAATTACATCATCATCGTAGGAGCTTGTAGCTATTGCTGTAATTAGCGTAGGTACAGGCTAAAAATGCTGTGCCTACGATAGTTTAAAAATGTTCAATATAGATATACTTTAAAAGACTATTTGTAGGAAAAATCTATAAATAGTCTTTTTTGGTATATCTTTTTTTATTTAAAAATATTTGAATTTTATAATTATTCGAAAGGAAAGGTGGTTAAAATGAAACAATTAGAATTAAAAAATGTGAAAGGCTGTAATGATTTTGGAGGTGAAGATGAAATAATTAGAAACTATATTTCAGACACATTAAGAAAGAATTTTGAAAAATATGGATATAGACCATTATCTACATCAATGCTTTGTTATTATGATTTATTGTCATTAAAATACAATGAAGATAATGACATATTAAAAGAAATATATAAAGTAACTGATCAAGCAAATAGAAATTTAGCATTAAGATATGATTTAACAGTGCCATTTGCAAAATATATTTCACTTAATCGAAATATAAATTTACCATATAAAAGATATGAGATAGGTAAAGTTTATAGAGATGGACCTGTAAAACAAGGAAGAGCAAGAGAATTTATACAATGTGATGTGGATTGTGTTGGAGTAGAAGGACAGATGGTAGAAGCGGAACTAATTACATTGTTTGTTGATGGCTTTAAAGATTTAGGAATAGATATAATAATAAAATATAACAATAGAAAAATAATGACGGGAATAATTGAACAATGTGAAATACCAGAAAGTAAGATTACAGAAACAATTACTATTGTAGATAAATTTGAAAAACTAAATAAGCAAGAAATAACACAAGAGTTTTTAAACATTGGACTAATTAGTGAACAAATTGACAGTTTAATTAGATACTTGAATATGAATTTTGAACAAATAAAGGAAGAGTTTAAAGAGACAGGAAATATAGCATTAAAAAATGGAATACAAGAAGTTGATGAACTAAACAAATATATTGAAAATCTTAATTTAAATAAATATGTACAATTTACTGCAACTCTTGCAAGAGGACAGGAATATTATACAGGTACTATTTTTGAAGTTTATCAAAAAGAAGGAAATATAAAGTCTAGTATTGGAGGTGGAGGCAGATATGATAATATGATTGGAGATTTTATTGGAAATGGAAAAAAGTATCCTGCAGTAGGTATAAGTTTTGGTTTAGATGTTATATTTGAAATATTAAAAAACAATAAAAATTTAAGCAAAAATAATATAGAATTTTATATAATTCCAATGAAAAACAAAGTTCAAGCATTGATAATTGCAGATATGCTGAGAAAACAAAACATAAATGTAGACATTGAAATGAATGAAAAGAAAGTAAAAAAATCTTTGGAATATGCAAATAAAGAAAAAATACCTTATGTGGTAATAATAGGGGATGAGGAAATTAAAGAAGGTAAAGTAATTTTGAAAAATATGAAAACAGGAGAACAAAGAAAAATTGATATAAAAATGATTAAAAATATTAGACGAAAGGATGAGTTATGATGAAAAAAATACAGATAGGAATAATGGGGAGTGCCGCTGATTTAAACTATGGAAAAGATGCAGAATACTTTTCAAAAAAATTAGGAAAATTAGTTGCAGAAAGTGGAAATATATTAGTATATGGAGCAGAAAAAGAATATAGTTCATTATCAACTATTGCTGCAATAGAAGCGAAAAAGAATGGAGGAATAACAGTTGGAGTAACAGGCGGAAAGGATAAAGATATTTATGGAGAGTTTAGACCAGATATTGTTATTCCTTGTGGACTAGAGATAGGAGGAGGAAGAGAATTAACATTAGTACTTTCATGTGATGTGATAATTGCCATTGGTGGCGGCTCAGGAACTCTTACAGAAATGGCTATTGCATATCAAGCAGGAATTCCAATTGTAACAGTTTCTAATTTCGGAGGATGGGCTAAAAAACTTTCAAATGAATTTATAGATGACAGAAAAAGAATAAAATGTATTGAAGCAACAACTCCAGAAGAAGCATTAGAAAAAGCATTAGAAAATGTTAATATTTAAATTTTGAATGAGATTGAAATTTCTTTTTTAATCGAAAAAAGATTAATTGAAGATTTTGTGAAAGAATATTCAAATTGAGTTATTGCTTATATAGTAATCACTATTTAAGAATTCCTTACATATTATAAAGAAAAATATGTGAGGAGTTTTATTATGGATTATGAGTTAATGATGAATGGAAATGTTAAGATAGGACAAAAAGCACCTGATTTTGATGCGATAACTACATATGGAAATAAAAAATTATCAGACTACGAAGGAAAATGGCTTGTACTATTTTCACACCCAGGTGATTTTACCCCAGTATGTACAACGGAAATGATTGCATTTGCTAGAGCATATCCGTACTTTCAAAAATTGAATACTGAACTTTTAGGATTAAGTATAGATAGTAATCCTTCACATGATGCTACTCACTTTTTACCAACTTGGTGAGTATTTTTAAAATTTAATGCTCACCAATTTCTTTATCAATCATATTTAATTCAGGAAAATTAAAGTAAATATAAATGTTTTTATTTTCATCTAATTCGAGCTTATCAATAAGTTCATATAAAACCGCTTTACTTGGATTTTCCATTTTTAAAAATTCATTTATAATTTTTTCAATTTCATTATCATTTTTTATACTTTTATCTTTTTCTTTTAAAAATTTAATCTTATTTTTAATATTTATCAAATCTTTTTTTAATCTTTCTCGTTCTTCTATAAATCCTTTTGAATACCTAAAATAATCAGTATTTGAGATTATACCATTTACACTATCTAAATACATTTTGTCTATTTTCTTAGATAGTTCATCAATATTATTTTGGATATTAGCAAGATGTGCCTGTGCTTCTTCAATTAGCGCATAATCATTATTTTTACATTTTTCATATATTTTTCTTAATTTATTTTTATCAGCATAAGTGTTACAAACTTGCCTAATGGTATCTAATGCTATATTTTCAAACTTTTTATAATTAAAATTACAAGTTTTACATTTTCTATCTTTGCCTCTTGCTAAACTACAATCTATATATCCAATATTTTTTCTATAACAAATTCTTAATTTCCTGCCACAGTTGTGACAAAACATTAATCCTCTAAGTAAAATATCATGCTTTTTAGTAGATAGAGATTTTTTAGAGCTTATCATATCTTGCACTTTATAAAATAATTCTTCAGAGATAATTGGTTCATGAGTATTTTCTACTCTTATGTATTCTTCAGGAGATTTCTTTCTTTTCTTTTTAACTTTATACGATATGGAAGTACATTTATTTTGAACAGTATTTCCTATATATGCTTCGTTTACTAAAATGGATCTTATAGTTTTAGGATTCCAAGTTTCTCTTTGATAGCTCATATTTAAATATTGACTAGGAGTCTTTATATGCTCTTTATCTAAAATGGTAGAAATTTTTTGAAATCCGTTTCCCTCTGAATATAATTCAAAAATTTCTTTAACTATGTAAGCAACATTTGTGTCAATTTCAAGTTTATTCTTTTGAGTTTTGCACTTTTTGTAGCCAAAAGGTGGATAACTTCCTAAAAATTCTCCTTTTAATTCCTTTTCTTTTAAAACACCTTTTATTTTTTTAGAGATATCTTTTGCATACATATCATTTATAATTGCTTTAAATGGCGTTACATCGTTGTTAGAGGTATCTAAATAGGTATCTACACCATCTAAAATAGCAACATAACGAACTTTATTTTCAGGAAAATAATTTTCAATATAATATCCTGTTTTAATATAGTCTCTACCAAGCCTTGATAAATCTTTTGTTATAACCATATTTATTTTTTGATTTTCTATATCTGATATCATTCTCTCAAACGACGGTCTTTCAAAAGTAGTACCTGAATATCCATCATCTATATATTCATCAACTAGAATATGATTATTTTCTTTTATGTATCTTTGCAAGATATCTCTTTGATTAGAAACACTTTCACTCTCAAGTTTATCTCCATCTTCACGAGAAAGTCTTATATAAATTCCAACTTTGAATGTTTTATTTAATATGGTTTGATTGCTAAAATTCATTTCTCACACTCCTTTGTTTCTAGCAATCACCTGCTAGAATCTATACTAATCTTTCTCAAAATTTTTATCAAGGCTCAAGTCTTTTGTTTTTAATAAATTTTTTAAGTATATTTCAAATGCTTTTTCAATTTGTGTATTTGGTTCGTCTTTTGCTTTAGTAAATATGCAATATACATTTGGCTTGTTTTGTTTACTATTCATATTTCACCTTCTTGTTAAAAAATATATACATCCGTTATCTCATCAAAAAGTGCTCCTAAAAAGAAAAAATTTTAATGTTCTATTATATATAAATGGGTTATCTTTTGAAAATTCGCTCTTGAATTATAAATTTTTTAAAAAATTTTATCCCTCTATTATATATAAATGGGTTATCTCATCAAAAAGTGCTCCTCGAATAGAAATTTTTTTAAAATATTTTGTTTCTCTATTATATATACAGCCTTTTACTTATTAAAATTTGCACTTAATATTAAAAAAATGTATAATTTTTATTAACATTTTTGCAAAAAAAGTGGAGCATTTTTATAAAAATAAAAAGAAAAAAAATCTCTATAAATTCTCTTATGCACATCTTAAAAATGCTAAAGTTACAATGCTTTTAAAGAACTAGCTACTCCATTTTCCATCATAGGTAGGGAGGCGACTGTGAAACTGGCGCATTCCTGCCACGGTCTATATAGGGAATATATGAGTATGAATTTTTGTACAGGTGACATGATTTAGTACTTTCTATTTGTTAGAATTTATACTATAATATTATAGAAAGGAGTGAAGTAGAATGGATAATTTACCAATAAACATACAAAATGCTATTAATAAGTTCGTTGAAGAAAGTAAGAAAATTTTAGGTAAGAGAATAAAGAAGATTATTCTATATGGATCTTATGCAAGAGGAGATTATAATAATTCTTCTGATATAGATATTTTAGTATTGACTGATTACAAGCAAACTCAATTTTATGCAGCGTTAAAGAAGTTATCTAGTATGACATATGATATAGAATTAGATTATAATGTAATTTTAGTGCCATTAATCAATAATATAAATAATTATAATGATGAAATTGATGAGATTCCTTTTTATATGAATATTCAAAAGGAAGGAGTGGTATTAAGTGAGTAAGGCGTTTTTAATAATTTTAATTTTTTGATGAGATATTTAATGAAACATATTTATTAAAGAAAGTTGTTTAATTTAAGGTCTATTCTTCTTTTTAGAAGGATAGGCTTTTTTTAAAATTTAAAGCGACAATTAAAAGAATATATGATATAATATAAAAAAATTGAAAAGGAGGATTTTATGTACGAAAAATATAAGAAAATATTTAAAGATTTTGTTTTGAATTTTAATAATAATGATGAAGATATTGAATACAAAATAAATCATTCATATAGGGTAGCAGATTTATGTGTAAAAATTGCTAAAGAACTAAATTTAACAGATGAAGATGTAGAAATATGTTATATATGTGGTTTATTTCATGATGTAGGACGATTTCAACAATTAACTGAAACAAAATCTTATGATGACTTCAAATTTAAAGATCACGGCAATTATGGTGCAGAAATTATAGAAAGAGAACTTGGAAATGTTATTACAGATAATGAGCAAATAAAAAATATTTTAATAACTGCAACAAAACAACATAATAAATATAAAATTGAAGATGTAAGTGAGAAAGAACTTATTTTTTGCAGAATATTAAGAGATGCAGATAAAATTGATACACTACAATATTGGCTTGTAAAAATGGATGGAATTTACGAGTTGAATAGAAAAATGGTTGAAGATATAAAAAAATTGAAACCTACTACAGAGCGATATGAAAATGATATGGATATATTATTGAGGATGTTAGGTTTTGTATTTGATATCAATTTTAAATATAGTTTTGAAATACTCAAGAATAGGAACATTATCGCCAGCAAATTACAACTACTTGAAGAGCATTCCAATCAGAATATAGATGATATAAGAGATACAATAAATAAGTATATTCAAAAAAAATGCCTAAATAGTAATTGTAATTAAAAAACACATTTGAAAGTATTATGTTAATAATTTGTGAAAAAACACGAAATATCAATAAATACTTGACTTTTATACACAAAACATGATATAATTGCAACAACCTACAGTAATTTTAAAAATTACAGGTAGTATTTTAATTTATAATAAATGCAAAAATAATATTCAAAGAAAAGAAAGGAAGGAAAAAATGGAATATTATGATGTTGTAATTATTGGAGCAGGCATTTATGGGATTGAGGCATCGATGCATTCTAAGTTAAAAAATAAAAAAGTTCTAGTTGTTGAAAAGGAAAACGATATTTTCTTAGGTGCATCATATACAAACCAGGCAAGACTACACAATGGATATCATTATCCTAGAAGTTACGAAACAGTGCAGGAAGTTGTAGACACATTTGAATCATTTGCAGAAAAATACAAATTTGCAATAAACAGCAAATTTAAAAGTATTTATGCAATAGCAAAAGAGGGAAGTCAGGTAAATGCAGAACAGTTTGAAAAGTTTTGCGATGATTTTAAGATACCATATAAAAGAGTAAATCCAGATCTTTATTTTAAGCCTAACACTGTTGAGGCTGCTTATGAAACTGTAGAATATGTTTTTGATTCACAGAAGACCAAACAATTTTATTTAAAAAAATTGAAAGATTATAAAAATATTACATTCAAATTTAATTCATTTATTGAAAAAGTTAAAAAAGAAAAAGAAAGTTATTTATTGACATTAAATACTGGTAAAATCGTAAAGACACCATATGTGATTAATACAACATATGCGGCTGTTAATACAATTAATAGATTATTCAATGAGGAATATTACGAGATTAAATATCAGTTATGTGAAATGATTTTGGGAAAATGGAATGTAGAAGATTTATCTATTACAGTTATGGATGGTAAATTTTTCTCATGTATGCCGTTTGGAAAAAATGATATTCAGACATTGACAACGGTAGGACATACTCCACACGAAACTTGTTATGAACATCTGCCAAAATTCAAGTGTCAGGAAAATAACGAATTTTGTTCAAGTGAGAGAATAGGAAATTGCAATCTTTGTCCTAAAAAACCCAAAACACGATTTGATGATATGATGAAAATATACAAAACATTTATGAAAGATGATTTTAAATATGAGTACGGAAAAAGTTTATTTACTATAAAGCCTACATTAATTTCATCTGAAGTAGATGATGGTAGACCTACAATAGTAAAAAAATATAGAGAAAAACCTACATATGTATCATGTCTGTCAGGTAAATTTTCAACAATATATATGTTAGATGAATTTCTAAATAAAGATATAGAATAGAGGTAAGAAAATGAGGAGATTAATTGTATATGTATCAAAATATGAAAATTCATTAGATGGTGCAAAGAAAATAAAAAATGAAGCAGATTTTGATGTGGAAATATTTGAAATAGAAAGATTCTGTCAGGATAATAACTATAATTTAATTAAAGAGGATGATGTTATATTTTTCTTATGTGCAAGTGATTTGATTTATCAAGTTACCGTTAAATTAGAAAATAAGGGATGTAGAATTATAAATATAGAATATTTTTTAAAACATCTAAGTAAAAAAGAAATACAAATTTTTTTAGAGAAAAATAAAATTAACATACCAAAATTGTATACAGAGAATATAAATGAAAATAGACAATTTCCAATTTTTTTAAAGGAAAATATGCATACAGGAATAACATTACAATTATATAATGATAGTACACAAAATAGAATATTTGAAAAGTTTAATTATAAAGATTTTTACCTAGAAGAGCCTGTTAAAATAAAAAATGCAAATGAAATAAAAGTTTATTGTGTAAATGGAGAAATCTTTTATAAAAACAATCAAGAACAAATTAATGAAGATATAAATAATATTTGCAAAAGAGTTATAGAAATATTCAATAACATAGAAGTTTGTTCAATTGATTTTATATATAATGATGATGAATTTTACTTGATAGACTTTAATCCGTCGTCAGGATTTTATTCAACAGATAAAGGAAGAAAAGGTTTTATAAAATATTGTAATAAAATTATTAATAAGTAATGGAGGAATTAGTATGTATAATGTTAATATAAGAGAGGAATTATTTGGGGCAACGGTATCTGTTGTTGAAACAGGAAAAAGAGAATATGTAAGTAAGGAAGAACTTGAAAAAATAAAAAATGATAAAATATTCCCTGAGGGAACATTTGCAAGTAAAATAAAAGAGGAATATAATATAAAATATATACCACTAGACAAAAACAGAAAAATAAAAGATCAGTTTAGTTTTGCAGATATAGTGTATTTGGAACTGACTAGAGGGTGTAACTTAAGGTGCAAACATTGTTTGAATAACTCTGGAGAAGTAATGCCTAATCAATTAAATGAAAAAGAGTTTGAAGATTTAATTATAGAACTATCAAAAGCAGGAATACAAGAAATAAGATTAACGGGAGGTGAACCATTATTATATAAGAATATATATAAACTTATAGAACTATGTACAGAAAATGGAATATGTACTTCTCTTGGGACAAATGGAACATTAGTTACTGATGAGGTAGCAAAAAAATTAAAAAAAGCAGGATTAAAAAAGGTTGTAGTAAGCATAGATGGAACAGAAGATATGCACAATCAAATAAGAGGAAAAGGAAACTATAAAAAATCAATGGAAGGCTTGAAATTTTTAAAAAATGCAGGTATTGATGTAAGAGTAAATGCTGTAATAATGAAATCAAACATGGAAGATGTTATAAATCTAGCAAAAGAAATGAATAAAGAGAAAATAACTTTATTTATTAGGAGATTTATAGAATCAGGTAGAGGAGAAAACTTAAAAGATAATATGCTAAATCAAAAGGACTATGAATATGTGAAAGAGCAATTAAAAGAAGAGTTAGATGATAGCACTCCATATGTTAATGGTCATTACTTAAGAATAAATGAAGGAGTACATCCAAGAATTCCACTACCATTTACAATAAGAGGCTGTAAAGCAGGACAAAGAGCAATAGCTATTATGCCTGATGGTGAAATACAATTATGTGGCTTCTTATCTGCACAAGGTTTCCCAGGAGTAGATAATGTTAGAAATATAAAGAGTTGGACAGACTTTTGGGATGAACTTCAAAAACTAGATAAATTAAAATTTTTAAGAGATACATTAGATGAATATAATTCCATTGAAGGAGTACAAGAAACATATTGTTTAGCATATATTCAAAGATACTTAAATGTTAAAAATAATAAGGAGGAAGTCAAATGAGAGAACATGTTAAATTAGAAGTGGCCTTTGAAATTTTAGGAATGAGAATTGCAATGGCTATGGAAAAAAATGATAAGGAAGAGGTTGAAAGGCTAAATAGAGAAAGAGAGTTATTATATAAAAATGACCTAGAAATATTAAATAAAATATATAATATATATGCGAAAGAAGTAAAACAAAGAATAGGGGGCGACAATGATGAGAGTTTATAATGTAGATGAAATAAAAAAGAAATATGAATTATCTGAAGAAGAATTTCAAGAAATGTATAAACAAGCAAAAGAATTAATTATAGGAAATTGTCAGCCTTCAAAAAAGACACCTACTGCAATAGTTACAGGAGGACAACCTGGTGCTGGAAAAATAGGATTAGTTTTAAAGTCAAAGAAAGATTTAGCAAATTTGGGTGAAGATGTTGTGGTTATAGATAGTGATATTTATAGGGGACTTTATAAAAATTCAATGGAAATTGCAGAAAAACATCCAGAATTATATTCTGAAATAACTGACAAGGCAACAGGAAGGATAACAAAAATGCTTTTGGCTGAAATGATGGAAAAAGGATATAATTTTATATTTGAAGGTACAATGGGAAAAATAAACATTATAGAATCTTTAAAAGAAGCACCTGTAAAATTTAACGTAATTGCAAGATTGATTGCAACATCAAGAGAGGAATCATTACTTTCTGTATTTGAGAGATATATTTTAATGATACAGAATATGGGAATTGGCAGATTTGCAACTATAAAAGCACATGATAGTAGATATGAAAGTTTTACAGAAATTGCACAACTTTTGGAAAGTAAAGGCGTAGAAGTTGAAGTATATGAAAGGTCTGAAAGTTATGAAACAATAGGAGAACCAATATTGCTTTATAAAACTTCTTCAAAAGAGAACAGATATAAATCTGTAATTGAAGCATTACGAGGAGGAAGAAAAATAAGTCTTGAAAGGTGTAAAGATAAGATACCAGAAAGATTAAAAGCAATAAATGAAGATTTGGAAACTTTAAATGAAAAAAATCCCGGATTTAGAGAAGAGGTTAAAAAATTAAATGAAATCTTATTAGAAAATATAAGTAAAAATAGAAACGAGGAAAGATAAATATGAAATTAACTATGCTAGGAACAGGACATGGAACAGCAACAGAGTGCTATAATACTTGTTTTGCTTTAAGCAATGATAATAGTGAATATTTTTTAGTTGATGCAGGAGGAGGAGTTGGCATATTAAGGCAATTAAAATATGCAAATATACAAATTGAAGATATAACAAACATATTTATATCACATACACATAGTGATCATATTTTAGGGGCTTTTTGGCTGGTAAGAGTAATAGCAAGAAAGTGTCTATCAGAAGGATACGATAAAGAACATTATATATATGGAAATGATGAAGTAATAAATGCACTAAGAACAATAATTGATGTGCTACTTCCAAAAAGATTTATGGAACTTGCAAATAAATATATAAAATTAATAAAAGTTGAAGATGGGGAAAGTATAGAAATATTAAATAAAAAATGTACTTTTTTTGATATTAAGTCGCCTGATGTAAAACAATTTGGATTTTTTATGGAAATAAAGCCAAATAAAAAATTTACATTTATAGGAGATGAATCTTGTCAAGAAGAAACAAAACAGTATGTAAAAGATAGCGAGTGGTTGTTTGCAGATGCTTATAAGCCGGAATTAAAAGATTTTGAAATTGGTAGAAAATATAGGCATAGCACAGTAGAATATACAACTAAAATATGTCAGGAGCAAGATGTTAAAAATGTTATACTTTCTCATACTATGGATAATGATTTAGAAAATAGAAAAGAAATTTTCGTTGCAACGGGAAAAAAATATTTTAAAGGTAATATTTATGTACCTGATGATTTAGAAACAATAGAAATAATATAGAGAGGAATTTGTATGGAAGTTTTAGATTTATTTGATTCTAAAAGAAATAAACTCAATAAAACATTTGTTAGAGATAGTGGAGAAACAGAAAATGGAGAATATAGACTATCATTGCATGTATGGATTATAAATGATAAAAATGAAATTTTAGTACAACAACGAAGTTTTAACAAGAAAAGAAACCCAGGTAAATGGGCCTTTACAGGAGGATTACCATTTGCTGGAGAAAGTTCTTTAGATGGAGCGATAAGAGAAGTCAATGAAGAGTTAAACATAAAATTAGATTCTAGAAAAATGGACTTACTTATTTCTTTTAGAAGGGAACATGATTTTGTTGATGTATGGATTGCAAAAGACAATGCAAAAATAGAGGATATCAAGATACAAGAAGAAGAGGTAGAACAAGCAAAATGGGTGTCAATAAAAGAAATGGAAGAGATGTATAATAATGGAGATTTCGTTCCAGCAGTAAGTTTATATTATGATTTATTAAAAAAATTGCTTAATAAATGCTATTTTAATGTAGGAGATAATATATAGTAATATAATGGGAGTAAAACATGATGTTATTTCATTTGATAAAAGCAGAGTTTGGTTTGAAATAAGTAATAATGAAAAAATATGTAAGAAAAAGACAGAACGAAAGGAAGTCGAAAGCCTTATACAAGCATCTCAATTTTTAAATGGGAAAAAATTAAATTTTTTAGATAAGAAATATAATATTTTGACACCAAATATTTTATCTTGGAATGAGGAAAAAGGTATTTTAACAATGACATTTTGTGAGGGAGAAAATTTAGAAAGCATAATATGCGAGAAAAAAAATAGAGAATTTGGAGTTGGAATTTTGCAACAAATGATGCTATTTATTATAAAAGAAAAATTTTTTTGGAGAGATTTTGCACCACGAAATATAATTGTTAATGGATGTAATATATATATTATGGACTTTGAAAAAGGAATTGGTGATAAAGAAACAACATTAAAAGATTTTTTAAGATTAAGAGTTTATAGAGAATATTCATCGTTTTTACTTCCAGAGGAAAGAGGAATTGATATTGACAAGGTATTTGATGTAGGAAAAAACGAAGAGAATAAGACTATAGATGTTAATACTTGTAGTAGAAGAATTATTATTCTTGCAAAATCAATGGGTTACTATCCATACATGAGTAATGAGCAAAATCAAGATATGAGGAAAAGAGTGATCTTAGCCGAACAACCTTACATAAATAATGGGAATATTATATATCCAAGAATTGAAATAGAACGATTATTAGAAAGTAAAGAAGATGTGGCATACGAACAATATGCAGAATTGATTTTAAAAAAAGAAAAAGAAATAGATTGTCAAGAAAGATAAATACAGACTGAGATATTGAAAAAGTACAATATTTCGGTCTTTTTTTATATAAAAAACTTTTTTACTTGAACGTTCCATTTGAAAGAAATCTGTTATAAAATATATATAAGGAGGCGATAAATATGCAAGA
>OCTW013391787.1_pt1 | contig 19262 bp, 21 predicted proteins | sample 1539671 | NCBI WGS metagenome assembly OCTW01 (sample SAMN02144230, study PRJEB22623) | gut metagenome | biome: sheep rumen | host: Ovis aries | place: New Zealand
CTTCTTGACTGCAAGAGCGATGGCATGTTCGCGACCACCGCTACCAACGACGAGAATATTCATAAGCGAGTCCTTATACTTGTACGGGGGGGAAATGTAGAAAAAAAGGGCATCCATTAAAAACCAAATCGACTTTCAAAACCCCAATAAAAGCCTTTAGGGTCCATGCCATTTATAAAATAGTGAATATTCACTGACGAACCATTCTTTTCCCTAAAATCATTAATTAAAATGTTACGAGCGTCATCCGACCAATACTGATAACCAAATAAAAGATTTATATCCCACAAAAAATTAAAACTATTCCATATCAAACCCAACGAAACTGACGATGAGAACCCAATGTCAAAGCTTGAACTTTTACTTTCTTTACTACCATAACTTTTGTCATTTGCGAATTTAAAGACTGGAGATTCAATAGTTTGTATATACGGAGAAAAACTATTTAAGGGAACATTCCTATGTTTTAGTTTTGACCCTGAACGAACCGGTATAATTAAATGTCCCAAATAATAACGGTAACCTGCGCCTAAACTTGTTACGCTTCTAAAGCCCTCCCAATCTTTTTCGCCCAAATTATCTTGAATGTCAAAAAAAACGCATAAAAGTGGTCAAATTGAATATCAATGAACCATTGTATGAATTTTCTTTTTCAAGAGTAAAATCAAATAGAAGAGCACCAAAAGCTGGCAATATCAAATCCGCTACCGTAAAATGGCTTATATAGAAGTTTATCGTTGGCGGAATAGTATCAGTGCTATACGTATAACGTTTCTCTGACGTTTTGCTCAAATCTACCGAAACGGAGTCTTTTTGAGCAAAAGCCGTCGCGATACCAAACGCAAGAATTATGAGAATAAACTTTTTCATAAATCCTTTACATCTTCTCCATAAAATTCACGAGACGCTGTTACCTCTTCAGATACTTCGTGCCACGCCCGGCGCCGACAGTCGTGATGACTCCGCTTTTCAGCATCTTTCCCAAAACATATTCAACAGTAGTCGGGCTGACATCGGGAAGAATTTTGCATATATCGGATTTCGATATCGGGAGAAGACTATTCAATACGGTCGCCTCGATACGTGACGACTTTGTTATCTTGTTTGAATTTACAGTCGCAAAGCGTTTATCCAATTCCTGATAGCACTGGTAAAGCATACTTAAAAAGTGCTGAACGAACGGGAAGTAGTCATTGTGACTCTCGTGCCAATTCACGGAAGATTCCCGCAACGATTCGTAATACCACGACTTGTTCTTATTGATTTGCTCTTCGTAAGAAATGTACTTGCCGACATCGTAGCCATTCTTGTACAAAAGAAGTAGCGAGAGCAATCGTGACATTCTGCCGTTTCCGTCCCTAAATGGATGAATGCACAGGAAATCAAGCATCACGCACGGAATCAGCAACAGCTTGCTTATCGCGTCATCAGCCGCAGCGTCCATGTAAGCGAGTTCAAGTTGTTCCATCGCCTTTTGCGTTTCTACTGCACGCACAGGCGCAAAACGAATCTTGCGCATTCCCGACTTGTCGATTTCCAGAATCACGTTGTCTTCGTTCTTGAACGCGCCTCCGCGACTTTGGGCAACTTGTGCTAGAAGCGTCCGATGCAGAGAAAGCATGCTCTGCACTGAAAACGGAATATCACTATAGCCGGTATGGATAAGCGAAAGCGCATCACGATAACCCGCAATTTCTGCTTCGTCGTGATTGAGCGGAGCGCTGTTTTGGTTCACAATTTGAGCAATTCGATCATCGCTAGTAATGATGCCCTCAATGGCATTTGAACTTTTGACGGACTGAACTTTGGCAATGGATTCAAGTTCCGTGAAAATTTCCTGATGGGACTCCTTGCGAAACGATGCCATCGTCCTTAACGACGCAATAGAGGATGTCGTATTGACCAAATTTGCGGGCAAAACCCCGTTTTTCAAGAAGGAATAGTCAAACTTATGCATAGCCGAGTCCTTTTCTGCATACAATATAGCACTTTTTATGCAGAAAAACCACATTATCTGCATATTTTTTCTAAAATTTTATGCAGAAACGTGTTTTTTCAGGAATCATTGTATATTTAACACACACTTTCAACCCCGAGACACGTATGGAAGAGACTTTCAAGACCAAAGGCGTTTGCGCGACGACAATTCAGTTCACGCGCGACGGAGACAAAATCAGGAACATCCGCTTTACGGGCGGATGCAACGGGAACTTGAAGGCGATTGCGAAACTCTGCGAAGGCATGAGCGCCGAAGACATCGCGGCAAAGCTCTTGGGCAACACCTGTGGCGGGAAGCCGACTTCATGCGCCGACCAGCTCGCCCGCGCCGTCCTCGGGAAAGAAGCGTAATATCTTAAACATTACCGTTTCTTGAATACGGCGATTTCGGCATCGGCGCCGTTTTTGCCGTATTCGCTCACGAGAATGTAGCGTTCGTCGCAGGCGATTCCGAAGCAGCGGCCTTCGGCACCAATCTTTTCGACCTGGTTGCCCCAGTAGCTTGCGTTATCGTCTAAAAGTTTGACGCTGTTGCCGTTGATCTTGTATTCCTGATTGATGAACGAGCCCTGCAGAACAAAGAGGTTGTCGATTTTCGGCATGTCCTTGATACCGAGAGCATTGACTTCTTCAATGAACTTCTGCTTCATGGGCGAGGTGGCGTGCGGAAGTTGGTCCGCGGGGAGTCGCCAGCGCTTGAGCGTCGGGAAGTACTTGCGAAGCTCCGCCTTGTACTCTTCGCGGGAAAGGCTCTTGCCTGTATTCTTGTTGAATTCATCGACGAACTGCGAGCAGAATTCGACCATCTGCTCCATGTTGAAGTCGCCGGTGAAGGCTCCGTCTTTATAGCAGTAGATGCAGTATTCTTCGTTCTTGCTGCCGTCAGCGTTTGTGCCCAAGATTTCTGGTGTGAGCGGCATTCCGCAACTCTGACAAAATTTCATTTCCATAAGTTCTCCTTTATTTGTTAATCCTTGACGAAAGACCCGATTTCTACCAAATTGCCTTCGGGATCGGCGACGTAGCAGGTACGCCGCCCCCACGGTTCCGTAGTCGGCGGCATGACGCTTTTTGCTCCTGCGGCAGTGACTTTGGTGTATGCCTTACCGACTTCGGCATAGCGCTTTGTCGAGCCGTAGCAGCTACCGTAGATGATAATAGTGTTCATCCGATTATAATCCTTTCTTTGAAGCTTTATCACACCACATCATATCCCGCATCAGACAAGACTTTCAGCGCTTTCTCGAAATTTTCGGCTTTCACAAGGATATAATCCGTATTGAAAGTGGATATCGCAAAAATTCCAACGCCATTTTCTGCAAGAATAGCCGAGAGTTTCGAAAGGATTCCTATAAGAGAAAAATCCTTACCTGTATCAACATCACTAACGTCCGCTACTTTACAGACTGTTAGTTTGCGATCCAATTTCTTTAATTTCATAAAGTCGATCCTTTATTTCAAGGCCTTGCTTATCGGCTATATTTTGCAATTCTTTATCGCAGAAAGTGAACCTTCGGAATACGCCTTTTTGATGCAGTTTGCGACGGAATCGGCCAAGTCAACAATTTCTTGGGGAATTTCGATTTCCGCGTTGTCATCTGTGCTGTCTTTTTCGGAAGGTGTGTTTGCCTTGATAATGGAATCGGCGACTGCCTGAGCAATGGAATCTGCAACAGCCTGCGCTATAGAATCGGCCAGAGCGCGTTCTTCAGCCCTGCGGTCTTCGGCATTTTCGTAAACTTGTGCAGAAACGCGGTTTAATTCGACACCGTTCCTGCTAACAACCCTGACAACGCCGTCATGAATTCCATAGTAGAATGCAGAAATATTGCAAAGATTCATGCCGCTATCAGGCACACTGAAATACAGGATGTCGTAGAAAGTGGTATCAAGCACTTTCAGGGAATCCAGGAATTTTAGCGAATAGCCCTCATTGTTTTTTGCGGGCAAGCGAGGCTCTTCAAAAATAATTTTCGGATTTTTCTCGACATCGTAAATATCAAACCGAGTCTGATTCGGGTGACAAACAATTTGGACGGAACCTCCGTCAGAGTTGGGAGCTACATATAGCCCGATATTGATAGCGGATGCCATCGCCTTGGCTTTATAATCCACAAAAGGCGTTTCTTTTACCCCAAACTCGGCGGATTGAAACAACTTGTCGACAAATTTGACGGAGTCAGCGAGATAAATGACGGAATCCTTGCTGAAGCCCTTTTCGGCATTCCACAGAACTTGCATGTCTTCGGTGAATTCGGGCAAATCATTGCCTTCGCCGCATGCTGCAAAGAACGCCGGAATAGCGAGGCTGATTGCGCAAAAAAATGCTCGGAGGTTTTTATTTTTCATCAGTCGTCCTCCTCGTTGATTGCAATATGGCTTCCGTCTTCCAATTCGATCTTCAAGATTCCTTTTTTGGTGTTGTAGTAAAGCTTGGCGTCAGATTTGACCGAGGCGTCTTGATAATAATCCTTGTCGGGTTGTTCGTTTTTTCTCCCGTTGCTTACGGCAACGCCCGTGTATACGACTCCATTGATTTTCATGGTGTCGATGTAAGAAGAATCGGAACCAGGCACGTTTTGGAGAGCGAGGGGATTCGGGAGCGAAAAGGTGTACTGCCCGAAAACCACATCGACGCTTCCACTGTTCTTTTTGTCTTCTTCACTATAATAAAAGGTGGGGGCCTGAGCGGCAAGCAAAATGGAATAGATGGGGTATGCCGATTCAAGCGTTGTAACCAAGTGTTTTTGGCAAATGTGGTCAATGGAATTTTCCCTCTCGGTAACAGTAAGGGAAAACAGGTAACCGTCTGAATGTTTGAAAGGGATTTTCTTGCCTTTTTTATAACCGCCAAAATCAGCGGCATAACCTTCGATGTTGGAATTATCGCTGCACCTTTGACTGTAAGTTTCGCTAGACGAAACAATATCGCCACAAGCGCAAAGCAAAACGAGCGCGGGACACGCCAAAAAACGCATTTTGAAAAACAAACTCGACATAGATATAAAATAAGTAATTTTTATCCATTGTCAAGTTTTTTTACCCCACGTCCACATCGGGGGCGATGTGAACGCTGTATTCGGGGAAGGCTTCGCCGACATCCTTGGTGAGGGTCGCAACGCCTTCTTCGGGGGTGATGGCGAAACTCATGACCACATCGAAGCGGAGTGACTTTTCGGCCACATCCACGTAGAATCCGTGCATCTGGAGCGCCCATTCGTGGGACTTCACGATTTTCAAGACATCGCTACGGATTTTGGCGACTTCGTCGTTCTTGGTGTTGTGCGAATAAACTCCCACGCCCGCAAGCAGGATTCCCGTTTCCTTATAGACTTTGGCCTGCAGCTTGCGCGTAAGCACGTCCAGTTCCTCGACGGTCATGGTGTCGGGCAGTTCCAGGTGCACCGAGCCGATGGACTTGTTCGGGCCGTAATCGTTCAGAATCAAGTCGTAGGCACCGCGCACGGGCTCTTCGGAGGTAAGAATCGCCTTGATTTGCTTGACGGTTTCCTTGTCGGCGCGCTTGCCCAAGATATCGTCCAGCGTATCCTTGAGCATCTCGATGCCGGACTTGATGATGAACAGCGAAATCAGCACGCCCACGTAGGCCTCGAGCGAAACGCCCGTCGTCACGAACACGATGGCAGAGGCCAGCACCGACGCAGAAAGGATGGCGTCGAACAAGGCGTCGGCACCGGAGGCCACAAGCGCACCGGAATTCACGCGCTCGCCCTGACTCTTTACGTACTTGCCGAGCACAAGTTTTACCACCACGGCGGCAGCAATAATCACCAGCGATATCGTAGAATAGTCGGCGGCTTCGGGGTTTATGATTTTCTTGACGGATTCCACGGCGGAGGTGCCGCCCGCATACAGCACGATGGCGGCCACAATCATGGCGCTCAGGTACTCGATGCGTCCGTAGCCCAGCGGATGCTTTTTGTCGGCGGGCTTGTTCGAAAGCTTTGCACCCACGATGGTAATGACCGAGGAAAGCGCGTCGGAGAGGTTGTTCACCGCATCCAGCGTGACGGCGATGGAGCCCGTGATAAAGCCGATGGCGGCCTTGAACGCCGAGAGCACCACGTTTGTAGCGATGCCCACGATGCACGTGCGCACAATGACCTTGCTGCGATTTTCAATTTCGTTGTCAATCATAAGAAAACCTTTTTTCAATATAAAAAATTTCTCGGCCATACTTTGATTGCGCTCAACATAGGCTCCATGGATGACAATCAAAGAATCTTTTATTATTTTCCTTTCCAACAATCAAAGGACTTTGTATGACAATAAGCGTTGCCGAATGGACCTGCCCCGAATGCAAAACCAAGAACCGTGAAACCTGTAACGCCTGGATGTACGGCAGCCCTATTCGGCAGTGCAAGGCATGCCGCAGTGAATACCTGGACCGACGATTCCGCGAGGTGGCCATTGACGGTTTTGACCCCCGAAGCAACAACCCCAAATTTTACATGAAGGGAGCCTTGTTTCTCCTTGTATTGGCACTGGTTGCCGGAGGTCTTGCCTTCTATCAACACACCAATGGTTACTATTCCGTAAAAGTCCTTGCAGTTGCTGGAGCTTCGGCGCTGGGCTCCCTTGCATGCCTTGTCATGCTCGCCCGTATCAAGATGGGATTCCAGTCCAAGGACAATGAAAAATATATGGCCGAATCCAAAGCCCGACTGGCAGACCCAGCCTACGTGGAGAAACTGAGAAAATACGGCTACAAGGTATAAACCCGCAATTTACGCACAAATGAAAAAGCTTTTGATAATAGTTTCTCTGCTCTGGGCAGCCAACGCACTTGCTGAATCACAGGAGGAACTTTATTATCGTGCGCTCAAGGCCGAAGAGGCTGGCGATATTCCCCACGCGCTGGACTTGTTTGATTCAGCGGTGGCGGTATCAGGACCATACACAGCAGAAATTCAAGAGATTATCGATGATTATCAAAGTGTCTTGAAGGAATCCGACGAATACTCCGCAGACGGCTCCTCCCAAAGTCCCTGGTCGTTTCACACTTACGGCACCATCAACTACAGCGGCCTGCACTACAAGAAAAAAGGATCCTCTGACGCCGAAACCGGAGGCGAAGCCGACGCATCAATAAACGCATCTGTAGAATACGAATCCCAAAACTGGAGTCACGCGTTAGAATTGAATGTATCGGGAGATTGGTTTATCGACAAGGACGACATGCCCTCCCTGGACACAAACTCCTGGGAAACTTCGGTCGGCATCGGGTACAGTCTCATCGGAAACGCCTTGATTCTAGATATCGGTGCAAGTATAAACTTTTCAGAAAATGAAGAATGGAATCCCGACTTTTATATCTGGGCAGAAAGGTACCTTGCACAAAGCGGCAAGCAAAAATTCGGTCTCGCCACTAGCGCCTACAAAAATTTCGACGGCCCGACATCGGCATCATTCTACGGCACGTGGCACCGCTTTGCCAAATACGGATGGAACAGCACCATCTACGCAGGAGCAAGGTATGAATCTGACTCGCTCAGTTCCCTGTATATTCTAAAATGGCTCGGGCCTTCTTTAAGGCCATCTGTTTCGTATAAGTTTAAAACAGACATTTCCGTCGAGACAAAGTTGAACCTGTTCTACGGATTTGTGATTGACGAGCCCGACACAGACTACGACGGCATACAAAAGTTCAGCGGCTCCTGGGCGTTCAACATCTCATGGAAACCGGGTATGTTCGGAACCTTTATCGGGTTCGAGCAACTTTACCGGCATTACCTCAACACATCGGAATACAGCATCGGCTATCCTAAATGGAGCCTCCTGTCCAAATTGAAGGCCGGAATCAGGTGGAATATTTAAAAAGGACGCACGTGGCGCCCTTTTACATAACTAAAATGCTCGCAAAGAATTACTTGTGGCGGCCTTTGCCCTTTTGATTTTTACGGGCTTCCTTTTCGGCCTGCTTGGCTTCTTTACGTTCAGCCTTTTCTGCAACCTTGGCCTCTTTGCGTTCGGCCTTGCTGATTTCTTTCTCTGCCTTCATGGCTTCTTTATCGGCCTTTTTGGCCTCCTTTTCGGCCTGCTTGGCTTCTTTGCGCTCGGCTCGAGCAGCGGCGCGTTCTTCTTTCAACGCCTTCATTTCGGCCTTGTGGTTGGCAATTTCTGCCTTTTTAGCGTCCTTGCGCTCAAAGCGTTCCTTGGCACGATCGGCCCTGGGGTCCTGCTTTTCGATCGTGCTTGCGGACTCGTCGCCAGAAACCTCCTGCACGGCGGCATTTTCTGTAGCAGAAGTGGTTTCATCTTGGGCAAAAGAGGCGGCCGCAAAGAAGCCTACTAATGCCATTGTCATTGCTGGAATCATTTTCATAATGAACCTCGTGTGTTTAATTCTACCCCCTATGTCTTGAAAATTACCTCATTTTTGGGAGAATTGCGAGGCTTTTTTCTTGCATTTGAACAGAAAATTTCGGGGAAACCACGCAGCCAAAGGTCAAACGGGAAGAAAGCTCCCATTTTTCAAATAAGCTTGCTATTTTATCCTATTCGGCAAACGTGAAGCGGATTACCCACATGTCGGCATCGCTGCCCGCACGCACGGGCGGCCCCCAGCAGTCCACGCCGGCACTCACCAGCCAGCGGACACCATCTAGCATGCCTTCGCCAAAGGCAAGACGCCACACGAAGTTGATGACGATAGTTCCTGGAAAAAACTGTCCGTCGTGAGTGTGTCCCGAAAGGGCAAAGTCCGGCAAACGACCGGAATATTCAGGCTCGATTCCCTTGGGCTGGTGGTCCATCAGAATCCAGGAACGAACGCTATCATTAGGAGCAAGACTTGCCAGAGGAACACGCTCTATCCCGCGAGAGCGGGCCACCTGAAAGTCGGTACGGCCTGTAAAGCAAGCCTGTCCGATACAGGCGCTAGAATCGTCCAGCACCACAAAACCCACCTTGCGCATCCAGGCATCAGGATCGGAACCGCCCCTCTCCTGCATGGATTCGTGATTTCCGTTGATCGCCACGGCGGCCACTTTCGCCTTGGAGGTGAGTTGCCTGAACAGGGAGTCATAACCCCATTCGTCCAGCTGCATCGTGGAAACATCGGCTAGGTCTCCCCCGAAAAGCAGGTAGTCCGGTGCGATGGAATCCACGCTAGCAATCATGCGTTCCAGTTTGACGCGTCTGAAAAGCGGGTCCACGTGGACATCGCTGAAAAATACCGCCGTAAAGCTGGACGGTGCCTGCAAGGTGACGACGGAGCTGTCTGTAACAGAACTATCGGCGACTGCAGCGGAATCCGTCGAAGCCACGACAACGTGGCGACTGGGCAATTTTACCGTCGTTTCTAGAAGCCTGTAGTTGCCGTTATGGGGAACTCCATAGACAAACAGCCCAACTGTCAACAAAATCGTCACAGCGAGCAAAATACGGCTGGCAAACGTCAACGTCTGGGGCGGCATCGCCTTTCGCAGAACAATACGGCGGGCGGCCCGGAACAAGTCCCACGGGATGTAAAAAAGGAGAGCCTGGCAAAGCCACACCGAAGTGAACGCTACGACAGCACAGCCAACCAGCGTGTCGCGGAAGAACAAGCCAAGGAATATGGAAACAAGAATCCCGAGGGCAATCAACTTACCCTTTTTGCCAGGAGCAACAGGACTCACGTTGGCATAAATCAGGACAAGGCCAGCGACTAGGATGAACAGGAAAATGAACATAGGGTAAAGTTAGTAATCCTACGGTTTCAGCGGTAGTTTGTTGTTCTCTGGGAGGCCGTCATTATTTGGGATTATATAATTTCTAGTCCTTAAACGAATAGTTCGTCTTTTGTAACGACCCCTTGTGCAATGTCGGAATACATTCCTTGCGAAAGGCCTTCGCTTGCAATCATTGTAATCCAGGGTGAATGGCGAAGTCCCGTTTCCTTGGAAAACGCCTCCCTGCGATTCAACAACTTTTGGTATTCGTCCTTGTCAATAGAATAAGGTGTCTGGCTGTATTTGATTTCGCAAAGATTGACGATTTTGTCCGCTCGTTCAATCACCAAGTCAATTTGAGCTCCCGGTGTAGAACTTTTACTGCGCCAAGCGTAATTGATTGTTGAAATGCCGTCGATTCGTAAAGCCTTTTTGATTTGCTGAATGTGCGACATGCAGATACGTTCAAACGACAGGCCCATCCAGGTATTGATTTCCGGAGTGTTGATGTGGTGCTGCCAATAATTGTTTTCCAATTCGGCCTTTTGGATAAATGTCAACCAGAAAATGCAAAAGAAATCCGCCAGTTGAAAAACGAAATCATTTTTCTTGATTTTCTTTTCACGGACGGGAATCTTACGCAGCAGGTCACAATGCACAAGGTCGTCTAGCTTTTTTCCGAGGAATGCGTTGTTCGAAACCTTAAGTGATTCGGCGAGTTCCTTACGAGTTACGCCGTGCTTGCTTTCGCAAAGTTTCTTGACAATTTCAATGTAGCCTTCTGGACGATTGTAGAGGGTTGCAAAAAGGCGCTTGAACTCGCGGCGCATTTTTTCATCGGGGCCGAAGAAAAGTCTGTCGATATTCTGCGTAAAGCTTTCCTTAGGAGAGAGAAGGCTCAAGTAGTAAGGTATGCCTCCGAACGCCATGTAAGCCTGCAAAATGATGTCACGATTCCACTGAAATCCGTTCTCGTTAAAGTACTCTTCGGTTTCTTTTAAGCAGAACGGATGAACGTGAATCTCTTGCGTGATACGGTCGTGAAGGCCGCCCTTGCTATCGACAATATTTGTAATCATCCAGCTTGTAGCACTACCACAGACAATCAAGGTGACGTTACTGAACAGAGATGCCCAGCTGTTCCAGAAATAACCGACAGCCTTGGCGATGCCGGATTTTTTTGCGTCCATTGCAGGGAGTTCGTCCAAAAAGATGACGCATGGAGCCCCACTTTCGACACGGGGCTTCAAGGCTCTTTTTAGCAACTTGAAAGCTTCCATCCAGTCCTTGGGCTTTTCTTCCATGTCGTAACCGAAATCGTCCATGGAGTCGGAAAATGCAGCTAGTTGATCCTTTAGGGATCCGTCAAGGACTCCCGTCATCTTGAATGCAAAGTCGCTTCCGAAGAGCTGATTTATTAAAAACGTCTTCCCGACGCGCCGGCGGCCATAAAGGGCGACGAATTCAGCTTTAGGGCTGTCCTTTAGCGAAAGGAGTAATTTTTGCTCTTCTATTCTTCCGACAATCTTTTCCATACCTCTAAAATAGCATTTTTTTGTTAAAAAAGTGCTAAAACGATTAAAAATTGTGTCGGTTTAGCACTTTTTATTCATTTTATTGCTAAAACGACGCGAAAAGGGGTCGGTTTAGCAATGCTGAGTGTGCAAAACGAGGCGTGGGATGTTTTGGGAACTCAGCGAAAATGTGAATAATTTGGAAGAAGTGGCTAAAATGGGCTAGAAAAACGATTTTACAGAAAATAAAAAACCGTTTTTTGTCTAAAAAAGCCAAAACATTTTTTGGGAGTGAAACGATGGGCCGTCTAATCTCCACAAAACAACAATTTGAAGGTATTTTTATAAAAAAAGGGACTATTATGAAAATACGAATGAAATTTAATCCACCTTATCCTACGCTGGGTCGGCAACTACAAATCATAGCTCGCGTATTAGACACAGATTCAGTTCCAGGTATCACTAAAAAATTAGAACACCTTGCCAACGATCCAAGTATCAATCTTGATTCACTGATAGATGCAATAGAACAAGTATTTAAATTACCATTTGAGTATCCAAAAGTTTGTTCCGGCTCTATCGCTTCTACATATAACATATGCGAGGAATTCATTCAGCAGTTAAAAGAAGATTTTTTCATCATCAATCAAACGAATATTAATAGATGGCCTCCCGAAACCTTCCCTAATAGAAATGAATTGTATAAATCTTTTATCCCCTTTATCTGCGGAACGATTTATGCCTTTGTCAAAGAACTATTCAAGGATGATAATTTTACAAATAGAATCCTATTGACGGAAACGCCTCTCCAGGACGGACTCAATACTATTTTGAAGAAGTGTCCGCAGTTTATTGATTGCTTTCACAATACTGAACGAGATAAAGTCCAGCGATGGCTTGCGGGCAAGCAACTTCCCAATATGGGAAATCTATTTGACGTCATCAATAAAGCAAAGGATGTTCTTGGATGTCATTACATACTGTGCTGTGAAATTGCATTTGCTTCGCAACTTCTGCAAAAAACAGCCGAAATTGCTGAACCGGTATACAAGATTCAAGATTATTTCAAATCGCTAATTGAAAATTCCTCTTCAAATAGCGAAGATTTCAAGTATGACAATATTCATCTTGGAAAATGTTCTCTACTACAAAAACACTTTATTTGTGCACAAGATGGTGTACGATATTGCGCACAACAAAATCCACCAACAACTATCCTTGCTTTAGAGCAATTCGCAAGAGTTTGTGCCACACTGCAAATCAACAGTATTGCCGTAGAATGGCGGTTTAATCTCCTTTGGGTATTGTCCTTAATTTATGAAGGTAAATTTGATGAAGCATTAGAGACGCTTAAGACCGTTATGCCCAACCTTTTTTATACAACTGATATAATTCATACAGCTATTTATGTAATAGACCCCGAAAAAAAGAAAGGGCGCAGTTTTTTCCATATTGCCTTAGCCTTAGGAGCAATTTGCGAAGATCGGCCTTTTTTAAAAATGATGAAAACCTATGGTGTTATTTTTGGACTATTCGGGAAACCGATGGATGTCATCAAAGAATCCTATAATAAATTTCCTTACGTCAACAAAGATTCGCGAAGTATAGATGTTATCGTGGAAGATTGGGAAGTTGAGCAGTGGGCAAATGACTTTTTTATTCTTTTTTCAGAAAAAGATGTAAAAAACATTGAATCAATAAAAGACAAGAAAACAGATGTTCATTTGCCATTATTCATTGAGTGGGGAAAAGAGCCAAAAGTTCCTGTAAAGCCCTACAAGACGCCTTTTAAAATATCATGGAAGACTTATCCACAGTTAGTATGGTTTACTCAAATGAATGATGTTGATGCGGTAAAAACTCTGCTTGACGCAAATGTCGACGTCAATGCGTTATCCTCATCTGGAGAATCCGCCCTGTTATTCTCCATAGAAAGCATGGTCTATAACACCATCCCATTTAAACCTAAAGAAGGCAAGGAAATTTTCCATTTGATAGCGTCTCATCCCCATGATCGAAAGACTCTCCTTACCCCAACCAACAAAAAGAAATTAACCTGTCTCGGTCAAGCTATATTGACTGGAGAGGTTGATGTCGTTCAAAAACTCATTGAAATGGGCGCCGATGTAAACCAGATTCAATCAACAGATCAACAGAGTCCCCTTTATAGGGCAATTCAATATAGTACTATGCCGAATATAATTAAACATTTTCAAAATCCATGTTCATGGACGCCCGAAATGTTAGATGGCATAAGACGAGGATACGAGTTCTTTAGAAATATGACAAATGAAGAAGTTTATCGTTCTATGCTTTTGCAAAAAAACAACCCCATGTTAGAACAGGCCAAACAGTGGGTGGCTCAACATTTTGAAGAACAGCGACAAAAATGTTTATCTAAAGAGAAGATGTTCTCTATCGCCAAAGTACTTTTGGAGAATGATGCGGACCCAAACCAAAGACACGACGTCAATGGTCTTATTGGTTACACCCCCCTTATGATGGCGGCAGAAAAGAATTTAATTGATCTATTTGAATTAATGATAAAGCATGGCGGAAATCCAAACCAAACCGCACGAGACACAGGCCCATACAGTTCAACAATTTCATGCTGGGAAATAGCATATTCTTGGAAGTCAAATTCTATTCTCAAGTATCTTGAAGAAAATCGAGATCGATTCAAGTAAGAAATAAGTCTCCCTAAAAAGTCATGGCCGTGGTTCATACACCATGGCTTTTTTGCTCAAACATTTTTTGGGAGTAACTCGCTGTCTTTGTCATATTGAGTTTGGGAAGATGAAAATCTAGTTTCTTAATACTTCGATGTTGAAGTAAACAAACAAAAGGAATCTCTATGAAATCGAACCAATCCCAGGCCGATCTGAACCACCATGCGGACCAGATGAACCCGAATAATTACCAGTATCAAGCCCGTATGGATAATCATGCTGATCAGCTGAATTCTAACAACAAGCTTTATCAGGGGAGGAAGAAGTAATTAGCCGAAATCGAAGTGCATAAGCCCGTTTCAAAATAGTATTTCTAGTTGCATTAATTTGTAACAAGGAGCCCATTGGTTAAATGGGCTATGTACTTCTATTTCTTTTTTTTCTTTTATCGAATTCTTCTGAGCATTTTCTCATGAAACGAACAACCGTAGGCGATAAAATCGGATTGGAGTTTTCGGGCCACATAAATTGGGAAGAAAGCGTATTTCCTTTTCGGTTACATAGGAAATCTAGAAATAATTTCAGCTTAATGATGGATGTTCGTGTTGCTCTGTATCGATAGTGTTTTGTGTAGTTGTCTATTAATTTCTTTTTGAATTCTTCTGGATCAAGAAACCCCTTGTTTTCTTTTTTTGCACGATTGTATTCATCGGTTGCAAATTTATCGAGTTCATCATGAAAAGTTTTTCCGTTAAAAAAGCCTTCGCTCGTTTTTCCTACGCCGGTTTCCGTGTATTGTGGGGTCAATTGCGAAAGAAGAGAATCAATGCTTTCGTTGACTCTCTTCCATTCAGTTTCTATGGAGCTCTTTTTATTTTGACTTGTCATAGCACTTTTTTGCTAGGTTGGTCGCCTTTTCCAGTTTCTTTTGGTCGGCCTCATTCAATTTTTCAATTGAACCAAAATAGCAATGCAGCGCTCCGATTAAGCATGAGCAGTATTCCAATTTTTCGTTATAACCGGAAACTCCTTGTGTTCCGAAACTTCCGTTCATGCATTCTTTCATGAGTTCATATTCGACGGTTTTTTCAAAGCGTTCTTTTTTGGCGTCGCCAACCTCGCACACACCGGGTAGAAAAGCGAAGGAAAGTCCGCATGCGATAAGGCAAGTTAGGATAATTTGTTTCATTTGGAGGCTCCTTGGGTAAGAATGTTGTATTTCTTAAAATAATAAAAAAATTTACAAAGTGCTTAAAATTGAGAAAAAAACACCTTTTCCCCTAGGGGAAAGTAAAAACTGGTGAAAACTGGTAATGGATTCAAAGAGAAATTGGGAGTGAAGGGCAATGCCGCCCTTGAAAAAACAAGAAGCCATAATGGCGAAGGATAAAATATGAAAAATCAATCTGTTTTGCCTTTAAATCGCGCTTTTTCACAAAAATATGGCGCTCCCGGTCAAATTTTTTGCGAAAATGATGCTAAAAGTGAACTGGGTCGAATCAATGCGTTTCTTAAGGACTACAATCACGGGGTTACAGCGATAGCAGAATTTATAGCTTGTCGTTGTCGTTTTATTGCTGAAAAATACCCAAGTTTGAGATTGTCGGTAGTTGATATACTCCAATTTCTTGTTGAAAGGCGTCCTCGGGGAATTTACCTCCGGAATACAAATACGCGATATAGATCAGAATTCTCTGCTGAAGATTGGGAACGAGAGTCACTAAACAGGTATGAATCCTTGAAGCCGAGTGCATTCAAACTTTTGAATCGTCCTTTTAAGAAGGGTAAAGCTCATTCTAGGAATAAGTTAGGCGTAAATGCAAGTGAGGCGTCTACTGCGAATTTAAAGAACGAATTCGATATTATCCTAGTTGGCGGAAACGCATCAAAAAAAGAAGCCTTGGAAAAAGAATTAGGTTTTTTTGTACGACAAATCCTCGTTGAACGCAATGCTAAATCGTGTTCAAAGTTACGTGCGTTATGGAATGGTACGCATATGAGGGATTTCGGTGTTATTGTGTGTCTTTGCAAACATTTAGCGCATCGAGCAACTGAAATTGTTGATACCTGTTTTAAGGGACCCACAGACTGGATTGTTTATAAGGCGCATAATGATAATTGTAAGATAATTGCGGATGCGATAAAAGCGGCAATTAAAAAAAGTGGGAGGTGCGTATGATGAAAAACTCCTTCATCCACACACCGCTTCGCGTGTTGCTCGTGGGTAGCAATTTCTGCCGCAAGAATGAGCCGCGCGATGCTTATGGCGCGAGTTGCCTTGTCTCCGCGTTCCGGAATAGCCCGGCTAATGCGGGCGATACGCTTGATGTGTTCACTAGCGATTTGAATCGCTTTCAAAAATTGAACGGCGATTTCAATATCGACTGGAATCTCGTGGCAAGCGAGGTTGTCACTAGGGCGCTTATCGGTGGGTATAACGTAGTCGCATTCAGCGTTTTCGGCTGGTGCGAGAAGATGGTTGCGCTCGCTGGCGCAGAACTTCGCCGACGTGCTCCGGGCATTTTCATCATGCTGGGAGGAGCCTCCGTTTTCGGGAGTGAGGTGGAACTCCGCAGGCGCTTCCCTTTCGCGGACATGTTCACGCTCAGTTATGGCGAAAAGATATTCGCGAACTTGCGCCATTATATCAACCAGGGTGCCGCCCGCGTGATGGATTTGCCCAGGTTCGGGGAACTCGAATCTCCGTATCTTTCGGGCGCCATATCCCTTGAAGGTGGCGTCAATACCGTGCGGGCAGAAACCCGCCGCGGGTGTTCTTTCCGCTGTTCCTTCTGCAAGCATCGCGATACGCTTTCGGGCAAGGTGTACCGCATCGACAATTACGAGCGTCATCTTGACGAACTCAAGTTGTTCAAGGAACGCGGAGTGAAAAAGCTGAACGTTCTGGACCCGCTTTTCAACGATTACGAGGGGCACGGGGAACAGTATCTGAAGCTTATCCGCAAGGTCGGTTTCAGCGGAAAGGTCACTCTGCAGATTCGCCCGGAACTGCTGACGGAGCGCTTTATGGAAGAGGCTTCGTTGAATCCGAACGTGAGTTTTGAGATTGGCGTGCAGAGCCTTGATCCGGCGGTGTTAAAGACCATCCAGCGTGGTGGCTCCAAGACCGAAGGGCAACTTCGCGAGAAACTGGACCGTTGTAGGGAACTTGGCGTCGCGACGATGGTCACCCTGATTTACGGGCTTCCGTTGCAAACTTACGATTCCTTCGCTCGCGATATCGGGATTGTCAAGAGTTACGGTGTCGGGAAGGTGGGGGCATTTCCCCTGCAGGTTTACGAAGGAACGAAACTTGCCGATGACATTGGGCTGTATGGCCTCACCTTGAAAGAGGATGCGTTCGGCATCCCCGAAGTGGTCGACAATCCCACCCACGATTTCGAGAAGATGCAGAAGCTCGCGGAAACCATCTAGAAAGATATTTTCCTAACGACCAAGCAACCCTCTCCCCAGCCTAGCGCTCGGGGAGTTTTTCATTAGACGCCTTACCTCAGTGCCGCCATCACGTCTTCCACAATCTGCTTGGGCGTGAGGCGGTTCCTTTCCATGAGTTCGCCGTAAGGGACCTTGTCGTAGAATTCCTTCGAGAGGCCTTTCACGAGCACGCGCATGTCGCTGTTGCCGTAGAAGCGGGCGATTTTTTCGCCGAAGCCTCCATCGACTACGCCGTTTTCCAGCGTCACGACTACCTGGTGGTCAGCGCGCAGCCCGTCCAACACTTCGCAGTCGATGCCGGTTGCAAATCGCGGGTTGATGATAGTTGCGTCGATTCCCTGCTTGGCAAGTTCCGCCGCGGCTTCTTCAGCGAGGGCGTGGTAGCTGCCGAGACCGATGAGGGCGACTTTACTGCCGCGTTTGTCAACCTTGTAGGTGTTGAACTTGGAGTAATCCTTGTCGAACGCGACATTCCTGTGTGCGACTCCGTTCGGGATGCGGATGGCCATCGGATGTTCTGTCTGGTCAATCGCGTAATCCATCATGGCGATTGCCTCTTCTACGCAGGTGGGGCAGAGGTAAACCAGGTTCGGGATATTGCTCATCATCGGGATATCGAAAATGCAGAGGTGCGTGGTATCGTTCATGCCGTCGGCGCCGGACATGGTAATGAGCAATGTGGCCGGGTTGTTGTTCGCGCACAGGTCTTGCGAAAGTTGGTCGTAGGTGCGCTGGATAAACGTGCTGTGCGTGCTGTACACGGGCTTTGCACCGCCCTTGGCAAGGCCCGAGGCGAGTGCGACGGCGTGCTCTTCGGCAATACCCACATCAATGAACTGCTTGCCTGCTTCTTTACGCTGGTCGGCAAAGAAGCCAATGCCTGCGGGTACTGCGGAATGGATCACGACAACCTTCGGGTCGGCCTTGATTTTTTTCATCAGGTAGTCGCCAAGGATTGCACCGTAAGATTCTCCGCTGCCCCAGTTCACAACACCGGTGGGAATGTCGAAGGGGGCTGCCCAGTGGAAGCCTTCCTTCGCGTTTTCCGCAAAACTGTAGCCCTTGCCCTTGAGCGTGTGGATGTGCACGACCACGGGTTTAGTGGAATCTTTCACCTGCTGGAATGCGGCGATGAGCGATTCGATGTCGTTACCTTGTTCTACATACAGGTAATCAAAGCCGAGGCTCTTGAAGTAATTGTTCTCGCTCTTGCCCTGCGTTCTGCGGAGTTCCGCGAGACTCCCGTAAAGCCCGCCATGGTTTTCGGCGATGGACATTTCGTTGTCGTTCACCACCACGATAAAGTTGGTCGCGTATTCACCGGCGTTGTCGAGGCCTTCGAACGCCTCGCCGCCGCTCAGGGAACCGTCACCGATGACGGCAATCACGTTGCCCTTTTCGCCCTTGATGTCGCGGGCAGTTGCAAGCCCGAGCGCAAGGCTCACGGAAGTCGAGGTGTGGCCGATCATAAAATGGTCGTGTTCGCTTTCGCAGGGTTCGGTGTAGCCCGTAACGCTCCAGTATTTTTCCGGATTGAGGAAAGCTTCGGCGCGGCCTGTCAAAATCTTGTGGGTGTAGCTCTGGTGGCTAACGTCATAGACAATCTTGTCTTTAGGCGATTCAAAGACGTAATGCAATGCGATGGTCGGCTCCACGAATCCGAGGTTCGGAGCCAAATGCCCACCGCATTTTGAAATCTTGTTCAAAAGTGCCGTGCGAATTTCGGCCGCGAGCGCTTTTAGGCTTTCCGTGTCCATCTTCTTCACATCTGTCGGGGATGCAATTTTTTCCATCAGCATAAAGAACCGTCCTTGAAACTTAGGCGTTCAATACAAAATACAAAAAATGCTACAAAACTAAAGATCCCCGCCTTCTCCCCAAAGAGGATAACTCTACTATGGCAACGAATTGCATCGCAATTCTAGTTGCCAAGTATCGTATAGCGGGGA
>OCTW011388895.1_pt1 | contig 19256 bp, 12 predicted proteins | sample 1539671 | NCBI WGS metagenome assembly OCTW01 (sample SAMN02144230, study PRJEB22623) | gut metagenome | biome: sheep rumen | host: Ovis aries | place: New Zealand
GAATCGTGCCAGGAGACGGTTCCCGAAGCATTGACGGCCGTTTGGGAAGGCCAGAATTTTGAAGACACCATTCGTCTGGCTGTGTCTTTGGGCGGTGATTCGGATACATTGACCTGCATTGCCGGCGGTGTTGCAGAGGCCATTTGGGGCGTTCCAGAAGATATTCAATCAGAGGCATTGAGCAGGCTGCCGGAGGAAATTATAGAAGTATATCGGGAGTTCTTTCGCAAAGGGCAATTGGGTAAATAGCCTGTTAGTAGTCAGTTTTGGATCGTTCAGTCTTGCGTATGGTGCAAAGCACCATAGCAAGGCTGCATAGGCCGTATGCGCAACGCGCATAGGCCGAAACGCGCGCCGTATTGCCGCAGGCAATAGGCCGCGCACAAAACAAAAAATATCATTTCGAAAATACCGATAATATATAAATATATTTAGCTATCGAAGGGGGAAATGATATTATTCACGATTGCCATCTTCTATCGCGCGCAGGTATTTGAGCTTTTTGCCTGTCGTTTGTAATCGAAGATCGATTTCTTCTTTTTGAGACTGAAGTGTATAAAGGTCTTTGGTGATTTCGACGAGGGCCTGTTCGTTTGTCTGTTGACGTTGAATGAGCTGTGACCGCAATTCGCTGGCATCACTCGTTTTTATCGTTCTGATTCCGGTTAAATTTTTCGTGAGTGCATTCTGATCGTTTTCGATTTCTATTTTGCGATTTTGGAGCGAACTAATTTTGCTTCGAATCTGTTCCTGTTGCTCGAGATCGTCGAGGAATTGATTAAAATCGGCCCGTGCATCCTGTGGAATTTTATCTTCTTTAAGGGCAAGTCTAATGGCATGCAGCGCATTTGCATGAAGCGGCAGGATAGAACTGCTCGATTCGGACAAACGCTGCATGGTCAGCGTGATTTGTTGATTACCATTGGCTTTGACCAATACGGGAATCGTATATTTATCGTCGGATTTAACGACATTTTCGGGGAAATCTATCGGGGTTAAATCCGAGTCGCGGCGAAGCTGCAGCAATGCGGTGATATCATGTTCGATATGGCTTTCGAACTGAAACACCAATGTATTGGTATCGATTGTCGTAAATGTGACATAACCGTGCTTGACCGCGTCCAATCTGAATGCTCGGTTTTTGGCTCTATCCGTGACATCAACCGCTAAACGTCCTTCGTTGGCATAAGTAATATAAGCGGTAGCGTCTTTTTCTGTGCGCGAAAGATAACCCTCACCGATGACGGCACTGTCTTTATAAAGCGTGATCGGGCCTGCATTGAGTGCCAGACCGGTATCATTTCGAAGTTCAATGGTCTGGAAAGACTTCGTTTGGCGCCATCCTCTGCGAAAACTATCAAAGCTGTTGTCTGTCGCCTGAATGAGGCGCGTATCTTTGGCAAAGATTTCGTGATGTATGAGATTGACGAGGGCGGTATTGCCATCGGGGAGCGTGAGTTTCGAAGCGAGTTTGTATTCGTCGAAAGACCCGATCTGGGATTTTTCGGCTTGTGGAACGAAGCTGTTGGCCATTTCATCGTCGTCTATCGCGCATTCATCGCACGCCGAGCATTCGTCCATGTCAAGATCGCAGTATCTCGCTTGTTCCATTGCGCCGGGCATTGCGCCAAAGCCGGGAGCCGCACTGCCCATCATGGCCATGTTGGCAGGCGCAGCCATTTTCATGGCCCGCATTTGGTTCGGTGCTGGTGCGCCATACCCCGAGTTAATCACTTCGGGGGCCGCAGCGCTTTGTTCGGCAAGGCCCGAAAGATCGGGGCGCTTGAGGAACTGCGGTGTATAGAGATCGTAAGTAAAACTCATGGGTTGGCCCGAAACCAGCGAAAATGCAATCTTGTTCCAATCGGCCCCCGTGACATTGCTGACGACGGCCCAGCCTTGTAAAATGGCTTTGTCATCATCCTTTAAAACGAGTCGGTACGCGGGTTTCCATGTCGGCATGGCCACGAGGTAGCTCAGCGCAATTTCGCGTGGTTCGCTCGAATCGAGCTGAATCGTGAGCTCGAGTTGTTTCCAATTGCCTTCGTTCAGGCTGATATTGAGGCTTTTGTCGAGCCCGTCTGTCAGACTTTGATCGTAGAGTGCGACCGAACGGATTTCGCTGAGTCGTATGACGTGCAGAACGTTGTTGGATGTGAGCAGCGTGACGGTGTCTTCGTTGGCGCTATTCGAACTATTTACAGAAACCTGAAGATTGGTCTCAGAATTGCGTTCATCGACGCCAACAATGCGGCCTTCGTAAGCGCAACATATCGTTTTGATTTTGACATTGGCGCCTCGGAAGGCATTGAGCAGCGAACGCACGCCGCCATCCTTAATTTGCTCGGGAATTTGGGCGAGTGAGTCGAGCGTATCTTTATCGACTGGGAGGGAAATCGAGACGGGACGGCCATTTCCGCGATCAATAATGGTGAGCGACTTGAGAATATCATTGATTTGATCGGGGCGTATCCGCAAAATGAGCTTGTCTGTAGCAATTTGAGCGCATCGTTCGACATAGCCAATGCCGCTCTGGTACATAACGACTCGCGAAATTGGGAGCATTTCTTTGGTTTGCGAGTTGGCTTTGGGCGTTTTTTTATGATGTCCGGCAAGTACGGCAAAAACGGACGAAGCAGCTGCAGCTGCGAGTGCGGCAAAAGGCAGATAGCGCATGATGGTTTCCTTATGAAGTTATATGAGAATTTGGGGGCCTTTCGGCCTCGTCGAACTGAGTTTTTATCGGAAATGCATCAGCAGTCGTCAAGCAGATTCTTAATTTTGATGTCAGCTGTCGCGAGCCGTATTGAGCGCAGCGAGATAGGCGAACGCAAGAGGCCGTATCACGCCAAGGTGCGGTCCTGTGTGGCAGCCCATAGGCGAGATAGGCCGAAACAGGGGCGTATGGCTGCAGGCCATAGCGGCTGAACAAAAAATAAAAAAAAGCATCAATATGCATACAAAATGTGGTAGAAGATCTGCCGCCAAGTTTTGGCCATAGTGGCCGAAACGTCACTCAATTTAGGAGAAGTAACAGATGGAATACACGCAGGATGTGAAGAACATGTGTGTTGTTGCAAAGGGTCCGAATCACGGTCCCGCGCCCATTCCCGAAGAAGGGAAGTGGGTACAGTCCAGAGAGATCAAGGATATTTCCGGTATGACGCACGGCATCGGCTGGTGCGCACCTCAGCAGGGCGCATGCAAGCTCAGCCTCAACGTCAAGAATGGCATCATTGAAGAAGCACTCGTCGAGACAATCGGATGCTCCGGCATGACGCATTCCGCCGCCATGGCTTCCGAAATCCTGATCGGCAAGACCATTCTCGAAGCCCTCAACACGGACCTCGTTTGTGACGCCATCAACACCGCCATGCGTGAGCTTTTCCTCCAGATCGTCTATGGTCGTACCCAGAGCGCTTTCTCCGAAGGCGGCCTCCTCATCGGCGCCGGCCTCGAAGATTTGGGCAAGGGGCTGCGCAGCCAGGTCGGCACCATGTATGCCACCAAAGCCAAAGGTCCCCGTTATCTCGAAATGGCCGAAGGGTATGTCACCCGTTGTGCTCTCGACGAAGACAACGAAATCTGCGGTTATGAGTTCGTTCATTTCGGCAAAATGATGCAGTGGATTAAAGACGGCATGAGCGCTGAAGATGCCCTCAAAAAAGCCACCGGTCACTATGGCCGTTTTGAAAATGCCAAGAAATACATCGACCCGCGCAAAGACTAAGAGGAGACAAATATTATGGCACTTTTTGAAAGTTACGAACGTCGTATTCCTCAAATCGAGAAAGTCTGCGCCCAGTATGGCATTAAAGACCTCGATGATGCAAAAGCCATCTGCGAAGCGAAAGGCATCGATGCCTATCAAATCGCCAAGGACATCCAGCCGATTTGCTTCGAAAACGTTTGCTGGGCCTATGTTCTCGGTATTGCCATCGCCATTAAATCCGGCTGCACCAAAGCCGCCGACGCCGCCAAGAAAATCGGCGAAGGTCTTCAGGCTTTCTGCATTCCCGGCTCCGTCGCTGACGACCGCAAAGTCGGCCTCGGTCACGGCAACCTCGCCAGCATGCTCCTGAGCGAAGATACCAAATGCTTCGCATTCCTCGCCGGCCACGAATCCTTCGCAGCCGCCGAAGGCGCCATCGGTATCGCCCGCAACGCCAACAAAGTCCGCAAAAATCAGCTCCGCGTCATCCTGAACGGCCTCGGCAAAGACGCCGCCATGATCATCAGCCGCATCAACGGTTTCACCTATGTTCAGACGCAGTTCGACTATGCGACCGGCAAAGTCAACATCGTCCGCGAAAAAGCCTACAGCGACGGCGAACGCGCCAAGGTCCGCTGCTATGGCTGTGATGATGTCCGCGAAGGCGTCGCCATCATGCATCTCGAAGGTGTCGATGTTTCCATCACCGGTAACTCCACCAACCCGACCCGCTTCCAGCACCCCGTCGCCGGCACCTACAAGAAAGAATGTGTCGAACAGGGCAAAAAATATTTCTCAGTCGCATCGGGCGGCGGCACGGGCCGTACACTTCACCCCGATAACATGGCAGCCGGTCCCGCTTCCTACGGCATGACCGATACCATGGGCCGTATGCACAGCGACGCTCAGTTCGCCGGTTCCTCCTCGGTTCCCGCACACGTCGAAATGATGGGCTTCCTCGGTATGGGCAACAACCCCATGGTCGGTGCCACCGTCACCGCAGCCGTCAAAGTCGAAGAAGCGATGAAGAAATAATATATATATTATATTTGTTCGGCACGTGTCGCGACACGTGCCTGCTCGCTTTGAGACGTGTCACGACACGTCTCTACGGCTCGCTCAACGCCGCTATCCCGCAGGGATACGCGGCGTTTTGTATATATTGCTCGCCTAGAGACGTGTCACGACACGTCTCTACGGCTCGCTTGACGCCGCTATCCCGTTGGGATACGCGGCGTTTTGTGTATATTGCTCGCCTTGAGACGTGTCACGACACGTCTCTACGGCTCGCTTGACGCCGCTATCCCGTTGGGATACGCGGCGTTTTTTTTAATTTGGATAATGCGGCTATTGACTGACCGTTATTCGATGGCTATTCTGATACAGTTGTGTCACTGCCGGGAATTGCAGGGACGTTGTTATTTATTATTTTTATTAATAGGAGGATAAAATGCGCAGATCGAATACATTTTACAATGATATTATTTTACGTCAGACGAGCGAGTTGAATCTGTAAATATGTGATTTCATGCGCATCTCTGACGGTTGTGGTTTAACATCAAACGACAGAGAAATCTATGAACAGAGAAGGTGTTCACGGCGTGTATTGCGACGCTGTGATTTATACTGTGGACAATCCTGAGATTGCCGTGGATAGGTATGCGCTTGCGCAGATCAAGATGATTTGTAATCATCGGGCAATGGAAGGATCGATTGTTAGAATCATGCCGGATGTACATCCAGGCAAAGTCGGTCCGATAGGACTGACGATGACATTGAATAAAACTGTTTTGCCGCAACTCGTCGGTATTGATATTGGCTGTGGCATGACGATGGTGAAGCTGCAGCGCCCAAAGCTCGAGTATCAGAAGTTGGATGCGGTGATTCGCGAAGCAGTGCCTTCGGGATATCATGTTCATAAGAATGCCGCAGCGGATTTCGATTTTGATGATATGGCGTGTGCTGGGCATATTCAGCAGGAAAAGGCATTGTGTAGTCTTGGAACGCTGGGCGGCGGCAATCATTTTATCGAAATCGATCGCGATGAAAATGATGATATCTATATTATCGTTCATTCGGGCAGTCGGCATTTAGGCAAAGAGGTTTGTGAGTATTATTGCAGGGAAGGTCAGAGTGCATTGAAGGGGCAGGGAATTTCGGAGCCATTCGAAACGACCTGGCTTGAAGGTGAGCTCATGCAGAATTATCTGCATGATGTCGGCATTGCTCAGCAGTTTGCACAGGTCAATCGCGAGACGATTCTCAAAAGGATTCTGAAACGAATGAAATGGAAACCTGCGGGCGACATGCTTAGCTGTTGTCATAATTATATTGCTCAAACAGATGATCTTTATATTTTGCGCAAAGGCGCTATTTCAGCGCAACAGGGGGAACCAGTGATCATTCCTGTTCACATGAAGGATGGTGTGATACTGGGCAAAGGCAAAGGCAATATCGAATGGAATTGGTCTGCACCGCATGGTTCGGGGCGCTTATATAAAAGGGAGGATGTACATAATCTATTCAGTGTATCGGCATATAAGAAATCCATGGACGGGATATACAGCAGCTGTATCGGCAGATCAACGCTCGATGAATCGCCGTTCTGCTATCGCAATCTGAGCGATATACAGAATGCAATTGTCGATACCGTCGATATCGAGCATCTGTTAAAACCGTTATATAATTATAAAGACAGCTCGGAGGTTAAAAATGCTGATACAGATTAGTGCTGGCCTTGGCCCCTTGGAATGTTCGCGTGCAGTGACTTTATTCTTTGAATCACTTCAAAAGGAGTATCCGGATATCTTGTTGTGTGAAGCCTGTGAAAATCGATTTCAGACGGGATGTCACAAATCGATATTATTTTCGGCACAACAGGATTTGAGTGGACTGGAGGGAACCGTCGAGTGGATATGTCAGAGTCCTTTTCGTCCGCATCATGGGCGGAAGAACTGGTTTATCGATGTGAGTGTGATACCGGCAGTCGAAAAAGTCTGCAAAGAGGGGGATATTCGGTTTGAACGGTTTCACTGCGGCGGCAAAGGTGGGCAAAATGTGAACAAAGTCGAGACCGGTGTTCGCCTGATCCATGTGCCTACGGGGATAACCGTGACAGCAACTGAAGAACGCAGCCAGCAGCAGAACCGCCGCATTGCGATGGAAAAGCTCAATGCCATCTTTGCTGCACGCGAAGCGGAAGCCGCCCAGAATCAGAAAAATAGCGCCTGGCGCGAGCATACGCGGTTGGTTCGGGGGAATCCGGTCAGAGTTTACCGTGGCGAGAAGTTTGAACGTGTGAAGTAGGAGAATGATGCATGAAAAGGAAGGGACGCGCGTATGCAATAGCGCGTCCTTTCTGCCGTATTGCCGCAGGCAATAGGCAGAAAAAGCCGGGCGTATGCAAAAGCCCGGCTGCCTTATACAAATCGATTTGAGGTCGTTTGAAGGAGCTTAAGTTGTATCCAAGTTGGTTAAACATAGCCATTTTTTTTACGGAATTGTTCGCATCACAGGATGCTCACTTTTGTGAAGAAAACATGAGGATGAAAACGAATCAGGGGTGAACTGAATCACTCGGTATCCATTTTTAAGTATTGAGATTATGATACGGTTTGCTAAATATAGCAGAGCAACTTTTTTGCGGAGGCGTTTATGCAAAAAAAGACCCGATTGATTCTGACTGGTTTGGCTTTGGTTTTGAGTGCTTATGGCTGTTCGGATGACAGCAGCAGTCCAGTTCCTGTTCACACTTCGGAGTTAAAATTAGGAGATGCCTGCCAAACAGGCGACAAATGTCCGCAGGGCAGTGTATGTGCCAATGGTGTTTGCACGGATGAGTCTGACCCCTGTGCACAATTAGAATGTCAAGGTGCATGCAAAAACGGCAAATGCGCCGAAGAGGAAGATAATACCTGCGGTGGAAAGAAATGCGGTGATAACCAAAAATGTCAGGATGATGTCTGTGTTGATCTTTGTGGCGGAGAAATCTGCAAGGACGGTTTTATCTGCATTTCGAACAAATGCAGGGAAGAAGTAACGGGCGCGCCTTGCGGTGACGTTACTTGCACGGATGAGCAGTATTGTGTGAATGAGATTTGCCATGAAAAGGGGGATTGTGGTGGCATTGCGTGTACGGGCGATGAAGTCTGTCATAATGATGCATGTCATGTTCAGGGAGATTGCGGTGGTCTGACCTGTACCGAAGATGAAGCTTGTTTTAAAGATGAGTGCAGGTTATCGGGTGATTGTGGCGGTGTGACATGTCATGATGATGAGATGTGTTATGATGATGGCTGCAGACCGATTGGGGATTGTGGCGGCGTCACTTGTTATGACAATGAATATTGTTTTCAGGGGAGTTATTGTCAGGAGAAGATCCAGTGTGGCGATGTCTATTGTGATGTCAATTTTGAGTGCATAGAAGGAACTTGCCAACCAAGCACGTTTTGCTTCGAGACAGGTCTCGAGAAATGTGGTGAATCCTGCTGTAGTGTGGATGAATTTTGTGGCAAACGCTCAACATGCTGTTCGAAGGAGAATGCCTGTGGTCAGGATTGCTGCCAGTCAGGCGAAGTTTGCGACAATGAGGTGTGTCACATTGCCTGTGATGCAAGTGTCGTGCGCTGTCAGATGGAGGATGGTACAGAGAAATGCTGTGCTTCCGGTGAAATCTGTACTTCGCATCAATGTTTTAAGCCAGTGACGAGCTGTGTTGACAATTACATGTGTGAGAATGGTCAATACTGCGATCCCGAAAGCCATCAGTGTTTGCCTCAGCCTACGGGGGCAAAATGTGAAGCGCATCCAACGGGGGGCAAGGTCCAGCCGACGCCTGTATGGCATTGGGGGGCTCAGGACAATACACCGAAAGATAATGAATTTCCCACCTACCTGAGTGTTATGTCAGCGCCGATGGTCGCGGATGTCAATAATGATACGATTCCGGAAGTCGTGTTTAATTCGTGGGCAGGCGAATATCGCGGTAATGGTATACTGCGCATTTTGCGTGGGACAGATGGAAAAATGCTTCACTTCAGCGATGGCAAGCCGATGACGGACGGTGGTAGCCAGGTCGCTATCGGTAAGCTCTATCCCAAAGACAAATATCCCGAGCAGAAGGTCAAGGATGTCGCGAACAATGATATCGATGTCTCGGGCCTTCAGATTGTCACATGTGTTCTAAATGGCAATGACCTCACCAAGCATTTTAAAATTGCGGCTTATAACCATGAAGCCAAACTCATTTGGGTACACAACAGTGATTACAATGAATGCGGGCAAAGTGGTCCGGGCATTGCCGACTTTAATGGCGACGGCATTCCCGAGGTTTACAGCCGCTATAACGTGTACAACGGTCAGACGGGTGAGATGATTGCACGCTTTCCTTGTGGCGACGATGCCTATTGGCATCAGGCGTGCGATTACCCGGTTGCTGCCGATCTCAATGGCGATCACATTCTCGAATTAGTGGGCGGCAATGTTGCATACAATGTCGATTTTGATAATAAGAAGCTCGTACCATTGTATTTTCGTGGTGAGCATCCAGACGGATATCCCGCAATTGGTGATCTCGATTTGGATGGCTTGCCAGAGATATTTGTGGTTCGTCCAAACAATGACACCGTCATGGCTTTTAAGCATGACGGCACTGATTTTTGGGAAAAACCCGTTGTGCACGATGCCCAGGCCGGCGGGCCTCCGACGATTGCCAATCTCGACAGTACAGACAATCCTGAGCTGACTTTTGCGGGCCGCTATGCCTATCTTGCCTATGATTACAAGGGAAATCTTCTCTGGCGCAGAACGACACACGATTATACATCGGCCAAAACGGGGTCATCTGTTTTTGATTTCGATGGAGATGGCAAAGCCGATGTCGTTTATAATGATGAATTTTTCCTGCGCGTGTATGATGGTGAGACCGGCAAGACGAAATACTGCAAATGCAATACATCGGGAACTCATTGGGAATATCCCGTCATTGTCGATGTCAATAATGATGGTCATGCCGAAATAATAGTTTGTTCCAATCCATACGGTGAAGGCAATCGCTGCCCCGAATCGCTTGCTGATATCGAGGGCGGGGATGATCCTTGCGTGCAGGAGCTCATGGCACAGGGCGGCGAAGCGCTTCAGGGGTATCAGGGAATTCACGTCTTTGCCAGTCCAGATCGTGATTGGATCAATACCCGCAAAATATACAATCAGCATGCTTACAGTATTACAAACGTTTCGGATGATGGCACGATTCCGCAAAAAGTCCGCAATAACTGGAATATCGATGTGTTGAACAATTTCCGTTTGAATGTTCAGCCAGGCGCGACCTATCTTCCCGACTTGGCCATCAAAGACATATCTTCACCTTACAACTGCGATCCTCCCATTCCCATTTACTTTAAAGTTGTCAATGTCGGCTGGGCGACAGCATCAGCGGGAATTACAATTCATGTCTGGGCATCGGATAAAGATAGCGATTACAAAGAAATCGGTACCGTCAAGACCGATAAAACGATCAGCGCGAACGGAGAAATCTCGATGAAATTCGACTATACTCCGGCGAGTGGTGATGCACTTTATCTGCAGTTTACATTTGGCGATGATTCTCCCGTCGAATGTAACAGCGATAACAATTCTGCAACCTATAAGATTGTCTGTCCGGTCAATTGATATTTGGATATATACATTATATTTTCGCCGTTCTATCGCGTTGCGATACGAACGGCATTTTCCCGGCCTATCTGACGATACGGCCGGGATTTTTTATATGGCTTCCCCTCTCCAAAAAATATCAGACAGATCTATATAAAGCGCATGTGCCCTGCACTTGTACAAGCCGTTTACCCATCAGGTATCGGTGCATTTTTTGAGAATAGCGTTTCGTGTGCTTTCACGTGCTATTACTTCGAGTAATACATCACTATTCTCTCTGTCGTAAATTCTCGTACATAAATATGAGCCAACCTCGATCTGAGTTTCTTCAAAAACTATTCTTTTGAGGATCATGGCTGCTTCACTGGCATAGATGTATGAATCGCCTATATAAAGTTTTAGCTGCGGGAGTACATTGGTAGATACGGAATAGTCAATTTTTTGATAGATACCTTCAACCACGGGGCGATGATGATGATGATGTTGTTGCACAGACTCAGTCTGTATGGGCGAAATACTATTAGGAGGTCGATTACAGGCATAGGAAAACAGAGAAATGCCCGCAAGCGTTATCAATATTATAATTGTTCGTAATCTGTTGCACATGATCATACCTCTTAAAAAAATGAAATCGACAGTTCTGAATGTGAGATACGAGAGTAACAAAAAAATCTCGCTATAACTGTGTTAGCAAAACTTGTGCCAATGCTAATGTCGGCAGGCATGGAGCATAATAACGTCTTTGACAAGGGTACATGTCCTTTGTTGTAAACATGCCTGCTTCATGAGTCATATACAATGGTCACAATAAAGAATCATAGGCAACTGGCTTTTTGAGCAGCGCAACTATCATACATTAAAAAAGGGCAAACACACATTTGAATTGCATTTGCCCCTGCCATTCTGCACATGCACTGAAACAAGTTAAATGGGGAGCGTTTTTTGACGAAGCCATCTGGCATCATCCGCACAGAGGTGTGGTGCGAGTGTTTGATAGACTGATTCATTATATTTGTTAAGCCAGTCGATTTCGTCTTTATAGAGCAAATCACGAACGATGGGGGCCGTATCGAAATAGCAGAGGGTAATTGTTTCGAATTTGAGCCAGTCGCGCCCAAAATCGCTGACCCCCGCATCGACGCACAGAATCAGATTCTCATGGCGGATGCCGTACATCCCTTCGCGGTACAGCCCCGGTTCGTTCGAGGTAATCATGCCCGGCAGCAGCGGTTGATTCTTAAATCCTTGGCGGATATTTTGCGGGCCTTCGTGAACATTGAGATAAAAACCGACGCCGTGACCGGTGCCGTGCCCGAAATTGCGGTATCGCCGCCACAAGGGTTCGCGCGCCAGCACGTCGATTTGGCATCCGGCTGTACCTTTGGGGAATATACACATGGCAAGTCGAATATGCCCCTGCAGGACGAGGGTGTAATCCTCTTTTTCGAGGTCGGTGCATGGGCCGACGGCAACTGTGCGCGTGATATCGGTTGTACCATACAGATACTGTCCGCCCGAATCGCATAAATACAATCCGTGATTGCCGATCTTCGTCGATCCGTCGTTCGGCGTGACGTAATGCGGCAATGCCGCCCCCTCGCCCCATGCCGAAATCGTTTCAAAACTGTCCCCGCGGTAGTCGGGACATTCGCTGCGGAATTTGCCCAATTGAACCGCAGCATCCCATTCCGAAACGGTTTTTCCTGCTTTGATTTGATCTTCGAGCCAGTGCAAGAATCGAACGACTGCTACACCGTCGACGATATGCGCTTTGCGCATGCCTTCGATTTCGGTGGCATTTTTTATCGATTTCTTGAGGATGATCGGCGATTCGCCCGCTATATAGCCGCAATCGCTCAATGCCTCGTGCAGACAGTAATTCAATGAGGATTTGTCGACAAACAGCTCTCCTTCAAAGGCTTTTAAATCCTCAAGGACGGCATCGTAGGGCAGAATGCGGACATCATCGGCTTCGAGCGCAGCAAACGTCGCAGCCGTGACCTCATCCGGAGTGCCCGATTTTTGTATATACAAACGGGTGTCTGACGGCGTGATCAGCAGATAGGACAAGACAATCGGATTGTATTCAATATCTGAACCACGGATATTGAGCAGCCATGCAATTTCGTCGAGTGCGGTGATCAGCATGGCATCACAATGGCGTTTTTGGATTTCTTCGCGAAGCCAGGCAATTCTCTCACTGCGGGAACTTCCAGTGTAAACATCGCTCAGAAGTGTGACTGGCTGCGCGGGAATGGCCGGTCGATCTGTCCACAGTTCGTCGAGCATATCTGGAATCCCGACAATACATGGGCGGGCTTTACCAGCAGAAACAAAGGCTTCTTCGATCTCTTCGATGGCCGATACCGACTGACACAGGCCGTCGACGGCAATGATTCGGTGAATTTTTTTCTGCGTTTTGGCCAGCCATTCGGGGATCAGCACCTGGTCGGGCACGTTTGTCTTGTGCAGTTCTATCCCCGTGCCCGGGAGCTGCTTGGCCGCCTGAATAAAATACCGGGTGTCCGTCCACAAGCCTGCATGATCCTCCGTAATGACGACGTCTCCCGCTTCTCCGGTAAATCCCGATATCCATTTGACCTGCTGCCATCGCGGGGCAACGTACTCACTCGAATGTGGGTCCGAACCCGAAATGATGACGGCACACCAGCCATTTTTGCGCATCAGAGCGCGCAGCAAATCGATTCTTTCTGCATAAATATTGGACATTTTGAACTCCCGACTGATTATTCTTATAAAACATGCGCCTTTGGCGCAAGCAGTATCATAACATAGATCCTGTGGGGTGTGGGGTGATTATTGTGGTAATTCTCAATGGCGTTGTTTTAAGAAAAAGAGACAGCCCATTGATCTATCGGGTAAATGTGCTGCGTTTTCTTTGGGTGTGCATTCATATACAAATGAAAATACTTTGTTGTTTAGTAAAAGAGTGGTAGATATAATTATTTTGTTATTTCAGCAAACGGCATTGTACTGCTGTTTTTTAGAAAAAGTTTTCTTCATCATGTGTAATATTTCCAAGAGGGAGGCGTTGTGAAAAAGTCATTATTTTCGCTTTTGGCATGCTTGCCATTGATTTGCGTTGCATCATGTGCCGAAATGGATTCAATGGATGAAACCGATATGGATGTGGTGGAGCAGAGTTCTGCATTGATTCCCGGCCAGCCAGTTTATCCTTCGGGGAATGCCATGAGCGGACTCGTTGCCAAGCGTGTTGCCAAAAAAGTCAATTTTTGGGGCAAAAAGGAAATTGTTCCGGAATTTAGTGCATTCAACGTTTCTGGTGCCGATCTCGGTGTGCTGCACAATGTTCGCATTGCCCAGGTTGCCAATCCAAGTGTCCACAAAAATGTGATTTTCATGACTGCAGGCCAAAAACAGTCGAGCAGCGGTCATGCCAATGGTGTGACCGGGCAGGCTGCCGATTGGGATAAAAACTGCGGTGATGTCCAGTGTACTGGTATTTCGCTCGATGAGCGTTCGATGGCGATGAAGCTCAAATCTTACAATTGGTTCCCCAATGCCTGGTTCGCCGTTGCCACCGACAACAATTTTGACTACACAATGTCGAGTTCAAAACGCTCCCATCTGGTTCAAGGTTTTGTCAGTTGGATTAAAACCAAGATTACATCTGACACCGAAAATATCGTACTCGCCGGCAGTTCGCGCGGTGGCTGTCTTGTCACTCTGATTGCTCAGGAACTTCGCAAGACGCATACGTATGATCATATTAATATCTATGTTTCGTCGTATGATGGTGTATGTGTCAAAGACGGTGAACTTGGTGTTACAACGACGAAAATCAACAATCCAGTCAGGCCTTCCGGAACTTATTATGGTGGTTGGGCTGTCAATATGACATCCCAATTCCCGAATCACCAGAATCTTCATATCTATCATCTTTCTGGCGGTCAGGAAGTCGTTCCTGCTTCTGGCGTTCGTACGTTTTCGGCATACGAGGGGACGAACCCGCCTAATACTGGTGCTGACATCGACTGGGACTGGTACAAACAGACATGGGTTCCCTGGAAACATAAAGAAATCGGCAACCCATTTACACAGCCCGCGCAGAATCAGCAGGCACAGGCCGTAGCAGATACCATTGATGCTCAGCTTTATTGGCTTCAGAATTTGATTTAATTATATATTTATTGGGGCGACGCTATGGGGGATACGCGTTGCAAGAGACGTGCGAATTGCCCGTCAATGCTCGCTATCCCTTTGGGATACGCGGCTTTTTTGGGTGATTCTGGTTTTCACTGAACAGGCATAATGCCGCCGTGATCGGTCATTTCGGTTATGATAAACGCCGGGGTTTGGATGCCCCGTTTTCGTGCTTCGGCCAATTGATATCGAATATGCCAGTCAAAGATATATGTTTTGTCTTCGAAAAGCATTTCGGCAATGAGTTGTCTGCGCCATTTGCCGCAGATCGGTGCTTTGGTCGATCCACTCAATATAATATTATCTGCTCGGCAGCCGCTGGCACATAAACTGACAAAGGGGCAGGAACGGCACATTGGAAGATCGACAGCTTTTGTGGCCGTTTTTCGGCGTTTTGCCATGACATTTTTTAGTCCCTCAGAAATATGACCAAAACATTCTACAAGTTTGAAACATGAAAAAATAGATCCATCACTTCGGATGTATATATTTTCATTTTCAACGCACATACATGCTTTTCGTCGATTTGTGAGTGGTGAGGTTTCCTGTGCAGGTACTGTGACGCCACCTTCGAATGCAATGGCATCGAGTGTTTCTTCCTGCAGTTGACTATTTTCAAAAGTATGTTCTCCCTGTTCTCGTCCGCAGGGATAAAGAATTCCCAGGGTGATTTTGAGATCACTGGGCAAAGCGCGTCTAAAATCAGCAAAAGCATCGATATTGGCCTGTGCATCGGGTGCGCTAATCATGACATCGAGATTGGGCAGCACGCCATGTTCATGGATTTTGTGTATGACCTGAATGGCATCGTCATAGCAATCGCGCCCCGAAAGGCGATTGCAAACTTCGCGATCGGCACCGGATATACTCATTTGTATTTTAAGGCCGTCTTTGATATGATCGACGACTTTATGTAATAAAATATCATTATTTTTTAATAATAATAGATTGCTCAATAGTCCGACAGATGGTTTGGATTTGCTCTGGGCATAGTCGATGGCGTCGAAAAGCCAGGGAACGATAAGTGGCTCTCCGCCTGTAAAAGAGATTTGTAAATTTGGGTTGAGTGAAATCCCGTCGTCAATAACTTGTTTGACTTGTTCGAGGGTGAGCTCGTTCGGTCGAGCAATTCCCGAGCAGGCACTGCAATAGGCACAGCGCAAATTACAGGCATTGGTGACCTGAAACTGCAGTAGTTGCCGAGGTTTTCGATAGGGACGCGGATCGCCAAAGAAACCGTGTTTATCGAGGCGTTCGCGCAACTGTTGTGGGAGTTTGGTTAATGCCCGACGATGATCAAGCAATGCCTGAAACGCTTCAAGTTCATCGGGCATAACGGCACAAAAAGTGCCCAAGGATGACGAAACGGCAAGCGCGCCACCCTGGGTTGGAATTAAAGTACAATCGTTAGGTAAGTGCATGTTCGTTTGGAGTTATGCATCTTCTTCGGGGGGCTGTACTGGTTTTGGTGTCGGAATATCAGGTTCCGGTGCGGGCATTTCTCCGTCTGTCATGGCTGCCTCGCATACGGCAGAGGTGTTCGATTTTTCGACACATTCTGCAGGTGCTTCGCATTGTTCAGCTAATTTCCAAAAACCATCCTCACATTTGTAAACATTGCCTTCTTCGCACTTCATTTCATCTGGAACACATTCATCGGCAGGAGCGTCACCCATGATTGGTTCGACATCACAGTGTGCGGAGGTGTTCGATGCCTGGATACATCCTGAAGTGCCGCATTTTTGCTCCAATTCCCAATAGCCCTCAATGCATTTGTAGACATTGTCATTTTTGCATTTCATTTCATCGGCAGTGCATTCTATAGGTACTTCAGGGGATATGTCACCCGATAGTTCTTCTATCTTACAATACGCGGAAGTATTTGATTCCTCGTAACAGGACTCGCTACATTCTTTTTCGAGCTTCCAATGTCCATCATCACATTTATAGACATTGTTGTCTTCGCATTTCATTTCATCGGTTTTACAACCATAGGGCAGTGGCTCTGCAACACCAGACGTACTGGAGAGTTGGCATGATGCAGAAGAATTCTCTGTTTCAACGCACATCTCCTCGTCGCTGCATTTTTCCAGCAAATTCCAGGAATTGTTTGCGCAGATGTAGACATCGTTATTTTTGCATTTCTGTTCGCCGTTGTTGCAACCATCTTCTTCGCATGCAGCAAAAGCAACCATCGAGAAGACTGCGGCAGATGCAGCGACGACTTTACGTGCCGTCTGGATGAGGGTTGATTTTGGCGCGGGTTTGGTAATGACAAACGTCGATTTGACAATTTCAATCGAGGTATTGTCAATCCATAGCGTGTCTTTTTCGCAGATTCGAATGGGTTTGTCCGTTCGGAGTGTGATGCGCCGTCCAGCTCTTTCGAGGGCGACAGGAACTTCAGTCAGTCTGACGACGACGAGTTCATCATGCTCGTCCAATTGGAGGATTGCCAATGCCGAATTGCGCGATGTCACACCGTTTTGACAGAGTGAAATTTCGTTATTTTCGGTAATAGGGAGACACTCAACGGGGGCCTGACCATTGAGTGATAAAAAAGTTTTACAGCTTATCATCTGAAAATCCCCTGTTTTAAAGTGTTGAAATTTGTTGTGTCGTGTTTTTGACAATTCGTCGATTCGCCTATGATGAAAGCGATAGAGCACACAATAACTTTTTTATTATAGCAATAAAAAAGGTGATTGTCAGGTTATCATACAAAAAAAACGCGGGTGTATTGCCACCGGCAATAGCCCGCGTCAAAGCCGTGCGTATTGCCGCAGGCAATAGCACGGCCCACATCATTATCGTTTGTAATTCACTTTTCCAAGCGGTATCGGGTCTGGATTCTGTCTTACTTACATCAGGGCGCATTCTATTAATAAAACCGGTGCAATATCACAATTGCATTTGCAGGCTGTGATTTCGCGCGCGGCTTTTTGTGCCGTCAAAAGGTCATCGGGGGCGAGTGGATTGCTTTTCTGTAGCCGCCGCGCTCTCGCGCATTTGCGTCACATGGCTCGAGAATCTCTTTGAATCGTTGTATGTCCTCATCTGTCCATTGATGATTGTATTCGGACGAACAGGAATAATAGAATTCGGTGAATTCTTTGGGCAGGGTTTGTCTCAGTTTTTTCGCCATTTTTGTTGATGTGGTTTTGAAATTGTAAGGAGGATAGTCACTCAGTTTTCGCATGATGGGTTCAAACTGCGCTGCCTGTTTATCATTTTGGGGCGCGCGGCTATTGGCGTTTTACGCCAATACGCCTGCGCTTTGCCGCTATCCCTGCGGTATACGCGTCGAAATGGTGATAAAATAATTCGTGAAAATAAGTTTAATATTTGTTGACTTTGAAATCATGGCGAGTGATAGCATGATCTGTGATGGCATTTCGCTTCACATTCATCATGGAGGAAATCGCTATGTCAAATTATATTGATCCGTTCACTGATTTTGGGTTCAAACGAATTTTTGGCCAGGAGGATCACAAAAGACTCTTGATTGGCTTTTTAAACGCACTGTTCGAAGGGGAATTCGTCATTACGGATTTGGCCTATCGGGATAAAGAGCAGATTGGCGAAGTCCGGCAGGATCGAAGCATTATCTACGATATTTACTGCACACTGGATGATGGCAAACGCTTTATTGTGGAGATGCAGAACAGAAAACATGTGAATTTTGATGATCGCGCGCTATACTACATTTCGGGGTCTGTTTATGCCCAGGGAAAAAAGGGTAAGGATTGGAACTATGTGTATTTCCCGGTTTTTGGCGTTTATTTCATGAGGTTTAAAGAGAAGGTCCTGGGAGATGCGTATCGAACAGATTTTCGCATCGCAAAAACGTTGGAAATGGTCGTTCCCCAAAAGAGACACAAGAATAAAAAACGCGCTACAAAAGAATCATCCCTTGTGAATAAAATTCGCATGATATTTTTGCAAATGCCGAATTTTACCCTTAAGGCTGACGAATGTAAAACAAACTTTGAGAAATGGATGTATGTTATGAATCACATGGACTCACTCGATAAAATCCCCTGGGTCGCTCAGGACGAACTCTTTGAAGAACTCGCTAAAGTGAGCAATGTCGCCGCGCTCACTCCCGAAGAACGACTCGCCTACGATGAGTATCTGCGCCAATATCGCGACAATCTGGCGACCCAGCAGGCTTCTGTGCAAACTGGCGAAAGAAGAGGCGAAAGAAGAGGCAAGAAGAGAGAAAAACGAAATATTGCGATGAATATGCTGAATAAAGGTTATGCTCGTGAAGATGTTTCGGAAATCACAGGTCTGACACTTGCCGAGATAGATAAACTGAGCAAGGGGGGATAAATGGACTCACTCGATAAAATCCCCTGGGTCGCTCAGGACGAACTCTTTAAAGAACTCGCTAAAGTGAGCAATGTCGCTGCGCTCACGCCTGAAGAACGACTTGCTTACGATGAGTATTTGCGCCAGTATCGCGACAACCTGGCGACCCAGCAGGCTTCTGTGCAAACTGGCGAAAGAAGAGGTGAAAGAAGAGGCAAGAAGAGAGAAAAACGAAATATTGCGATGAATATGCTTGCGGATGGTTGTTCTTATGAAATCGTATCGAAATATACAGGTCTGACACTTGCCGAGATAGATAAACTGAGCAAGGGGGGATAAATGGACTCACTCGATAAAATCCCCTGGGTCGCACAGGACGAACTCAGATATATAT
>OCTW013379294.1_pt1 | contig 19252 bp, 23 predicted proteins | sample 1539671 | NCBI WGS metagenome assembly OCTW01 (sample SAMN02144230, study PRJEB22623) | gut metagenome | biome: sheep rumen | host: Ovis aries | place: New Zealand
GACTCGCTAGCTCAGTCGGTAGAGCATCTGACTTTTAATCAGAGGGTCAGGAGTTCGAATCTCCTGCGAGTCACCATCTTATGCGGGTGTGGTGAAATTGGCAGACACGCTAGACTTAGGATCTAGTGCTCCGGCGTGCAGGTTCAAGTCCTGTCACCCGCACCATTACTAAGAAGTTGTCATCGAGTTAATCGGTGATTTTTTATATAGGAGAAATTATGACGGGAAAAGAAAAAATGATGGCTGGCATGTGGTATGATGCCAACTATAATCAAGAACTTACTGAACTACGTTTTAAAACTCAGGAGCTTCTTTTAAAGTTTAATCAGACACCTTTATCTCATCAGGACGACATTCATGATTTATATAAAGAACTCTTTGGTACTGTTCCTAAAGGATTAACTATTATTGCGCCATTAACAGTTGACTATGGTTCAAATATTTCCTTTGGAGAGAATGTCTTTGTGAATGCATCATGTTATTTCATGGATGGAGCGAAGATTACAATTGGTCATAATGTTTTTATTGGGCCTTATTGTGGTTTTTATACTGCTAGTCATCCATTAGCTTACAAATATCGTAATCAGGGATTAGAAAAAGCTAGTCCGATTGTCGTTGGAGATAATTGTTGGTTTGGTGCTAATGTTTCTGTCATGCCTGGCGTGAAGATTGGAAATGGCTGTGTGATGGGGGCTGGTAGCGTTGTAACGAAGGATGTACCTGATAACTCACTTGTCACAGGTGTCCCTGCAAAAGTTATCAAAGTCATTGATCAAAATGGTGAACTTGAAGACTAATAATGAATATTATGATTTATACGGGAAGAGCTATCTTCCTTTTTTTGTTTTATCACTGAATTTTTATCTTTTATTCTAATTGTGTTAAATAGATAAGATTTAACACAATCGACTTGCCAAAAAGAACAAACAAACATAGAATTATCAGGCCATAATGAAGAACTTGGACAAGACAAAGATAATTGTATTTATCGTTGTAAGCCAAACTACATTATGCGTGAAATTGCAGGAGAATCTGTTTTAGTTTCTGTTGGTAATGGTGTTGCTGATTTTTGTGGGATTGTCAAACTGAATGATTCGGCAAAGGTTATCTGGAGCGCATTACAAAATGGAACATCACAAGAAGAATTGATACAAGCCTTAGTCAATACTTTTCATATAACAGAGAATCAGGCAAAGAAGGATGTTGCACAATCTTTAGAACTCCTTTTAAATAAAAGGATGATTACTTGTGAATAAGATACAACATAGAAATCCTCTTAATGGAACATTTGAATTAACAGGTCGGTGCAATCTTTCCTGCAAGATGTGTCTTGTCAGAGTCGATCAGGCACAAATCAAGAAACTCAAAAAACGTGAAAGAACTACAAGCGAATGGATTCAAATGGCTAAACAAGTAGCAGATGCTGGCACGCTAGGGCTTTTGTTGACAGGTGGAGAAGCGATGCTTCGTCCGGATTTTTGTGAAATATATGAAGCAATCGCAAAGATGGGATTTCTCATTACGCTGTATACGAATGCGACAATGGTCACTGAGAAGATTATGGATTTATTTAGAAAATATCCACCTCATAAAATAGGTGTTACGATGTATGGAGCATCCAACAGTACATATGAAAAACTATGTGACTGTAAAGATGGCTATGACCGTTTTATTGAAGGTATTGAACAACTCACGACCTTACCATCGCTATTTGAAATAAGAACAACGATCGTAAAAGATAACCGAAGCGATTTGTCAGCTATGCAGCAGTTCACAAAAGAGAAATTCGGGCCTGATAAGGTCCTTCAGATCAGTCGTTTTATCTCAAAGAGTATTCGTGGTGGTATTGCCTGTGCTGAGAGGTGTCGTTTGTCACCAGAAGAGAATGTGGCAATGATCGATAGTGGGTTAGTTGAAATCTATCAGAAAGTAAAAAATGGTGAATTAGAGCTACCTGATACTGTTGAAAAATACCCTCTAAAAAGATATGGAACAGCATCTGAAAGTGGCTATTTGTTTCAAAACTGTGATGCCGGTATCAATCAATATACTATAACTTGGGATGGTAGTATGTATGCCTGTGAGCTGATGAGTGAGGGCTGCACAAAACCATTTGAAGTAGGCTTTCAAAAAGCTTGGGAAGAACTCCCCAATTGTTATCCGGAAAGCCATAGTATTCAAGTATGCGAACAATGTCAATATGAGCCTTTCTGTGAATCTTGTCCGGCAATCAGGAAAGCAGAAACAGGAGACTTTTTTGGCAAACCAGACTATTTTTGTGCAGAAGCAAGATGTATCTATAACATGCTTAAAGAGATGCATGTCATATAGAAAATAATCAAGGAGGAAGCAAAAATGTTAAAAGATGGTATGAAAAAAGAAAACTATGAAAGTCCAAGATTTGATTTTGAAGAAATGCAGTTAACGGAAAAAGTGGCGGATACATGCTGGGGATATGCCTATGCCTGGTATGATGCTGATAAGGATGGCAAGATTGATGTTCAAGACGGTGAAAAGGTTGAATTAAGTGATCTAGGACTAGGAGCTAGTGGATGCCAGGGAGATGCTGCAAGAGAAGCGTTAAAGGCTTATTTCTTTGATAAGTTTGGTGTAAAGCTTTCAAACAATGATGTATCTACAAATACAAAGAGTCCATTAGTGATCGGTTCAAATAGTTAATATGGAAGACAATCGCATTTCAAAAAAAGAGTACGAATATAAAAATGGATATTCCATTTTCTGGAATGGCATTCTATCACCCTGAAGAAAGAGCTAGCGATTTTCACTTTTTCATTGCGGCACAAGAAACAGATAAACATCGGGAGTTGTTATGGGGTTCAGAAGAATTTGCCATACCAACTTTTCTTTATCAAAGACATGATGGGCAGTTTGATTGGATTACAAAGAAGAAAGATCGAAGTCCAGGATTATCTTTTCGTATCAGCCGTGACTGGAATCAATTTGTTTTATATGAAGATCATACGAAGACAAATGGAGAGCGGGCTTTTCATGAGTTTGGCTCTCTTTTCTCTTATGCCGTTTTAAATCATCATGCCTGTGTGCTGCATGGGGTTGTCATGGAATACAATGGAATGGGTATTCTCGTGCTGGCTTCTGCTGGAACAGGTAAGACTACACATACAAGAATGTGGAGAGATCATAAGAATGCCTTAATTCTTAATGGGGATCGCTGCTTATGTAGAAAGAATGATGGCGTCTGGTATGCCTATGGAATGCCTTGGTCGGGCTCTTCAGGGGAATATATTAATCGTCGTGTTCCTATCTCATGTATTGTCTGTTTAAATCGAGGCTTACAAAATACGGTACAACCTTTGTCCATTTTCGATGGTACAATCCGCTTGATGCAACGAATCTTTGCCCCAGTTTGGCCAGGTGAACTTCAAAACCAGGCTTTTAATTATTGCGAAGAACTATCTTCAGAAATACCTGTATTGGATTTCTATTGTAAACCAGATCTAGAGTCGGTCGAAGTATTAGCACAAGCCATCCAATCCCTTGGTGAGAAGAATGCATAATGATTTAGAAAAACAAGCGCCAACAATTCAATATGTTTCGGCAAAGACACTCTTTCCCATTATTCGTCAGTTACTGAATGAACATCAACAGGCTTCTTTTACTGTGACTGGGATGAGTATGTGGCCTTTTCTATGCCATGGACGTGATCAGGTTGTCTTAGATTACTGCTCATTGGATAGTTTAAAGGTCGGGGACATTCTTCTCTTCCAGACAGAACAGGGCAATTATCTACTTCATCGTGTTACAGCTCTTAGAAAGCATCAGTTTCAGACAACAGGTGATGGCAATTATTTTAGAGATGGCTGGTTTGCGAATGATTGTATTATTGGCCGGGTTGTTTATTTTATTCGTAAAGACAAACAGATAGATTGTTGTAATGTGAAATATAGACTATTGTCTAGACTCTGGATGATTCTATTTCCTTTTCGTCGCTTACTCTTTCCAATTTGGCTACATATCCGTAGATATATAAGAAAATAATGCAAATACATATATGACCTCTCCATATTCAATAATGGCGAGGTTTTTTCTATTCTAAATGCATTACTTCATATTGTGACAGCAAATAAGTTTCGTTATAATACGTTTATTCATTGTTTTTACTGTTGGAACAAGTGTGGAGTAGCTTATAATTCTCCATACATGGTTTTATGCAGTTGTTTAGAATGGAAGGTGGGGGCTTGATAATGAAGATCTTGATATGTTGTGGGGGAGGATTTTCTTCTAGCTATGTGGCTATGCGGATGCAAAAAGAAATAGAAGAGCGCCATCTTGAAAATCAATATCAGGTAGATTTTCTTCCATTTTCTCTTATTTTAGAGAAGATAGAAGAGTATGATGTGATTATGCTTTGTCCACATTTAAAAATGGCTCTTACAAAGCTCTTAAATGAACATACGCTTGATAAGCCAATTTATCTCTTGCCACCAAGAATTTATGGCATGATGACTTTAGATGCGATTATTGAAGATGGTGAAGATATCATTAACTTATTTGAAACACATCATAAGAATCCTGTTGTATTTCCTGGTGAAGAGAACTTGTTGAGAATTAAACGTAATCAATCTTATCGTAAAACATATGGGAGGATAAAACCTATGGATATTAGAGTATTTTATAGTATGAATAGTGATATTCATTTTATTCGTGAAACAGTATTCATGAAGGAACAAGGGTTCCAGAATGAATTTGATGAAATTGATGAACATTGTACATTTGTCGTACTTTACATTGAAGATATGCCTGTTGCGACATGTCGTTTTTATGAAAAAGAGGGGAAATGGTATATTGGACGTGTTTGCACGCTTAAGGAATTTAGAGGACATAGCTATGGAACATTAGTCATGCAGGAAGCTGAAAGGAAGCTCCATGGCCAAACTGACCGTCTTTATCTCAATGCCCAGGTACGTGCAAGTCATTTCTATGAAACATTGGGCTATAAGAAAACTGACATCATCAGTGATGATGAAGGCGTCAGCCATGTCTTAATGTATAAGGAGATTTAAATGGGAGCAATTGTTAATACACTAGCAGTGATCGCTGGAGGCGTGATCGGTTTGTTTTTCTCAAAAGGCATCAAAGAAAAGTACCAGCATACAATCATGCAGGCACTTGGCTTATCGACAATTTTTATAGGTCTAGGTGGAGCACTTGAGAAAATACTTCTCATCAAACAACATGCTTTGTCATCGCATGGCAGTTTGTTGATTGCGATATCGCTTGTATTAGGTGCACTGATTGGTGAATTCTTTGATATCGAATATCAATTTGAACGTTTAGGCAAATGGCTTAAAGCGAAAGCTAAAAGCAATGATTCTAAGTTTACTGAGGCTTTTGTAAGTACTTCTTTAACCGTCTGTATTGGCGCTATGGCCATTGTCGGAAGCATTCAGGATGGGCTAGTCCATGATCCAAGCATGCTTTATACAAAGTCATTGCTGGACTTTATTATTGTCATTGTCTTTGCTTCAACACTGGGCATTGGATCCATCTTTGCCGCCTTGCCTATTCTTGTCTTGGAAGGCTCTTTAACACTCTTTGCGGGGGCATTAAATGGCATTCTGACAACAGCAGTAATTAATAATATGGTTATGGTAGGTAATATTTTGATTGTTGGTGTGGGAGTGAATTTAATGGAAGCCTATCATATTAAAGTAGCCAATCTTTTACCAGCCCTAATCATTGCAATACCACTAACCTATCTATTATAAAAAGGAGCTACGGCTCCTTTTTATGATCAATATATGCACCTATCAACATTGTTGCATAAACAAGTAAAATATAGTGAGCAATTGCTAAGAAAGAAAAAAGCATGCGAAGAGGTGACTTTAAAAAGAAAGCAAGTATCAAAATAATTATGACACATCCTAAAATTAATGAAAAGTGCCGCTTAGAATGGGTATGAATGAAGTCTAAAGCATGATAGATTAACCAAAGAGTGACAATTGAACCAATAACCCAGATGATAAAATAATTGAGATAGTATTGAGAAATATCATCAAAAGAGTAGTGCTCTCTGCATATAAACACAAATGTCGCGCTCAGAGAAGGTATTATAAGTGGTAAAAATGTGCTTATATAGAAGATCAGATGCTTTTGAATAGAGAGTGTATAAAAGCATCTAACGAGCGTGATGACAAAGCACCCACACCAGAAGGCAAGAAGAGGAAGTGCGAAACTTAGTTGTTTGTAATAATTTGGATTATTGTGAATGATGAAGTAAAGTAATAGCGCAATAATGGTATGAATTATGGAAAGAAATAGGGTTTCTGTTTTTGAAAGCTCTTTGGCATTTTTATAGAAGAGGTAGAAAGGTATGCCGATGATAATGCCAAATACAATCTCAGTTAGAATCATGACAATATAGCGATAATCTACATTCTGATAAAAGTAAACGGGGGTATAGAGAGGATCAAGAAGCCAGGAATAAACATAGTTATTAATATAGGAATAGATAAAAATAATAAGATAATCAATAAGCGGTAGTATTACTTGAGATACTTTTGTATGCATATAATATCCTGGTATACTAAATTGGCTCTTCTAAGTAGTCAATTACAGTATACTTTTCCTTTTTATCAAATATATTTATCATTGAGTGATGATGGTAGTGTATTGCTGTAGTAGTAATCAGAATATGAAAAATGAGTATATCAGAATTCCCGTATTTTTTTCCTGTATGATCGATGATAAAGTGGTCTGTTGCATTTTTAAAACGAGAGTATGAAACATAATCTGAGGATGATGCATGTACAGGAGATAGTGTTATAAGAAATATGAACATAGTTATTAATATTATAGAATATTTTTTCAATTCTTTACTCACAGTATACATTCTTCTAAATTAAGGTTTAGCAATTCCTGTTTCTGTATAAGAATCAATAGTTAAAATGGGATGATCAATACCTTGAGTAATAGTAGCATTTATAGTATAGCTTGCTTTAACGGTAAGACTATATCCATCATTTGATATATTAACTTTTGTTGTCTCAACTTCGTCAAGAATAGCAGGACTTAAACCAACACCAATCATGTAGTTATTTCAAGAAAGCTTTGTGTCATAAACATTTCCGATTTTATAGGTGTTAGCATTATAACTAAAATTGCATTCCAATTTGCAAAAAATTTTGCCCTTTATGAACGTACTGATTGTTTTATTAGTTTGAAGAGCCCTAATCTTAATATCAATATTTCATATTAATTGTTGTAGCACAAGAAAAAGAGTATGTGTGTAAAAAAATCACATTACTCTATAAAAGGGCTTTCATAAATAGGGTTGTTTGAACGAATATGTATGGTATAATTGTTCTTAGAAATTGAGGGATGATATGAGTAAACTAGTGAAAATTATGATTGCAGGAATGGTTTCCTGCTTAGTTGTAGGCTGTTCGTCTTCAAGTAAGAATGTTAACGATTTGGATATCTATGAACGTATTGCTTTTAAGATCATGAGTGATCATGTGACTCAGTATGATGTCTCACGATTTGAGTTAAGTTCACCAAGTTATGAAAAGAAGGCCTATAAGAATAATGGTGTGGATGGCTATTATGTGAGCTTTAGTGGGACAGTTGAATCAAGTGAAATGGTCTGGGCGAATAAAGTGAAAGTTGATTACTGGTTATCTAAAGATAAAAAGACTTATCGTCCAATGTACTTGAAGTTTGATAAAAATACAATTCTAAGTAAAGAAATTGCGAAAGAAAAAAAGGATGTCTATCAAGTCGCAGATATCAAATTATAGGAGAAAATATGGCTATTACATTAAACCTTTATTATACTGGCCAGAATGGCAGTGCAAAAAAATTCGTAGAAGAAATGGAAAGCAGTGGTGTTGCTAGTAAAATCAGAAATGAAAAAGGCAATCTCGGATATCACTATTTCCAGTCTTTAGATGATCCTGAAACGATTCTTCTTGTAGATAGCTGGGAGAACCAGGAAGCTATTGATTTACATCATGCATCAAGCATGATGAATGATATTGCTAGATTAAGAGAGAAGTATGACTTACATATGCATGTTGAACGTTTTGTTTCTGATGATTCATTGCCTGAAGCAGATCAACAGTTTATAAGAAATTGAAAAGGATCCCGCGGGATCCTTTTCATTATCTCTTATCAACACGTTTCGCAAGATAGTTACCAACAAGCTGGAAGAGCTGAACAATAATGACTGTGACAATAATAGAAGCATACATCATGCTGGCAATATAACGCTGATAACCATAACGAATAGCGACATCACCAAGACCACCAGCACCAACTGTACCAGCCATAGCCGCATAGCCGACAATCGATGCAAAGACAATTGTCGTACCAAGGACAAGTGAGCTTCTTGCTTCGACAAGTAAGACATGAATGACAATCTGGAAGGTACTTGCGCCCATTGATTTAGCTGCTTCAATAACGCCTGGATCAACTTCTTTTAAGCTTTGTTCAATCATGCGGGCAATAAAAGGAATAGCCGATACTGTTAATGGAACAATCGCCCCAGGAACACCTAATGTTGTATGGACGATCGCTCTTGTGAATGGAAGAATCCATACCAATAAGATAATAAATGGAATGGAACGGAAGACATTGACAATGAAATCAAGAATAAAGTAGATGGTTTTATTTGGCTTTAAGCCTCTTTCATCCGTTAATGTCAGAACGATGCCAAGAGGAATACCAAAGACATAACCAAGAACTGTTGATACAATAACCATAATTAAGGTATTGACAGTCTCAGGACCAATAATACTAAGAATTTCTGTAAGTGACATACTATTCATTATTCTACCTCCTCAACATCTAAACCACGTTCTTTTAAGAAATGAATTTGTTCAAGATGATCACCATCACCAAAATCAATAATCATTTCACCTTTAGCCTTACCACCAACATTCTTTGTATCAGCCATTAAGATATTGACTGGTTTATTGAATGTCAGAATCATATTCGCAATCACCGGTTCAAAGGCAGATTGTTCATTAAAGACAATACGATAAGCCTGATGGCTTTCAATGGATGCAGCTGTATTCTTGTTTTCTACATTGAGAATAAGACGCTTACCAACAGCACTCTTTGGATGGGCGAAAATCTCTTCGACATTACCAATTTCCTGAACCTGGCCATTTTCCATAATAGCGACATTATGACAGATATCCTGGATGACGGACATCTGGTGTGTAATAATGACAATAGTAATGCCCATTTCCTTATTAATACGTTTCAACAAAGCTAATATCTGAGATGTTGTAGCAGGGTCAAGGGCACTTGTTGCTTCATCACAAAGCAAGATTTCCGGCTTGCTGGCGAGGGCACGGGCAATCGCGACACGCTGACGCTGACCGCCTGAAAGCATTGCTGGATAGTTTTTTGCTTTATCAGCTAGACCAACAATTTCAAGGTATTCTCTTGCTTTCTTTTTCGCTTCTTCACCTTTAATACCAGCGAGCTTTAATGGAAAGCATACGTTATCCAAGACTGTTTTCTGCATGAGAAGGTTGAAGTTCTGGAAAATCATCGAAATCTTTGTACGGGCCTGGCGTAATTGTTTTTCATTTAGATCTTTAAGATTCTGTCCACGCACAACGACTTCACCGCTGGTTGGCTGTTCAAGAAAGTTCAAGCAGCGTACAAGTGTTGATTTACCTGCACCTGACATCCCGATAATCCCAAAGATATCCCCTTTTTCGATATTAATATTGACATGACTTAACGCCTGTACCTTTCCTTCGTCCGTATCAAAGACTTTGGAAACATCACGTATTTCTATTTCTGACATACTGTTCCTCCTTAATAAAAAAACAGGTATTACGAATAATACCTGTGTGTATGGATAGGGTTATTGCGTAATGAAAGAAGTCCTCTATGCTTTTGTATTCAATGCACACATGAACATCATCATAACAATACCTCCATATACCTACCTATCAATTGGGTATATCTTAATATAAAACGCTCTATTCGTCAATCTATATAGTAAAGTATTCATCAATCATTATTGACAAATCCCAATAAATACCTTACCATTGATATGCATTCAGAAATGCTCGAGTGGTGGAATGGTAGACACGCCAGTTTCAGGTACTGGTGGTTATGCCGTGTGGGTTCAAATCCCATCTCGAGCACCATAGAGAATACAAGAGGCGTAAGCCTCTTTTTTTTGTCATTAAGCCATTCATGTTAATGCAATTCCATTAATGTAATGCTTATTGTTTTATTGAATAAAATTTGTAATATTAATGATAGTTGTAACAATGTGATTTGTATGGGAAAAGTTTAGAATTTTTTAAGAAATATCAACACTTTTTCTTAAAACTTAACAGGTAATATGCGATATGTAAAAGAAAATCCTATGCATGAAAATATTTCATGAATTCAGTTATTCGTGATTCATAGTGAACCATATTATATAATTGAAATAGAAATAGTTTTACTTTATGGGAGAGGGAAGAATGAATAATATATTAGAAATGTTGGAGAAGTCGACAGCACTTTATCCCGAACATCCTGCCTTAAGTACGGGTGAAGCGTATTTAAGCTACCAGGAAGTCACTCGACAGGCAAGATGTGTTGGTAGTGCTATAGCCTCTTATACATCGGTTAGAAAACCTGTCATTGTCTTTATGGATCATTCAATGGATTGCATTGTGGCTTTTTTAGGAGTTGTTTATGCAAATGACTTCTATAGCTTCTTTAATAGTGAATTACCTGATGAACGCTTACGCATCATGGCAGATACGCTAGATGCTGATCTTGTGATTACAGATGTACATCATAAGGAACAAGCAACTCAGCTATTCACGAAAGAAAAAGTTGTCACGTTTGAAGAACTTGTAGCTAGAGAAGAAGATGCAGACTTACTTTCTTCTATACGCAACCAAGCTATTGATACGGATCCACTTTATTTGAATTTCACTAGTGGATCAACGGGTGTACCTAAGGGTGTCCTTATTGGCCAGCGTAGTGTTATTGATTTTATTCCAATCTTTGATGACTTATTCCATATCACACATGATGATATTTTGGCGAATCAGGCACCATTTGATTTTGATGTCTCTGTCAAAGATATCTATTCAACATTGAATGTGGGGGCAACACTTGTCTTAGTGCCAAGAGAATATTTTTCTCAGCCAGCTAGACTTGTTGATTTCTTAGATGAACAGAAAGTCACAACAATGATCTGGGCAGTCAGTGCCTTATGCTTACTTAGTGTCTATAAAGCATTGGATTATAAAGTTCCTGCATATATCAACAAGATTCTCTTTAGTGGGGAAGTGATGCCCTATAAACACTTAAAGAATTATATGGATCATATGCCACATACTATGTTTGTCAATCTCTATGGACCAACAGAAATCACATGTAACTGTCTCTATCATATTATTGATCCTAGCCGTGATTACAGCACTTATTTGCCAGCAGGTAAGCCGTTCCCTAATGAACGTGTCTTCTTGTTGAAAGATGACAAGCTTGTCACAGAGGTGAATGAACCTGGAGAAATCTGTGTCACTGGGACAGCCTTGGCAATTGGCTATTACCGCCAGCAGTCAGCCCAATTTCGACAGAATCCTTTAGCTGATGGCTATCATGAAATGATGTATTGTACGGGTGATTTGGCATATCTCAATGAACAAGGGGAATTTGTTTTTAGAGGACGTAAGGATTTCCAAATTAAATATTTAGGTCATCGTATTGAATTAGAAGAAATTGATCATGCGATATTAGAAGATGAACATGTTACACGAAGTTGTTCACTCTTTGATCAGGAAAAAGAGAAACTGATTACCTTCTATATTGGTGATATCGATAAGCGCAGCTTGAAGATTGCCCTTATGGATCGTCTTCCTCGCTTCATGATTCCTACAAAGATGATACAAGTCGAAGACATGCCACTCAACAAGAATGGCAAAATAGACCGAAAAGCATTAATGGAGGTGTATAAGAATGCCAATCGAAGACATCGTTAAGACCTATCACACACCTTTCTATCTCTTTGATGAAGATATTCTTCAAAAACGTATTGATTATCTTCATCAACATCTTACAAATGGCGAACTCGTCTATGCGATTAAGGCTAATGGCTTCTTAACACCTTATGTAAAAGTAGCACGATATGAAATCTGTTCCTATGGAGAGTTCTGTATTGCTAAAAAGAGTGGTATTCCCTATGACCATATGGTTATCTCTGGGGTCAATAAGGATGAAGAATTCCTAGAAGCCATTGCGACGAAGAATGTCCTAAGAGTGACAATTGAGTCACTTCATCAATATGATGCCGTTATCGCCCTTGCAAGAAAGTATCAAACCCATTATCACTTATTACTAAGACTGACAAGTGGCAATCAGTTTGGAATGAGCGAAGAAGATATCAAAGCTATTCTTCAAAGAAAAGATGAAGAAGTGACTATTGAAGGTCTTGAATACTTTAGTGGAACACAGAAACGTTCATTAAAGAAAATCAAGAAAGAAATTGATTATCTCAAGAATTTCATCAATGAACTTGCCTATCCATTTACCGAAGTGGAATATGGGCCAGGGTTACCTGTTCATTACTTCCATGAAGAATTTGATGAAGAGAGCTATCTTGATGAACTCAACGATATGCTGTCATTTGATTTACCGCTTTATCTTGAAAGTGGGCGCAGTATTGTCGCAAGCTGTGGACAGTATGTTACAAGTGTCAAAGACTTCAAGACAAACAAAGAAGGTAACTTTGCGATTATTGATGGCGGTATTCATCAGCTTGTCTATTATGGCGGAATGATGGGCATGAAGAATCCTGTTTATGAACATCTTCCTCATCGTGAAGGTGAAGAAAAGATGTGGACAATATGTGGTTCACTCTGTACAACGAATGACTTGGTCGTTCGTGCCATGCCACTCAAGAGTCTAGAAGTAGGGGACTTGATTGTCTTTAAGAATACGGGTGCTTATTCAATTACGGAAGGCATTGCCCTTTTCTTATCAAGAGACTTACCAGCCGTCCTACTCAAAAGGAAAAATGAAATCAAGGAATTAAGAGACCATACCTATACATGGTCATTAAATATGGAGGAGAAATAATTATGGATCAGTTATTAGATATTTTAGAAGAATTAAAACCAGAAGTAGATTTTGAAAACAGTGAAGATTTAATTGATGGTCATAAGCTTGACTCATTGACTATTCTTTCCCTTATTTCTGAAATTGAAGATGAATTTGATATTTCTATTCCTGCTGTTGATATTGTGCCTGATAACTTCAACAGTGCGAAAAAGATCTATGCGCTTATTGAACGCTTAGAGGAAGAATAATGTCATACTTTTCACCATTCTATCTGGTGATGGTTCCTCTTCTCATGGCAATCTACCAGCTAGCAAGTCGTAAAGCGCGCCCAGTTATACTCTTGTTGGCGAGCTATATGTTTATCTGGTTTGCATCCAATAAATTAATTATCTATATCTTGCTTGCAACACTAGGTATCCATTACTTTGGCATGTGGCTAGATGATTTAGAGAAGGAGAAAAAGGCAGCCATCAAGGATGTTGAACGCAGTGAACGAAAACTTATTAAGGCAAGCTTTAAGAAAAAAGAGTGGCATGTTCTGATCTTTGCGATTGTCCTCTTTGTCATTGTTCTATTTGCCTTCAAGTATGTAGGCTTCTTTGTCTCCATCTTGAATGACATTTTTGCCTTGACATCAGCACCTGTCTTTATCAAATATCAGAAAATCATTGCACCAATAGGTATTTCCTACTATACCTTGCAATGTATTGCTTATCTGTCAGATATTTATCTTGGTAAAATTCAGGCTGAACGTAATCTCTTTAAGCTTGCCCTTTACCTTGCCTTCTTCCCATGTATAATGGAAGGTCCTATTGTCAGAGCAACAGATACATTAGGACAGCTGACTAATGGGGAACCCTTGAACTACCACAATGTTACATTTGGTATTCAAAGAATGGGCTGGGGCTTATTTAAGAAGTATGTCATTGCCGATCGACTCAATATACCTGTAACCCTCATCTTTACCAACTATGCCCATTATCATGGTGGCACACTGTTTCTTGGCATGATTGGCTATACAATGCTGCTATATTGTGAATTCTCAGGAACAATGGATGTTGTCATTGGAACAGCCCAAATTTTCAATATCACATTACCAGAAAACTTCCGTCAGCCGTTCTTCGCCAAGAATGTTTCAGACTTCTGGACAAGATGGCATATTACCCTTGGAGCATTCTTTAGAGATTATATCTACTATCCAATGTCTCTCTCTAAGCCGCTTAAGGCCTTGACAAAGAAAACCCGTGCAAAACTTGGCAACCACTACGGACCACTGGTCACTGGGGCTATTGCCTTATTTGTCGTATGGTTCTGTAATGGTCTCTGGCATGGAGCAGGATGGACATATCTATTCTATGGTATGTACCACTTCTTCTTTATCTTAAGTGAATCGTTGACTGAACAGCTTGTAGTGAATGGTTGCGAGAAGCTGCATATCAATCGTGAAAGCAAGCCATATCGTATCTTCCAGTCATTTAAGCTTTGTATCTTTATCTTTGTCGGTGAAATGTTCTTCAGAGCACCAACTGTCAGTCAGGGCTTTGCAATGCTTTCTAAGACGCTTAGAGACTTTACCTTTAGTGGAAAAGAACTCTTAAAGCTTGGTATTGACAAGTATGATTATGGTGTCTTGATTATTGCCTTGATCATCTTATTTGCCATCAGCATGCTTAAAGAAAAGAAGATTAATGTCAGAGAAACTATTGCTGCAAAGCCAATTGTCTTAAGATGGTCGATTTATTATGCATTCATTATTGCCGTGCTCATCTTTGGTGCCTATGGTGTAGGTTATTTACCAGTTGCCCCTATCTATGCGGATTTCTAGGAGGATCATATGAAATATATTAAGATTATTATTTTTAATGGTATCCTGATTGTCGCATTATTGATAGGATCTGTCGTCTTTACACCAAAGACAAATAAGAAAGCCTTTGGTGTTGACTATGTAACAAGCAACAAGATTTTCTCGGAAACAAAGAACACCGTGGACGTTATCGCCTTGGGAGACTCCTTGGTCTATTCATCCCTCTCACCAATGCTGATCTACGAAAAGCATGGCTATACAATCTATGATGCATCAACACCAGCGCAGAGCATTTACCAGTCTTATAGCTTGCTTAAGAAAATCTACAAGACCCAAAAACCAAAATATATTTTCTTTGAAGCCGAATCACTCTATCGTCGCTATTCCTTTGAAGATGATATCCAGAATCGTATTGGTGTTAATATTCCGATATTGCGTTATCACAACCGCTGGAAAAATCTTACATTACAGGACTTCTCCACACAATATCAGCTATCCGATCGTGACTATTTGAAAGGCTTTCGTTATTATGACAAAGTCGTTCCCTTAATGAAGCACAAGAAGCCAAAAGCTAAGCTTCAGCCCTATGCACTCTCTTATCTTGATAAGATCATGGCGCTGACTAAAGCCCATCAAACAAAGCTCATCTTTATGAGCTTACCATGTGCCAAGACATGGAGCTTAGAAAGACATAATCAGCTTGAAAAGTTCTTTAAAGAAAAAGGCTATGACTTTGTGGATTTCAACACATTACCACTCAATATAGACTGGAATATGGATAGCCGTGATGGTGGTGACCATCTCAACTACAATGGTGCCAAAAAAGCATCAAAGTACTTTGGTACATATTTAGCAGAAAACTATGATCTAGAAGATCATCGTAAAGATCCTAAATATGCCAACTATGAACTCTCACTCGTTCTCTATAAACAGAGAATCAAACAAAAAGAGATGAAAACAGATGCAGCACCTAACATTGATAAAAAAGAACAAGATGATGACCAGAAACAGGAAAATCAGGATCTAATCTCAAACGAAGGACAATAATGTTCTTCGTTTTTTTATGACGCTTTAAAAAACTGTGGGGTAGTATGCACTGGATGCATACGATTCCACAGTTTTCTAGCTTCAATATCTTGTATTCTTTTTAATATAATTAGCGCTATTTTTAATATGTTTTATTGAACATGAGATGATTGCGCATACTAATACTTAGAGGAATAAATATGCAGAAAACGCAGATAAGAATATTTACTGTTTTACATTTCTCATGCTCATCAATCTAAAAAAGATATTCACATAAACTAGGTTCTTATGACCTCACGATTATTTAAACTTGGAACACATCGAGAATTGTATGAATTGTGGAGTATGAAGCATGAAAAAAGATAGCCATCTTAACGATAGCTATCTTGCTTCTAGATTACGGCTACAGGAGTACCGATTGCGAAATTATCATAGATTGTCTTTGCATCATTGTAACGCATATTGACACAACCATGTGAACCACTATTGATATAGATGTTACCACCATAAGCTTTACGCCAGCCATCAGCATCATGGAAACCTTCTCCATTATGGAATGCAGCGAAGAAATTAACTGGTGTCTGGTAGTCATCGCCCTTTAATACAGCAGGTGAACGTTTATGGAAGATGTAGTAGAGACCATAATCTGTCATACGATCAGGTGTCATCTTACCAGTAACAACTGAAGCATTAAGAATCTGTTGTCCATTCTTGAATGCTGTAACAGTCTGAGCAGCAATGTTGACAATAATAACATCAGAATTCAATGTCTTATTACCATAGGAAGTGATATTAAGATTTCTTGTGACATCTTTGCCTGAAAGAATATCTTGTTTGATCTGTTCTCTTTCCGTCTTGGTAGAAAGCACTTTACCATAAGTACCACCTTTGACATTAATAACCTGTCCATTAGGAGCAGTAAAGGAAGTCGCTTTACCACGGGTATTGACCTTGCTTGCAAGAGAAGCAACATAGTTCTTGATCCATGATTCATCAACACTAATCTCTTTTCCCTGTGCACTTAAATGTGGTGCATAGTCATCAGAAGTCAATGTATATGTTTGATTATCATCTTTTAAAGTGATTGTCTTACCAACATAATTATTAAGCGTCTTAACAGTCTCTTCCATATCCGTGCTCTTAACAGCAGGCTGTTTATAATATTTAGATGTCTCAACATTAATATTATAATTCTTGTTGTTAAGCTCAGTCATGATTTCTTTAGTAAGAGATTCAAGACTAGTAAACTCATTACCATATACTTCTTTATGAATGACAAACTTCTTGCTTGAAGCATCATATGATGAAGAAGCATCGGCAGTGTTCGTTCTATTTTGCCAGAGAACATTCTGCTTCTTTAAGTAATCACTTAATTTGTTTGAATCGAATGTAATGGAACTCTTGTCTTTGTAATCTTTACCAACGAGGAAACCTTTATTCTTCATAATATCTTTTGCAGTTGATGAAGAATATGTAGCGATATCTGAGATATTGACTGTTAGAGGCTCACCCGATGTCTTAATGGTCACCTTCGTATCACTGAAGTGTTCTTGCAGTTTCTTTTCTGCCTTGGCAACAGTTAAACCGCCAACATTGATGTTATCAATTGTTGTACCTGGGTAGTACTTGTCCCGATAGGAATAAATGTAAGCACCTAGGGCAATTACAACAGCTCCGGCAGCAATCGCAGCAATATAGCTTTTTTTCATACTAACCTCCGAATATTTCAACAAATCATATTTCATAAAATTGTATTTAAGATGCAATCTTATATATGACAACACGAATTATAACATTTATTTAGGTATTTACAATACATTTGCATAAATACTTTTAGGCATATTTTATTAAATATAGAATTCTTAAGAAAATCTTAATTTATATGATAAATTCAATATATTTTAGTTTTTAAAAGATTATATTGTACGTAGGCTATAAGTATATTGATAAAGCATTGTTTAAACAAAAAAGCAGTTTTCATTAACTGCTTTAGAAAATACTATTTTGCTTCTTCATTACCTTCAAGATAATGATATTCATATTCTAACTCTGCATCTAAGAAGTGCTTAGCACTTTCTTTTGCCTTTGGTAAGTCCATATATGTGTAGTTGCCACATTCTTCAGGTGCAGCCCCAGGAATAGGACCTTCCCAATCTCTAACAACTGATAATGCTTCTTTCACATAAGGAATTGCAGCTTCAAAATCAAGATCCCTGACAATAAGATAGAAACCAGTCATACATCCCATTGGTCCCCAATAGATGACATGACGAGCTATTTCGCTGTTTCTAAGCCATGTAGCACCAATATGTTCAATAGTATGAGCAGCCTTTGGGTCCATTGCTGGCTCATTGTTTGGTTCTGTCATTCTCACATCCAAAGTAAGAATATCCCCATCAGTTCTAGAAACATAAATACCTTTCTTTAACTGTCTGTGATCAACACTAAAACTCTTAATTCTTTCCATAATAATCTTCTCCTAAATCAGGATCATAAATTGGATGACGTATTACAGTATGATTCTTCAGGCTTTCCTGAACATCAATAATACGCTGATTAGATGATCCTCTAAATTTTAATGACGCATATTTCAAATCTTCAATAAATGGTCCATCAACAAGAATATCCATATAGGATAATGCTTCGGGTCTTCTTTCTAAAAGCACTTCCCAAGTATAGGAAGAGTAGACCCATATATCCTTGCCTGGACAACGTTCACGAATCTGCTTTAACAGATCATCAATAACATCTTTATTTTCAGGACTCATTGGTTCTCCTCCAAGGAGTGTGAAACCTTTGATATGAGGCTTGTTGATGAGATTTACAAGAGTATCAACTTCATGCTGGGTGAAAGGCTTTCCCTTGTTGAAATCCCATGTCTCTTCATTAAAACAACCAGGACAATGAACATGACAGCCTTGTGTATAGAGCGAAACACGTATACCCTCACCATTAGCGACGTCAATCTCCCTGATTTGTGCATAATGCATATTATCCCTCCTTAACCTTCATAATGTACTATTCTAGCATTCTTCAAATAAAAAAGAAGAGCAGACACTCTTCTTTTTTAGATTTTTAAATAAATATGTATGATATACAACATAAATATTATCAATCCTTACTTTTCCTTTGATGAAGATAATGATCAATCACAATAGAAACCAAACCAATACTAATGACTACAAGCAAAGAGTAGAGATGATGAAGATCATGAAAATGACCTGATATAATATAAATCATTAATCCAGCAAGAATACAACCAAGTATTAACAACAAACCAGTATAGGCAGGCTTTCCAGTCCTATATTCCTGAGTAATCAGGTCATCTTCTTCTTTTTCATAATAACCATATTT
>OCTW011615093.1_pt1 | contig 19251 bp, 21 predicted proteins | sample 1539671 | NCBI WGS metagenome assembly OCTW01 (sample SAMN02144230, study PRJEB22623) | gut metagenome | biome: sheep rumen | host: Ovis aries | place: New Zealand
TACACCGTATGCGGTAGGCCTGCTACCATCTCTTCTGAAGTTACGAACTACGACCCTACAAACGGCCGATTGTTCTCGTGACACACTTTGTTATGCAAAAATATGCAAAAAAGACCGATTCCTTGAATAAAACTTGAACTATTTTCACCTATACCGTTGTAATTGTCTGTCTATTTTCCAAATCGGGCTTCTAATCATTCATTTTTGCAAGTTCTCATGAAGGACGTAACCTGGGCAGAATCTCGTTTGGTTCTAGCGGTTGGCTATCATCATGAGATGAGAAGCAATTAAAAATAGGCGTTTCCCTTCACCTTTCAGTTTTTTTTAATTATCTTTGCATCAACATATTACAAATATGTCAAACCACCTGATAAGGGACAAATACCAAAAGTAATAACGTAAGACTATGAAACGCTTATTCACATTCCTCATCCTATTCGCCGCACTGTCATCGTCTGTCATGGCATTCAGCGTGAAGGAAATCAAGCCACGCCTTGTGGTATGCACCGACATCGCACCAGCCGATGTAGAGCCCGACGATATGGAATCGATGGTCAGGTTGATGGCATATGCCGACATGTTTGAGATAGAGGCTATCATCACGAGCGTGGGTTGGAACTGCGACCCCTACCCTCCTGAGTGGAAACAGTATCTCACACGGGTGATAGAGGCCTACCGCGCAGACGTGCCCAATCTGATGAGACGCTCTGGACAAAGCGGATTCCGCACAAGGGAAGTAGAAGACGAATATCAAATAATGGGCTACTGGCCCAGCGCCGACTATATCGCAAGTCGTGCGGTCATGGGCAGTCAACGGGGCGGCATCCGCTCCATCGGCAACGACAACGACAGTCCCGGAAGCGACCTGCTCATCCGTCTGGCCGACGAGGATGATGACCGTCCCATCTATGTGGCGGTCTGGGGAGGCGCCAACACATTGGCACAAGCCATCTGGCGAGTGAAACAGACGCGGAGCCCGGAGGAGGTGAGGCGGTTTGTCAGGAAATTCCGCATCTATACCATCACCGACCAGGACATGCAATACAATATGCGCATGGACCGCGCCTACAGTTCGCACCAGTGGCTCAGACGTGAGTTCGCCGACGACCTGCAGTTTATCTGGGACGAGGGCACCTGGCAAGAGCAATGTGAACTGGGCAAGCGCCATTGGTCGGAACATGAATCTTTCATACAAGGACATGGAGCCCTGGGAAAAGAATATCCTACCTATAAATGGGGTGTAGAGGGCGACACCCCGAGTTTCCTGTATGTCATGCCCAACGGTCTGAGTGACCCTGAAGACCCCACACAAGCGGGGTGGGCAGGCTATCACCTGCGCGGCATGTGCCCCGACTCACTCACCACGGCATGGACCAGTTGGGAAGAGCCCACCAGAAACATCAGCGTGGGATACAAAAACGCTTTCTATCCCGACGAACTCAACGATTTCAAAGCGCGTATGCAATGGGCGGCAGAAGGTAAGGGAAACCGCAATCCAAAAGTCATTGTAAACGGGAAAGAATTTGGTTGTCGCGCCAAACATATTCGATGCCGTGCGGGCAGCACCATTCGCCTGAACGCATCCAAATCGTATGACCCAGACGGCGACGCGTTATCGTTTCACTGGTGGCAGCAAAAAGAAATAGGCAAAGGCACATTGGCGATAGCACAGCCTCATGCCTCGAAGACTACCGTGACAATACCTTCCGACGCAAAAGGAGCGACATTTCATATCATCTGCGAAGTGCATGATGACGGTCCGTTTCATCTTGTTGGATATCGAAGGGTGATTATTGAGGTAGTGAAATAGCGACATCAAACAACCTTTCGCCTACTTATCTCATCTGTTTTCGGGCGGTGTCGCTGGTATTCCCAGTGACGTTGACAATTTCATTGTCATAAAGATAGTTCAGCACTAACGCCAAGACCTCAAAGTGCTTCCGATGTTCTGCCTTGTCCGACCAAAAACATCAAATAGAACAGTTAAATCAGATTTCGAAAATCAAATAAGAGACTGCAAGGAGCGTAATGAGCAGTTTGCCTTAAAACTGGTGTTTTCCTCAGTTAAAAGCAGAGTCGGTGGTAGTATTCCTGTCAACAAACAACTTCGTCTTGTTGGCTATGGTATTGTGGCCAATGAGCTCATCATAATTCTGTTTATGGTGGTGGGTGATATTACCCAATACATCGTTGGAACATTCGAGCTGCAGATTGTGGATGGAATTTATACTTATTGTGGGATTGTTTAACTTGAATGGAATAATATTAGTTTTATTCACTTTATAATAAATATAAATGAGATATGAGAAAAATCCTATTGTTATTATGCCTTATGGCAGGAATGCTTATTTCATGTAGCGATGATGAAGGGGGTATTTTTATAGGTTTCATACTTCAAGATGAAAAAGGAGCTGAGAAATACATCTTTAAAGAAAAAGAGAACTTAATCTTTAGATTAGATATTATTAATAATGGTGAAGAAGATGCCATTTTACCTGGCCCTGCCGAACTATTCCGTGGTAGCGAAATCTTCCATGTCTATTCTTCCAATGGGGAAGACTTTGGATATCCGTATGATGAAGCAGGTCCTTACGAATCACAGCATGGCATAACATGGCAAGGATACGATTATTCTATCAATAATGCAAGTATTTCGTTAAGATTATTATTGCACCTGACTTATTCCACCTCAATGACAGTCAGCACATCGCCGCTGACGCGGAAGCGCACGTCGCGGCCGGCGAAAGGCATGCCGTAGATGCGTGTGGGATCGTTGTGGTATTGTGGGCGCGGGTCGAGCGCCAGAAGTCGGGTGAGGACATCCAATTCATCCTGACCGAAGACAGTGTCCAGGCCCTCAGCGAACCTCACGTCCAGGGAGTGCCACTCATGCTGGTCGACAAAGCCGCTCCTCACCCCCGAGTGACTGTCGCTGTATTCCACATAAGGTTTGATGTCGAAAATCGGCGTCCCGTCCATCAAGTCGGCACCGGAGACATGGAGCACCGGAGCCTCAGCGCTCTCCAGGTCGATATGGTCAAGGCGGACGGAGGACAAGCCGATGGGATTGGGACGATAAGGCGACCTGGTGGCGAACACCCCCATGGCCTCGTTGCCCCCAAGAAGGGGAGGCCGGACCGTGGCCCCCGAAGCCTGATGTTTGTTGGCCGAGAACTCCCACAACAGCCAGATGAAATCGAAGCCCTCCAAGCCACGCACGAAATCAGGCTGACGGTATCGAGGCAAGAAGCGGATTTCCCCACCCAACTCTCCGACGATGCCGCTCTGCCGTGGGATGCCGAATTTTGATGTGAGAGGCGAATGGAAGACCGCTATCGGAGAAAGTGTCATAAGATATACGTGCGGACAACGGATATGGCGAGGAACACGAAGACCGTCATCCCCAAAGTGATCAACGGCACGGAGATATCCCTCAGATGATCAGGTTTCTTGATTTTGGCAATCCGTACCAAGAGGTAATAGACCAGTGAAGCCCCCAAGCACCCGATGATCACGCCCACCAGCAAATCGCCGAAATAATGCACGCCAAGATACAGTCGTGAGTAGCAAGTGAGCATAGCCCACAAAATGATCGCCACCGAGAGGCATTTCCGCCGGAAAAGCAAGACGACGAAAAAAGCCAGTCCGCTGGAATTGGCAGCATGCGCCGAGGGGAAGCTGAAACTCCCCCCCCTGTAACCATTGACGATGTGCACCGCGTCAGAAATCGGGTTATCAAGATTGCTGGGCCGCAGTCGCGCCACCATTGGCCGTATCAGGTGAGCAGTCACCTGATCGCACACGGCGATCACCACGATGGCGGCCAAGAGCCAAATCAGCGTGGTCTTCAACGAGTAGTTGCGTGCGATGACATAGAGGATGCTCAGATAGAAGAAAGACCAGACGAACTTGGCACTATACAACGGCATGAACACATCCCAGAATGAGTTGTGCATGGAATTGATGCTCAGGAACAAATGAGTGTCAGCATCTATCAGGTGTTGCAAAAGTACGGATAGGATTAGTTGGGTCATTGCCTCGTCTAAGCAGTAGTTATCGTCTGACTCGTACCAAAAGTGTCCAATCTCTCTTCAGAAAGGTGGCGCAAAAATAACATATTCCGCCTTGAAATCAAAAGATTCGCCCAACAAAATAGCATTTTTATGGAATATTTAACAATCTAAGGCATAGCCGCAATAACGCATAACATCATCAAGTTGATACGGGATATGAAGACGACGCTAAAAGGAAAAGCAGGATTTTATTTGGCTTTTCGCCCGCTAATTCGTAACTTTGCTGCACAATCAAAAAACAACAAGTATGTTTGGTATCGGAACACAAGAGATTTTGATTATCGCGCTCGTCATCCTTTTGCTCTTCGGCGGCAAAAAGATACCCGAGCTCATGAAGGGGCTCGGCAAAGGCGTCAAGAGTTTCAAGGAAGGAATGAACGAGCTTGACGACAGCGTGAAGAAGACGGAGGAAAAGGAAAAGGACAAGGGTGAATGAGCAGCCAGGACAACGGCAAGGAAACAGGCACGTTCTGGGATCACCTTGACGAGCTCCGCGGGCGCATCATCAGAATCATTCTGGTGACAGTGGTCTTGGCTGTCGTCGCCTTCTTTTTCAAGGAGCCCCTTTTCGACGTGATTCTCGCCCCCAGCAAGAGCGATTTCCTCACCTACCGTCTGCTGGGCATCCCTGATTTCTCCATCAGTCTGATGAACACCGGACTGACAGAGCAGTTCATGATCCACATGAAGACCGCACTCTACTGCGGACTGCTGTTGGCTTCTCCCTACGTCATTTACCAATTGTTCGGCTTTGTGGCTCCGGCCCTCTACGATTCAGAGAAGCGTTATGCCACCCGGCTTGTCACCGGCGGCTATGCCATGTTCATCATCGGCACGGCAGTCAACTATTTCCTGGTATTCCCCCTCACCGTGAGATTTCTCGGCACCTATCAGGTGAGTACCGATGTGACCAACATGCTCACCATCCAGTCGTATGCCGACACGCTGATCTCGATGAGTCTGGTGATGGGGGTCGTCTTCGAGTTGCCAGTAGTGAGCTGGCTCCTTGGCATGATGGGCGTTCTGAGATGGGAAGAAATGGCCCAATACCGCAAGCACGCTTTCGTAGCCATCCTCATCGTAGCCGCCGTCATCACCCCCACCACTGATGTATTCACTCTATTTGTTGTGGCTCTACCCATCTGGCTTCTCTATGAGTTGAGCATCGGCATCGTGAGAGTGACAGGAAAAACCAAAACGTCTTGAACATGGAAACCGTGAGACTTGAGAATCTATCCATCGGATACACTACGAAGAAAAACCGGAAAGTCGTCGCCACAGGCATCAACGCCACTTTAGAAAGTTCGCACACCACCTGTCTGATAGGTCCCAACGGTGTGGGAAAGTCGACGTTGCTCCGCACACTCTCAGCCTTCCAGCCCCCTCTGGAAGGCAAGGTCTACATCCATGGCAACGACCTCTCTACGCTCAGGGAGAAGCAACTCGCCCGTCTGATCGGCGTGGTGCTGACCACGCGGCCCGACGTGCAGAACATGACCGTAGAAGAGATGGTAGGACTGGGTAGAAGTCCCTACACAGGTTTCTGGGGAAAGCTGTCGCGGGAAGACGAGGCCATCGTGGCAGAAGCCATCCGTCTGACAGGTATCGAGTCACTCTCAGGCCGGCTGATCCAGACCCTGAGTGACGGAGAGCGTCAGAAAGTGATGATAGCCAAAGCACTCGCCCAGCAGACCCCAGTCATCTTCCTCGACGAGCCAACCGCCTTCCTCGACTATCCAAGCAAGGTGGAGATGATGCAGACCCTGCATCAACTGAGCCGCACGGCCGACAAGACCATTTTCCTCTCCACCCACGACCTGGAGCTGGCCCTTCAGATCGCCGACACGGTGTGGCTGATGACCACCGACGGTCCTCTCCACATCGGAACGCCAAGGCAATTGGCCGATGCGGGAGTACTCAGCGCTTTTATCGAGCAAAAAGGAATCGTTTTTGACAGAGAACGCCTCTCGGTGAGAGTCGTTCCCAGGGAATAGTATCTTCAGAAGAGATTGCCTCAAGCCAGGAACGTTCTCCTGACGAGAGGTCTTGTATAAGCATAAGGAATATAGTCGATCGACGGTATGGGCACAGTGAGTTGCAGACACGCCTTTTTCCCTACTGCGACCGAACCGTAATCCCGCCCCAGTCCCATGGCGTAGGCCGCATTGAGCGTGGCGGCATTAATTGCCTCAACAGGCGACAACCTCATCTTGATACAAGCCAATGACACGACAAATTTCATGTCGGACGAAGGAGTGCTGCCCGGATTGCAATCCGAAGCCAGCGCTATGCCCAGTCCGGCATCTATCATCCGCCGGGCCGGCGCATAAGGCATATTAAGGAAGAACGACGTGCCCGGCAACAAAGTGGGCATGGTGCTGGAATGCTGAAGCAAGGCCAGATCGGCATCACTCGCACTCTCCAGGTGGTCGACCGACAAGGCGTGATGCTCCACGCCAACCCTCACGCCACCCGAAGAAGCCAACTCACAGGCATGGATCTTGGGAAGCAAGCCATGGCGTGCCCCAGCCTCGAGAATCCGTGCCGTCTCCTCGGGAGTGAAGAAGCCCTCGTCGCAGAAGACATCGACATACTCAGCCAGGTTCTCTCTCGCCACAGCCGGAATCATCTCCTCCACCACCAGGCGCACATAATCCAACTGGCGGCCGGCGAAAGCCCTTCCCACGGCATGTGCGCCCAGGAATGTGGGAACGATCCTCACCTTCGACGACAACTGCATCCGGCGAATCACACGCAGCATTTTCAGTTCATCCTCCGTGTTCAATCCATATCCGCTTTTCACCTCGACACATCCAGTGCCCGACCGCCGCAACTCCTCCAACCTCGTCATGGCCGCAGCAAACAACTGGTCGTCCGACCACTGATGAAGCAAATCCGCGGAATTGAGGATTCCCCCACCCCTCTTGGCGATCTCGGTGTAAGAAAGTCCGCGGATCTTATCCACGAACTCCTGTTCGCGACTTCCAGCATAGACCAGATGGGTGTGAGGATCGCACCAGCAAGGCAAGACGCAACCACCCCCGGCATCCACCACATCCATCTGCCCGTCGGCAGCGCCGGGCAAGTCGCACATTGCGCCGAAAGCAGTGATACGCCCATCCTCGATGTCGAGGAAAGCATTGTGGATGACCCCCATCTCACTCATTTCCTTACCTTGCAACCTCATCCGTTCACGAGGTTGGATGCCGGCAAGGATACCGATATGCTCAATACGTGTTCTCATAACGGCAGTTCGTAATTTCTCAAGAAATCCACACTCTTGGCAATATAAGGATACATCACCATATCATGGTCAATAAACGGCACCACCTGCCGATAAGCCTCATGTATCTGCTCTATCAAGGGAGAGGACCTGAGCGGGCGGCGGAAGTCAAGAGCCTGAGCAGCCGTGAAAAGTTCGATAGCCAGCACCCTCTCCGTGTTCTCCGTGATCCGAAGGAGTTTGGTGCCAGCGTTAGCCCCCATGCTCACATGGTCCTCTTGTCCCTGTGAAGTAGGAATGCTGTCGGCCGACGAAGGCATGCATAACGTCTTGCTCTGGCTCACGATGGAAGCCGCCGTGTATTGCACAATCATGAAACCGCTGTTGAGTCCCGGATTCGCCACCAGGAAGCTCGGGAGGCCACGTTTGCCGGACACCAGTTTGTAAGTGCGTCTCTCGGAGATATTCCCCAACTCACTCATAGCCAGTCCGAGGAAGTCCATGGGCAAGGCGATCGGCTCACCATGGAAGTTGCCAGCCGAGATGATCAAGTCCTCCTCAGGACATACCGTGGGGTTGTCGGTAGCCGCATTGATTTCGATGTCGACCACCGACTTGACATACGACAAAGTATCCTTCACCGCCCCATGCACCTGTGGGATGCAGCGAAAGGAGTAAGGATCCTGCACGTTGACTTTTTTCTGCTGAATCATCTCACTGCCACGAAGCAACTGGTTGAGACGCTCAGCCGTGGCGATCTGGCCCTTATGAGGTCTCACGAGATGCACTGCGATGTTGAAAGGGTCGCGCAGTCCGTCGAAAGCCTCCAGAGACATGGCCGCGACGGTATCAGCCCATTTAGCCAGCCGTTTGGCATGTATCAGCGACCAGACAGCGAACGCACTCATGTTCTGCGTACCGTTAAGCAACGCCAGTCCCTCTTTCGAAGCCAACTTGATGGGTTGCCACCCCATGCGACGGAGTATCTCCGCCCCCGTCATCCGCTGTCCTTTGTATTCGACCTCGCCCAGGCCCACGAGCGGCAGGCAAAGATGCGCCAGCGGCACCAAGTCGCCGGAAGCACCCACGGATCCCTGCTCATAGACGATCGGGAAGATATCATGATTGAAGAAATCGATCAAGCGCTGTACGGTATCGAGCTTGCATCCCGAGTGTCCGTAACTGAGCGACTGCACCTTGAGCAACATCATGATCTTGACCACCTCATTGGGCACCCGGTCGCCCACCCCGCAGGCATGCGACATCATCAGATTGATCTGCAACTGCGCCATCTGGTCGGGATCGATATTCACGTCGCACAGAGAGCCGAAGCCCGTGGTCACGCCATAGATCGGCTGATCAGTCTCTGCAATCTTACGGTCGAGATAGTCGCGGCATTTCTGAATACGTTCCATCGAGTCGTTATCGAGTTGGATCTGATAACCTTTGGTGATGATTTCGTCGATCATATCCTGGGTGAGATGCCAGGCACTTATCTTATGTATCATATCTGTCTTGTTGAGTTAAAAAGCGCTGTCGATGACCGAGTCATCAACCAGATTAGGCAAAGTGACATGGAGTAGCGGAGTACGCTCCATCTCCCGTCTGATGGCATCGATGGATCCCGTATTGCGCGCCCAACTACGTCTTGCGATACCATTGTTGACATCCCAGAAAAGCATCCTCCGGATGCGGCAGTCGGCCTCGTCGCTGCCATCGACCACCATACCGAATCCTCCATTGATGACCTCTCCCCATCCGACGCCGCCACCATTGTGCAGCGAGACCCAGGTGGCCCCCCGGAAAGCATCGCCGATGACGTTCTGCACCGCCATATCGGCACAGAACTGAGACCCATCATAGATATTGCTCGTCTCGCGGAAGGGAGAGTCGGTGCCCGACACATCGTGATGGTCGCGCCCCAGCACCACAGGAGCCTTGAGTCTGCCATCACGCACGGCTTTGTTGAAAGCCAAGGCAATCTCCGTGCGTCCTTTGGCATCAGCATAAAGGATACGAGCCTGAGACCCCACCACGAGATGGTTGCGCCCCGCCTCGCGTATCCAGTGGATATTGTCGTCGAGCTGTCCGATGATATCATCGGTGGCCGTCAGCCGCAATTTCTCCAAAGCCTCTGTGGCCAACTGGTCGGTCAGTGCCAGGTCATCAGGATCACACGACGTGCACACCCATCGGAACGGGCCGAAGCCATAGTCGAAGAACAAGGGACCCATGATATCCTGCACGTAAGAAGGATAGCGGAACCGTCCGTCGGGCAACAGGATATCAGCTCCAGCCCTGCTTGCCTCGAGCATGAAGGCATTGCCATAATCAAAGAAGTACATGCCACGCTCTGTGAGGCGGTTGATGGCAGCCACCTGCCTGCGCAGCGACTCCCGCACACACTCCCTGAACCGTTCTGGCTGTTCGGCCATCATGCGTTTGGACTCCTCCAAGGAATAGCCAACGGGATAATAGCCACCGGCCCACGGATTGTGAAGAGAAGTCTGGTCGCTGCCCAGATCGACGTTGATATCCTCTTCGGCCAACCGCTCCCAGAGATCGACGATATTGCCCACGTATGCCATCGACACGGTGCGCCTTTGCTCCACCGCCTTCCTGACAGCAGGAATCAGTTCGTCGAGGTCATCATGCAGTTCATCCACCCATCCCTGCACGAAACGCTTGTCGGCCGCTTTGGGATTCACTTCCGCCACGACACTCACCACACCTGCGATATTGCCAGCTTTGGGCTGAGCTCCCGACATGCCACCAAGCCCGGAAGAAACAAACAGCATGCCATGGGTGTCGGTCTGTCCGGGACGCATACGCCTGCGCGCAGCATTGAGCACGGTGATTGTCGTACCATGCACGATGCCCTGCGGACCGATATACATATACGATCCCGCCGTCATCTGTCCATACTGGCTCACGCCGAGCGCATTCATCCGTTCCCAATCATCAGGTTTCGAGTAGTTGGGGATCACCATACCGTTGGTGACGACCACCCGAGGAGCCTCCTTATGTGAGGGGAAGAGTCCGAGGGGGTGTCCGGAATACATCACAAGAGTCTGTTCGTCAGTCATCTCACTCAGGTATTTCATGACCAGACGGTATTGTGCCCAGTTCTGGAAAATCGCCCCATTTCCGCCATAGATGATCAGTTCGTGCGGATGCTGTGCCACACGCGGGTCGAGGTTGTTCTGGATCATCAGCATGATAGCCGCCGCCTGCACTGACCGGTGAGGGTATTCCTCAATAGGACGTGCATAGATCTCATAACTCGGCCTGTAGCGATACATATAGATACGTCCATAGTCACGCAACTCATTGGCAAACTCCACCGCCAGTTTCCGGTGCAGGTGCTTGGGGAAATACCTCAACGCATTGCGCAGCGCCAGCTTCTTCTGTTCAGGAGTCAGGATATCCTTGCGCTTGGGCGCATGGTTGATCTCTCTATCGTATGCGGGCATTTCAGGCAATTCATCAGGAATGCCAGCCCTGATCTCGTCTTGGAACGAAAGTGTCTTCATATAGTTTAAGGATTATTCAGTTTCAGTTTTATCAGAATCTCATCAAAGGCCGTCATACCTAGGCCAGTCGCCGTTCAATTTCCGCCATGATCTCGTGTTCCTCCGCCTTGGCACGGTCGACGAGCATGTCAGCCTCAGCGACCAGGGAAGCAGCCTTGTCGCGGTCGCGCAGCGAGGCGGCATTGATTTTCACGTTAAGGCCAGCCCCCAAGACAGCCGCCCGTGCAGCAAGAGCGCCCACGCCGGCATCAGAGATGCTGTTGGGATTGCCCTGCTGCATCATCAGCCGGCAAAGCGGGAGCACCTCAACCGCCGTCTTCATGGTATTCAGCGGCACCTCAGCAGCATACAAGGTGGCCTGTTGGATAGCCTCGGTGCGCAAAGTCCGCTCCTCGTCCGTCGTCTTAGGCATGGAGAAAGCAGCCATGATGCGGTTGAAAGCCTCGGTGTCCTCATCCACGAGATGAAGCAAACGGTCCATCAGTTGTTGTCCTTTCATGGCACTATCGCTGAACTCCTTCCACCGCTCGTCCCATCCCGCCTTATGTGCGGAGAGATTGGCCACCATGGCACCCAAGGCCGCACCTAAAGCACCCATGTAGGCAGAAATCGTACCGCCACCCGGTGCAGGCGACTCACGCGAAGTCTCCTCAGCAAAGGCTTTTACGGTGCGGTCGACCAGAAGAGGTTTCTTCTCCGCATCCTCCAGCAGAAATTCGATGACCTTCTCACGTGGATTGAAGGGGCGGAGATCATCCAAACCCATCGAGTGAACAGCGATCTTGATGATATCCTCCTCCGGGATTCCCGTCGATCGATGTTGTTTCTCCAGGAAATAACGTCCGGCCTCGATGAGCGTCCGTTTCGGAGTAAGTCCCACGATCTCTGTACCAGTGACCCTGATACCCCGGTTCTGGGCACAGCGGCACACCTCGTCGAAAGCCTTGTGCAGGGGTGTGACATTGATGTCGGTAATATTCATGGAGACCTGAGCGATGCCATACTCATCGATATACCATCCGATCGCCTTAGTGCCCTTCAGCGTGCCAGGAATCATGATCGGATTACCGTCGGCATCCTTCATGGGTTTCCCGGTAATGGGATTGCCCTCCCTGCGAGGTCTGCCCTTCTCACGCACATCGAAGGCAATGGCGTTGGCCCGCCGAGTGGAGGTGGTATTGAGATTGAAATTCACAGCGATGAGGAAGTCGCGTGCTCCCACCACGGTGCATCCTGTGCGTGCAATATCATCGTCCATCGGACGGCAACCGAAATCAGGCTGCAGGCCAGGTGTGGACAGTTTCTTGGGAATGGCCTCATATTCGCCTGCGCGGCAGACAGCCAAGTTGCGCCGCGGCTCAGAGAAAGCCGCAGCCTCATAGCAATAGCAAGGAATACGCAGTTCGTCGGCGATGCGTTGGGCCAATTCTCTGGCCAACTGCGCACATTCCTCGAGAGAGATGCCACTCACGGGAATCAGCGGTAAGACATCTGTCGCCCCGATCCGGGGATGAGCGCCATGATGCTGTCTCATATCAATCAGTTGTCCGGCTTTTCTGACCGCTTTGAAAGCTGCCTCCACGACAGGCATAGGTTCACCGACAAAGGTGATGACAGTGCGGTTGGTGGCCTCTCCCGGATCGATGTCGAGCAGTCTGACGCCCTTTGTATGCTCTATCTCAGCAGCGATTTGCTTGATGACGTCCATGTTGCGTCCCTCACTGAAATTGGGCACGCATTCCACGATTTGTTTCTCTTTTGCCATGATGCTATCTGTGATTTAAGGTATTTTGTTTTCAACATGCAAATTTATACAAATTATTTGTATCCGCAAGAGCCATACGGCAAAAAAAACGCCCCCTTCGAGTAGAAGGAGGCGGCACAATTATTCACCTTCGGGAATGACGGGTCGGGGTGTGACGGAATTGGGATCCGTCGGAGTCGTGGTCGGAGTCGTGGCGGGAGCAGTAGTAGACTCCTGTCGCTGAGGATGCGTATCAGTAGCAGGCTCTTCCACGGGTTTCTGTTCAGCAGGCTGCACAGGGGGATAATCGACGACCACCGGAGAGACGTTGACCGCAGTATCCGGAGAAGTGTTCTCTTTTTTCTCAGGCTGAGAGGCCGTTTTCTCTTCCTCTTTCTTTTTCTTGTCCTCCTCCAGGCCCTTCAAGGGCTTGGGAGTCTCATTCTTCATGATATTGAGCGTGTCGCGCTTGTTGGTCTCCTTTTTCACCTCCACCACGGCAGCCTCTTTATCCTCGTTGTCAGACGGTTGTGAGACAAACCAGAAAAAGGCACCTGCAGCAACGATGGAAGCGGCAGTGACAGCCACGATGGGGAAGTTGCGCTCCTTTTGCGGACTGCGGCGGTCGAAATCCTCCTCAACCGTCCGTTGAGGTTTACTCACAGTTCTCTGCTCCTGCCCCGTTGCTTGTGGTTTGCCCACTGTCCTGGGCACATCCCTTTCATGCTGCGGTCTGTTCACACGAACTTTGTCGATGGGCTCCGGGTCTGGAGTCACAGCCGGGCGGTTGAGCGGTACAGGATTGATTTTTCTTGGAGCCTGCGACCTCGTGGCCCTCAATTCGTCGCCCTCCTCTCTCATAACGCCACTCACATGGACCATGGTGAGAGAATAGTTGTCAGGACAGTTGGAAAGAGCCTTGATGAGCTGTGTCTGCTTGGCCGTATCATTTCCCGGCTGACAAACCATGCCGACCAATTGCTCATCGGAGAGCACCTGATGAACCCCCTTGGTCATCACCAGGAAATAGTCGCCGTATTCCACATCCGTGATACATTCCTTGACAGGCAGCGTCACATGATCGGCATCAGGAGTGAACACCCGTTCGTCGTCGGCAGATTTATATAATAAGGTATGGTTGCGTGGACGTATCTGGTAGATACGAGCATTGCCCACATGAGCCGCCAGACATCCCTGCCTATGGAAATAGAGCATGGCGAAACTGAGGCCGTCGGCATCTGGGCACCGCTGCTGCAGTTTGCGGCAGGTCTCCGTCAACGCCTCGTGGAGCAATTGCTCGTCAAGCGGTTCGTCAGGGCAAGTGTTCTGGAAGAAGAAGTCGGGCAGTTTGCGGCAGAAATAATCGCTGGCGGTATACCCTTTCCCATCGTCGCCTATGCCATCGCAAACGATGAATAGCTTATCATGTATGGTACCCTCTCCCAAAGCTGGGAACATGCAGTCTTCTTGGATAGCCTTTCTTCCAGACCCACTGACTGAAATCGGTTTCAGAATATCAAACTTCATATCATCCTACGGTTATGATGTGGAATGCAAAGGTAATCAAATAAATTGATAAAGCGAAGAATGCGCAAAGATATTTACAACCGTCTTTGTCACCATATTGGCTACATCATTAAAAACGGCACCGCAAGGAAGAACATACGGGAAGTCCCTCCTTGCGGTTATTGTCAAAATGAAATACTGGCAGAAATTACATGAGCATCAAGAACTTCATCATATATCTCAATGCCACACCGAAAATCGCATAGATGACCAATGCCATCACGATTGCGATTATCCAGCTGAAGACACCTTTCACGCCTTTCTCATTGAAAGGCTTGGTCAGGAACTCCATGATATTCAAGCCGGCGATCCAGAAAAGGGGGATAGCTGCCACAGCCAACAATCCCACCAAAAGGAAATCATGGCGCATCAATATCAGGAACGGTGCCACTACGACACATGTCAGTATCAAACAAATAGTACCCAGTCTGTCAAAAGCATCCATTTTAATTCTATTTCTTTTTAGTTTCTCCCGGCCACCCACACCTGATGCATGGTGCCTGGAGAAAACATACCGTATATTTTGCTTGCAAAATTAACGAAAATATCAGACTCCACCAAATACTATCCCCACTTTTCACGTCTCACTTGCAGAATATGTTGGTTTTTTTTGCGAAAAACAGAATGTAGTGCCCCTTGACCAGTTCCCAAGAGAGCCACGACAGTTTTCTGTTTGTCTCTGTCGAATATCATCATCTGCCTCCTAATGATTAAATGTCCTTGATAGACTTTGCAGGATAAAGGATGGATTCTTGCGGTGTAAGTTTAGGTTTAAGTTTAGATATCACCATACCCCTGCACTCCAAGTAGTGAACCTGTTGCAATCACATCGATCCTAATTGATATTCGCCCGTGCGAATTGCAGCGATGACACCACCGTCGATGAGCAGGTCGGTGCCGGTGATGAACCGAGCATGCTCGCCCAGCAAAAAGGCTGCGACCTCGGCAATCTCGTCGCTCGTTCCGGTGCGCTGAGCGGCAGAGGCATCAATCATGCGCTGGTAGCCCTCGCCGTTGGCATTGAACTCGTCGTAGGCCAACGGGGTAACGATGACACCCGGTGAGATGGTGTTGATACGGGCGCGGCGCTTGCGCCATGTGGTGGCTGCGGCACGCTGGGCCTGCAGGTGGTTCATGCGCTTGGCTATCATATAGGCCAGGCCGCTGTTCTGCATGGCTACCTCTTGTATAAATTTCACATTCTTCAGTTCTTCGGTGGGTGTGCGAACCAGTTGCAGTTCCACTTCGTTGGAAATGGGGTACATGTAGGCGGCCTGACTGGAGATGATGAGTCCTGCACCACCCTCGGCCATCACTTCGCCGAAGGCATCCACGGCATAGCCTGTGCCCACCATATCAAGATCAACGATATGCTCAGGATTAGCCTGATTGGGCGATGCACCAGCGGTGTCGATGAAATACATTACAGGACCCAGCTCTGCTGCCCGGCGTGCAAATGCCTCCACGCTCTCTTTCTTCAGGGCATTCACTTGCTGCGTCTCCACATCATAGCCACAGCGGCGGAAGTCTTCGCCGACGCGCTCCAGTGCCTTCTCGCTAATGTCGCCCAGGAGGATTTTCTTGCCTGCACCGATGCGGCGCACGATTGCGGTTCCCATACTACCGGCACCCAAGAGTGCCACTACCTGTTTCTGTTCGTTTCTGTCGAAAATCATAGTCGTAATTTCTTTAAATGAGTTTATCTGGATGCAAAGGTACGATGAAAAAAGTAATCTGCTGTTATACGAATTGCCTCATAACTTTCACATTTTGCCGTAAGTACAGTTATTCATTCTTTAGAACCGTCCTGCATCCACACCCGCATGGTCTGCGCCTCACAGACACAGACCAGCAGCATGCAGCATATTGTGGTAAGCAGTTTGTTCTTGTCAATACGATGCAAAACGGTGGTTACACTCCAGGGCGTTGATGCGCTGCATCTCGTCGGGAGTCAGTTCGAAATCAAAGATGTCGTAGTCCTCAGCGATGTGGGCGGCATTTGATGAGCCGGGAATGGCGATGGTGCCGCATTGCAGATGCCAACGGAGGATGACCTGATAGGCAGACTTGTCGTGGGCCTGAGCAATGCTGGTGATGACCTCGTGCTCAGAGAGTGTCTTTATACCCGTGCCGCGACTGCCCAACGGGAACCATGCTTCGAGGATGGTACCCATCTTGGCAATGTGAGCCTTTACGCTACGGCTCTGGTGGTATGGATGCGTCTCGTTCTGCAACACGGCAGGCTTGATGGTCCTCCGGGTCGTTGCTCCCGCAAGCGAGGACAACGACCGTGAGGCAGAGGGTCATCCATGTCATAAATCTTTCTTCATACCTATAACTGTTATATTGTTTTGATGAGCTTAGCAGGATTGCCACCCACAATGGTGTTCGGAGCCACATCCTTTGTAACGACGGCACCGGCGGCCACAACAGCATTCTCGCCGATAGTCACACCGGGCAGGATGATGGCACCCACGCCAATCCAGGCGTTGCGACCGATGTGGACGGGTTTGCAACGCAGCACCATACGGTTCTCGAAGTCGTGGTTGTCGGTGACGATGCGCACGTTGGGCCCTATCATCACGCCGTCGTCGATGGTGATGCCACCAGCTGCCATGCACGTAAGCGAGTGGTTCACGAACACACCCTTGCCAATCTTTATCTGACAGGCGAAGTCAATCTGCAGCGGAGGCATCAGATAGCTCGTCTGGTCGAGATTTCCACCAAACAACTGCTCCTCTAACGGACGAATCTGTTCAGGCTGTGGAGCCGTTGTATTGATTTTAAAACAAATGTTGGCGCAGTCGGTCATGTGCTTGATGGCCTCCGCATACTCGGGTGTTGCCATATTGACATCAGCCCCTGATCTTAATTGCTCGAAAATGTTCATATTCATTGTACGTTTTAAATTCTGGTGCAAAGGTACGACGAAAAAGGCAATCCGTCTTTACACGAATTGCCTCCAAACTTTCACATTTTGCAGAAGGTGCTATTTCTGCCTATACTCCGACGGCGTTTTTCCAAGCGTTTTCTTCACATAACGCGAGAAATGGGAGATGTTTTCGAAGTGCATCAAGTCTGACACCTCGGTCAGCGTCTTCGTCGTGTCGTTCAACAGCGACACCAGTTCGAATGAAGCATAGAACTGTATCCATTGTGATGCTGGCAGTCCCGTAATGGTGCGACTTATCTGAGACAAATACTTAGGTGTGATACAAAGTATATCAGCATAATACGCCACCTCACGTTCTGTCCTGGCATTTTGCTGCGCCAATGCAAGGAATCGAAAGAATATCCGTGCTGTATTGTCAGTGGTATCCATCTGTGACAGTCCGTGCTGGCAAACTGTCCAGAGGTCGTAGATGAATATCTGCATCACGCGTCCCAATATTTCGCGCTTGAAACCAGAATCTTCCATCAACAGACGCTTACGGAACTGTTCAAAGTCCTCATCCATCAGTCGCAACGCCTCTTCGTCGAGATGGAACGATGGATTAATACGGATTAACACAAACCCTTTCGAGGCCCAAACCATTTCTGGATTGAACTGTTGGAGGAACTGCCCAGATAAAAGTAACACGTCGGCCTCGAAATCATCCGAGCACTCGATGTGCTGAATCGTGTTAGACATCTGCCAGATGGCAAGGTCGCCCTGTCGTGAAGTGAATGAGTTCTTGCCGTCAGAGAATGTTATCTGTCCCTGTCGCACAAGGATGTGTACGTGATATTTGCCGACGAACTCCGTCACCTGTCGTCCGCCACGCTTCGTGTTAATCAGATTGCATCCGTAAGTAACTTCCATCATTCCTGCTCATTGATCATAATAACGTAGGTAAGCAAGTTTTAGTGTGTCGCCTTGAGGTATTGTAAGTCACCATACCAGTAAGATGCAGTGCAGCCACCGTCAATCAGGAAGTCAGCACCGCTGATGAAACGCCCGCGAGAGGACATCAGGAACTCCGCAAGGTCGCCTACCTCATCAGGTGTTCCGGCACGACGCGCCGGCATTCCCTCAATCATTTTCAGATAGCCGTCCTTACGTGGACCATGCAATTCATCGTTGGCCAATGGCGTGATGATGATGCCTGGAGAGATTGAGTTAATGGTGGCACCTCGACGCCCCCAGCGGGTAGCCTCGAACATCACGCGGAGCACATTGCAACGCTTCGAGTATTGGTAGGCTTTCAGCGTGTCGTTGATTTTCTTTAGGAATGGCAATTCCAGCAGTTCATCTACAGGAGTCGTAGCTAAGGCATCGTTTTGCTCTAGTAGTAAGGCTGGCAGACGATGACCGCTCTGCGAAGAGATAATCACGCCAGAACCTCCCTCGGCAATCACCTTGCCGAACTCTTCCAACAATACACTTGTGCCATAGAGGTCAACACGCAGGATTTCTTCTACTGAAGCCTGTGAAGGTGACACGCCAGCGGCATTCACCACATTCGTCACATCGCCCTTGCTCGTTGCAAACTCCACTAAGTTCAGGATATCTTCCTTCGAACCGAGGTCGCACTGGATGGTGGAACACTCAAAGCCAGCATTCTCCAGTGTCTTAGCTGCTTGCTCAGCATTTTCAAGCCTATAGTCTGCCAACACGATGTGCTTACCAGCGGACACACGGCGGATAATCGCCTGTCCTATACTGCCGGCACCCACTAATACTGATACTTTCTTTACCATATCCAAAATCATATTATACTAACCCACGCCAGCCCATAAACATCTTAGTCACTTCACCATCGTGATGGTCGAAGAACAGGCTTTGCCGGGTGTCGAGCGCTTCTATGCGAGCCATCTCGTCGGCAGAGAGTTCGAAATCGAAGATGTTGATATTCTCAGCCATGCGTTCTTTGTGGGTTGACTTCGGTATGATGACCACTCCACGTTGCAACAGGAATCGGAGACCGATTTGTGCCACGCTCTTACCGTGACCTTTGCCGATTTCAGCCAGCACCTCATTAGTGAAGAATCCATTGCGACCCTCGGCCAATGGTCCCCATGACATGATCTGGCATCCGAACTCCTCCATGTATTTCTGTGGCTGTTTCTGCTGACAGAACACATGCGTTTCCACCTGATTCACCATCGGCTTGATTTCCACATTAGATGCCA
>OCTW011618452.1_pt1 | contig 19249 bp, 16 predicted proteins | sample 1539671 | NCBI WGS metagenome assembly OCTW01 (sample SAMN02144230, study PRJEB22623) | gut metagenome | biome: sheep rumen | host: Ovis aries | place: New Zealand
GAGAGATGTCAGAGTGGTCGAATGAGCCGGTCTTGAAAACCGGTGTACTCGTAAGGGTACCGGGGGTTCGAATCCCTCTCTCTCCGCAGAAGCTTGCTGAACGCAGGCTTTTTTTGTATATGGATGTTTCTATTAGTTGATTTCCTTACTCTCTTCCTAATATTCTCATTTTTTCTTTTCTCCTATTTGAGACGGAAGGAATCCATAGTAATCTCTGAATTTTTTTGTGAAATATGAAGGATCGTTGAATCCTACCTCGTAGGCTACTTCTGAAATTGTTTTGTCGGAATTGGAATTCTGCAGGATTTGGAACGAACAGTTCAATCGATATTCCATCAGCCATTCCATCGGGGTCTTTCCTGTCATCGACTTCACTTTTCTTGTCAGTGTGGCTTTGCTGACGGCAAGTTTTCCTGCCAATCCGTCGACGGTTATTGTGCTGTCTGTGTAGCATTCTGACACTTTTTCCATGAATGACTGCAGAAATGGATGGATTTCATCTTTCCCCACATCATCTTTGTTCATTGTCTGCTCTTTCATTCGCGTCGACATCGAAGCCTGCATGATAAGTTTCTGATGCTCCTGACGTACTTTCAGAATATTGGTCAGCTTCAGCAACAATTCCAGTTGGCTGAATGGTTTGGCGACATAATCAATAGCTCCACATAGCAATCCCAACAGACGGTCGACAGCGTCATTTTTTGATGATACAAACAATATTGGAATATGTTTTGTTCGTTCAGAAGCATACAGTTGTTTCGCCATTTCTGCCATACTCTGCTCAGATTCGTCCATGTCGCTCACAATGATATCCGGCAATTGTGAGTTTGCCACATTTACTGCCTCCGTGCCGTCGGATGTGTCGATGACATGGAAGTAGTCGCTCAGCATCTCTTTTATTTCAAGTCGTGTCTTTTCATCTTTGTCGACAATCAGAACGGTGTTTTCCTCCCATACCGACTTGTCTTCTATCATCTCCACCACTTCGTCATGTGTCAGGTGTGTCATTTCACCGTCGCTACTGCCTATGACTGAGAATAATGGGTTGTTTAAGTCGTGCGACAACACATTAATCAGTTTTTTACGCTCCTCTATTGTCTGATTTAGTTTTTTTGTCTGCAGCTCCATCTTTTGTCTCAGTTGGAGCGTCTTTTTCCTGATATAAAAGAATAGTCCAAGGGATAGAAGGGATATAATAATGAGAATGAACCACCATGTCCTCCACCAAGGTGGCAAAACTGTAATTTTCAATGCTATACGTGGATAGCAGTAGTTCATGTTTGCGCGTGACGCCTCCACCTCCAGTGTATACGTCCCAGTGGGGATATAGCTGAATGAAAGAGTTCGGGCATCTTTCATAGGTATCCATTCGTCTTGTAGCCCTATCATACGATATCGCAATTGCACTTTATCATATTTTGCATAGTCAATCACATCAACATCTATTTCTATGTCTTTCATCCAATACTCCAATTCTATTTCGTCTTGATCAGACAAAGCACCGTCTTTTAGGACGGATGAGCCTGGCATGATTTTTTTTCTTGCGACGTAAAGGTCGGAGAAAGAGAGATGCTGGACGGTGGTGTCGGGAAGAATCTTTGATGGATTGAACAGATAGAACCCATTTGTTGTGCCCAAACATATTCTTCCTTTGGAATCAATGAAACTTGATTTTATATAGAAAAGATCATGGTAGTTGCCTGGAAGATATTCAAAAATCTTTTGTTTGGGGTCGAAAGAGATAATCGCATTGTAGGAGGCCAACCAAAATCGTTCGTGCCCGCTGTATTTGAGAATTCGATAATTGTCGTTTGGAATAAAAGATAGCGTGTCGAAGCGAGTTCCGTCCGACGAATAGCGGAAAATGCCACGGCTTGAGCAGACGTATAGATTGCCATCTTCGTCAGAGTCTGCGTCTATAATGGTATATGGATAATGCGACTGTTTTTCATAAAGTTCGGGATGTATAGCCTTCACTTTTTTGCCATCGTATAGCCATAGCATATTTGTTGCTAAAATCCACATGCATGAATCTTTTCCTTGGTATGTCCTGACTATCCACTTGCTGTTAAGCCCTTTTATTGAATCATCTTGCAATGTTAGTTTTTGCCATAGTCCTGACGGACGTTTCATATAAAGGTCGTCGTTTGCGGTATTCCCCCAGATAGTGCCATCTTTTGATTTAGATACGTGAAAGAATATTTTAGACGGATTACAGATAGTGTCGTAGGAAATCTCCGATGAAATGCCTGTTTTTAGATTCATGGTTTGGATGCCACCTCCCCATGTCGACACATATATGTTGTCGTCTGCCGAACAGATTCCTGTGACATTATTGTTGCTCAACGAATAGTGATGTATAAGACGTAGGTCGGACGATACAGTGTAGACGCCGTTCCCGTCGGTGCCTACCAGTAAGTTTCCATTCGCATCTTCAGTAAAAGATGTGCACATATTAGCAGGAAACCCGAAATCGCCGGAAAAGATAATGTTGTAGTCGTCTTGTGGATTTACACACCATAAGCCGGTGTTGTGTGTGCCAATCCATATCGCACCATCGTCGCCCTCTGCCAATCCATATATTTTTTTTATATCGTCGGGAGTGCCGTTGTATGGAATCACTGAATTGAATACCGTATTTTCGGTTAATGAGTCGGCATACCACAACCCGTCGCCATCTGTGGCAAACCATATTCGACCGTCTTTACTTTGCAATGATTTCGATACGCTTCGGAATGGCACGGATAGTGATTTTCTTTGAGTCAAGTCGTTTTTTGAAAAGATCCATATTTCGTCTCCCATAAATGTCACGGCTATTCTGTCTTTGTCAATTGGCAGCACACATGAGACAGGACGGCAATGGTGGTGCTTTTCATCAAATGTGTGAAGCACGTGTCCATGTTCATCATATATGGTAAGCTGATTGAGAGAGCCCAACCAGTAGCGATTGTTTGAATCTACATATAATGAAGTGATGAATGGCGAATGAATAGAGTCGTAAGCGGCAAAACGGGAATTGAAACATCCTCTTTGGACATCGTATTTGAATACATGTTCGTTTGAAAACACATAGCAGTCTCCTGATGGTGAGACACATGTCCCCTTCATTTGTGAATAGCCCAGAGAATCCATCTCGTTTGGCATTAACTCTAAAAACATGTCTTTTTTGCGGTCGTATTCTTGGAACATTCCGCTGAAACTGCCGAAAACAATGCGGTCGTTTCCAAGGTGACTGACATAGTATATGTCGTCTCTATGGAGAGAAGGGTACTCTTTTTTACGATAATGTTTGAAGTGAGAGCCATCAAAACGATCGATTCCAAAATCTGTCCCTACCCAAAGAAAGCCTGTCGAATCTTTTGATAGAGAAAACACAAGGTTTGATGAAAGCCCATCTTTTGAAGAAAAATGGTCAAATCTTGCATATTCCACATTTTCCGCTGAATAGGCGGAAAAAGCAATCAATGATAATATTAAAAACAAAGCTCGCCTCATGGGGTATGTCTCATATTTGCGATATGAAGATATACAATTAAATTGAAAATCATACGATAAAGACTAATTTGATTTTACATCGAGTCGCAAGATAAGGGAGAGTTAGGGCGTTCCGCCCTTAACAATCCTCAATTTTGGATGTATGCGGAGTATGATTAATTTAAGCAGCCTCTTAAAGTTATAGGAGTGGCATTGTTGGCGGACACCCATGAGAGTATGTTGAGCGATAAGATGAAAGTATGCAAAAATGTGTGAGAATCTCTTCCCACACATTTCCCTTAACATACTATAACTTATTTATTTAGAGAATTTAAATACTGCTTCATTTCCCAGACGCAGTATATAGATTCCAGATGGAAGATGTGAAATGTCTATGTCAGAATCATCTGCGACTCCTTGACATACAACACTTCCTGTCACTATCATTAATGAAAATGATTGCTTCCCGTTGTTAGCAAGAAAAATCTTATTTTCATCAAGATAGATTCCTGTCTTTAATGTGTTTATGTTGTCAATTGATGTATGTATTGATTCTGCTTTTTTCTCTCTCGCTTTGTTGAAAAACGAAATCATATCCGGACATTTGTCTCCACTGACTCCATGCTGACCTCCCGTCGGAATATATTCACATTCGACACCGCCTTTTTTCAACTCGTCATACAACATCTCACTTTGGCATTGTGCCACGATTGGGTCTGCCGAGCCGTGGACGATCATATATGGAGGATCACTTGGGTCGATAAATGTGACGGCTGTTGCAAGTGCATATTTGTCTGGACATTGTGATGCGGAGCAGTTGCCAAGCAGTGGAGCGATAAAACTGTTGAGATCCATCGCGTTTCCACAATTCACTTTATCCAGGATTACAGGTCCCGACCAATCACAAACGGCGTCCACACTGCTGCTGAACTCTGTGAAATTACCAATACTACCTTCGATATCCATTGTGGCAGAGCCGACGGTGTACTCTTTTTCGACATTGCGAGATGTACCCATCATTGTCGCCAAATGTCCGCCGGAAGAGAATCCGGAGATGGCTATGAATGATGTGTCTACTTTTAGTTCTTCTGCGTTTCCTCTCAGATAACGGGCTACTGCCTTTATGTCGTTTATCTGACCTGGCCACTGGGCATCACTGTTCGAACGATGGTTTGGAGTCACAAAAATATAACCAGCTTCTACTGCCGCTTTTCCTACGGTTCCCAAGTCTGCTCCACCTTTTCCGTTGTTGCTCGACCATGCACTGCCATAGATGTGGATGATTACAGGATATGAGTCTTTTGTCTCTTTAGGATAATAGACATCCATGGCATGATATGATTTGCCATCTCCTGCATAGTTGATGTCTTTTTTAGACGGATATGAATTGAGATTTTCGTTGCTGCCAAATCCGCCAAACCCATACTGCGCATACGAATACATGCCACATAGGGATAAAATAGTAAGTAATAGTCTTTTCATATCATAAATGCAAATTAATATAAAACAATGTGTAAGATTGAGTTGCAATTAACATGAGATGCATGTCTGATTGCACCGCCAAAAATAGTGTGAAACGACAAATTGGGATGGTAATGTGGTATCAAACTCTGGTAATTTAGTATAATTGCTCCCAACTCGACAAAATTGTATTCTATCGTGATTGTATTTTCCTAATTTGATGATTTGTCTAGACGACGGACTTACTTAGTTTTGCAAATTCATGTATTATTTTTGCAAGAATCGGAATAGATGCTTTTTTTGACATCTATAAAGTTTAACTTTGCGTCTATGAACACAATATTGACAATCACAGGATCGGACAGTGCCGGTGGTGCCGGCATACAGGCGGACATTAAGACTATCACAGCTCTCGGTGGAAAGGCTCTTTCCGTCGTCACTACTCTTACTATGCAAAACACTCTCGGTATCCAAGATTTCTATGATATTCCGGCTGAAATCGTTGAGCGTCAGATTGATGCGGTGGCTGAGGATATCACTCCATTTGTGTTTAAGATCGGTTTGATCCGCAATATTTATACTCTGGAAGCTATAGCACGTTGTGTATCACGATATAAGCCGAGATGGGTGTTGTTCTCTCCTGTCATTTATTCAAGTTGTGATGAGATATTGATGAGTGAAGAGCTGATCAATAGAATCCAGAAGACACTTGTGCCGTTGTGTGACGCGTTGGTGGTGAGGGAGCGAGACAGTGACCGTTTCGACGCAAAAAGGATTATTGTCGCTGACAACAGCCATGGACGATGCAATGAGTTGTGTTCGACTATCGCCACTTTGCTTTGCCAGGGAATGACGATCGACGATGCTGAGAAAAAGGCTAAATATATGATGCCGACGGGAGTAAACACTGAAATGTCGGGACGTTGCATGACTCTGTACAACAGTTTTGTCAAGATGCAGGAAGAGGAGTGTAAAAACAGCCATGATGTCAATTATTATGCCTCCCGTCTAAATGTCTCCCCTCGTTATTTGTCGCAGGTGACTCGAAGGGTAGCGTCGCAATCTCCTAAATCAATTATTGATTCCTCTTTGCTAGGCAAGATTAAGGAACTGCTCAAAACGGACAAGACAATTCAGGAGATCGCTTATCAACTGGAGTTTTCGTCGCAGGCTCATCTTTCCAACTTTTTCAAACGGTTTACTGGCACTTCTCCGTCGGACTATCGAAAGCTGATAGTGAATGGTTGATGGCAGATTTATAGATTCACCACTCTGCCGACAAAAAGGATGGCTCCTGTCTTTTCGTCGACTATGGCATAAATGAAAGGATGGTCGGCAATGAAGATGTTATGCTCAACAGGACTTTTGCCACCCCAAATCGCCATCGTACAATGAGTGACAGCTGCGGCTTCAGTTCCTTTTTCGTTAACTTTTATCTTTGCGATTTGTTCGTAGGTTGAAACATAAAGGCTGTCAGTAATTTGGTTGAGTGAATTGGCATACTGAATGAATATAGACTGAACGCCCATCCCTTTCAATAGATTTTTCAGATCGATATTTGTTTTAGTTTCAAAATGTGGAACCAAAACCTCATCAAAGTTTTTCTCAGTGAATTTCATTTTGTTCCACTCTATCTTGTTTATGATGGAGTCGACGTCGTAGTAGTCATCACAAGCTTTTTTTCTATCCTCTTTTTCCCCTGTAGCTGTCTCGGATTGTAAAGACAGACTAGGGTCTATGTTCCATTTGGATGCTTTATCGAATCTGGATATGTTGAATTCTCTGTTATTGGGAGTGTCGGAAAAATAGGGTTGCTGAATATCAAATTTGTGTGAGACGGTGCTTCTCTGCAAAAAATCATTGTCTTTCAATGATTGAAGGTATTCTTCACTTATTCCGTATCTCAACTGAGGCAAGACCACGATCATGCTGTAGTCGGAATCCTTATAGAACAGTTTGATGGCTCTGAAATAGGAGTTGCTATAGCAATACATTTTTTCATTTTTGTATTGCAGGTATTTGGCATTTGCCTTCCTTACCGTCTCTATTTTTGAAAGGCGTTTCTGTGGTTGGGGTTTGGGGGGTTATGTCCCAAACACCATTGAAATAGGTGCTGTTTATACCTATCATAACATCATTTGGATTCACGGATGGCGCGTCATTGATGAATCCATTTGTATGCTCAACAATCCATTTTTGTATCTCCTCTTTGACTTCTTGTTTTTTAAAATCGGCGACGTGAATGTCGGCTTTGTAGAAAAGTGATGCTGTGTTGAGGAAGTCTCGTTTGATTTTGCCTTTTATTGTGTCGGAAATCCATAGTCCATTGGCTATCAACAGTTTGTTGTATGACGATTGGTTGGACGAAGACAAAATCTGATGGTTGTAGTTGTTTACATCTGAAAGGGTCAAACCGTTATAGTTTAGGGCTTGCATAATTTCAGTTCTGGCTTTTTCGTTTGCTCCGTTCAGAAGCAAACCTATACTTTGGTTGAGGCTTACAGGACAGAACAGAAAATTTTCGTTGCTGTTTTTTGTCGTGGCGACAGATTGGAAAAACTTGTTGATAAAGTCTCCTTGCCGGCTGTTTATCTCTGTTTGCGACGGATTACCAGCCATCGAAGTAAAACAACATAAAACCGGAATGAAAATGAAACAGATAAAATTCTTCATTGTAAACTTAAATTAATGTGTTAGAAAACCATTTGAATATCTTTCACATCCATTTTCTGACATTCGTTGATGTCCATCATTGCGTTGATGAAATAGATGTGTGAGTAAAGATGGATATCCTCGCGTCGAATCTTACGCATTTTTATAATTCCATTATCGAGAAGACGTTGACGGCAAGTTCCGTTTAGCAGGGTCTCTTCTGGAGTGAACAATCCTCCATCTGCATCTTCAAACACCACGTTGCAGTAGGATGCGTCCGTCACCATGCCATTGCGGATAATGATGATGTCGTCTGTCCCAGCTTTGGCAACCAGACGTTTTAGATCATCACGGTTGGTAGATTTGTAGGTATAATCGATAGCGTCATCTTCCACGATTGCCACAGATTTTCTCGTCTTCGCTTCGTATGGTGAGAATTCAATGCTTTCTATCTCTTTGCCATAAACGATTCGACATTTGTATTTTCCTTTCTTCGCATTGTCGGGAATCTTTTGGGAAAGATCTGGAACTTCGATGTCTGAACCGAAAAAGTGGCTTGTAGTTCGGTTCATACGTTGGATGTGGTAGCCGACATGTTGTGGCTCACCGTCGCGGACGCATATGACTTCAGAAAATTTTGGTTCCATAGTAGGAAGATATATTTTTTGTTTTACCTCTTCGTATTCACTCTTCACATCACTTTTCGCTGTGATTCCACCTCCACTTCGGAAGTAGAGATTTCCGTCGGCATCTTGCTCAATGAAGCGGATAAGCACACCGCTGTCCAAGGCTTTGCCGTCATAATATCCGAACACTCCTGTGTAGAATCCACGTTCGGTCGTCTCTGCTTTTTTTATTGTGGCGACGGTGGAGTTTTTGGGAGCACCGGAAATACTTCCTGCTGGCAACATATCCAATATTATATCACCGACTTTCGATCTCCAGTCTGCGGATAGTTGTCCTTTTATCTCTGAACTCACCTGCAGAATGCTTTTCTCCTGACCTTTGATCAAAGTGATATATCTGTAGCGAGCCACGTGGACGTTGGAAGCGTTCATGCTGATGTCGTTCCTCAGCAGGTCCACCACAGTGGCATGTTCCGCTGTCTCTTTAGGATTGCTCAATATTGTCTCTTCTGCGTTTGGCAGAGAAGCGTCGATGGTACCCTTCATCGGATCTGTGGAGATCGTACCGTCTTCTTGAATAAAGACAAATCGTTCTGGAGAGAAACAGACAAAACGATCCGGCACATAAAGACGGTATGGAGCATCAGTGGAATCATAGATCTCTTTGATGGAAAGATCAGTGGAGACGGGAGTCCTTGATGTTAGGTTCACAAGAAAGCTGTCTCCTCTTTGCAACGCATGTTTTACGATGTTGAAGCGTCGTTTGTAGTCGTCAAACGGCTCGCTATGAAATTCAATATTGCCGATTTTCTTTGTTAATGCGGCTGCTGGACGACTGTTCCCTCCGAGTGCCGTTTGAAACAATATTTCGGTTTGCTCAGACGGATTTTCTATGAAAAGAGCCTCATTGAGTTCAAAATTGAAAGCGAACAAGAATGGAATGTTTCGCTTTGCACATTCATTCATCTTGTAGACTACGATATGAATATCAGAGTAGAACATGTAGAATCACTGTTTTTTGTCCACAATGCAAAGATACTAAAAACATTGATAGGAGGATTGACGTTGGAGGGTATTTCGGATATCATTTCTTGCTGTTTTTTACATCTTTATTTGTTTGAATTGTTTTTGCTTATTAACTTTGCATATGTGAATGTATGGAGGAAAAGGCTTTTTCGTCCATATGTTCCAGTAAAAGGAAATGGTCAATGTCGGATAAACTCACACCTGAGCAGCGTCACAAATGCATGTCGCATATAAGGGCAAAAGATACGAAGCCCGAAGTGATTGTGCGGAAATGGTTGTGGGCAGAAGGGTTCCGATATAGGCTTTATGTTAAAGGTCTGCCTGGATCTCCTGACATTGTGATGAGGAAATATAAGACGGTGATTTTCATCAACGGTTGTTTCTGGCATGGTCATAATCTTTCATACGGAGGAGAAAATGGAGATGTCGTCGACAGCAAGTGTTGCAGGATACCGAAGACTCGAACTGATTTTTGGATTCAGAAGATCAAACATAATATGCAGCGAGACTATGTCAATGTGATGCGATATAAGAGAGCTGGATGGCATGTGCTGACAGTGTGGGAATGTCAGTTGAGAGGCAAAGAGCAACAGCATCAGACGCTGATGGCTTTGTCGCAAAAAATAAATTCCATCATTCTTGATTCCTACCGTCTGCCCAAGAGATATGATTTTGAGCCGGATGAAGAGATGCCGATGGTGGCGGAAGAATCTTTTGTTTACGAAAAGAAATGATTAATTTGTTTATTTATAATTTTGAAAAATCATTATTGTGATTGTCCAATGGTTGAGGATTTCAAAGAGCAGAACATGTTTTTTTCATTTTCTTGTGAAACTGTAGGAATTGACTATTGAAACAACAGATAAAATGATTAAGGATTAGTTTTACTTATGATTGATATAAATGATTTAAGGAAACTTAATGAGATTGAAAATTTTGTAGTTACGCAACATGCTTTAGATCGTTTGCTAACGAGAAATATATCAATTTTGGATGTACAAAAAGTTATTGCAGATGGAGAGATAATCAAACAATATGAGGATGACAAACCATATCCGAGTTGTTTGATTTTAGGTTTGAATATAGAAGGACGGATACTTCATGTTGTGGTAAGTCATAATGAAGAGTCGATATATTTAATAACGGCATACTATCCTGATCTATCTATATGGAACGATAATTTCAAAAATAAAAGATGAATAATATGAAATGTTCTCGTTGTGGAAAAAATGCTATAAAAAGTGTAACAACTTATGTCTCCGACTTAGGGGATGTTTTGGTTGTTGTCCGTAACGTTCCTTGTTATAAATGTGAGGAATGTGGGGAGATAATGTATACTGGTGAAGTGGCATTGCATATTGAGAAAATAGTCAATACAGCAAAAGTTCTCAAACAAGAAGTTTCAATTATTGATTATAAGAAACAAATAGCATAATAGATTAACTTTATGAAGAAATTTTTAATGGCAATAACTGTGGCGTTATCTCTCGTAGGTTGTGGAAATCAACAGAAGCCTGCGGCGGAGAAGAGTAGCCCACGACATTCAACTAAATCGCTTGTATTGTATTATTCACAGACGCACACTACCGAGAAAGTGGCAAAACTGTTGGCTGAGGCTGTTTCAGCCGATTTGGATTCAATTGTGCCTGTTGAGCCATACAATGGCACTTTCGAGGAGACTGTTGAGAGATGCAAAAATGAGATGGAGAGGGATGAGAAACCTCAGTTGATTAAGTCATTGAATGTAGACGTGGCTGAATACGATACTGTTTATTTTGGATACCCTATATGGTGTGGTGTCGCTGCCCGACCTGCTGAAGCATGGTTTATGAGATTTGATTTGAGGGGAAAGACGGTGATCCCTTTCTGCACATTCGGCAGTGGTGGTTTGGAGACGAGTGTGGCGGTGCTTAGAAAAATGGCTCCCAGTGTGAATATTTTGGATGGATATGGAATCCGTTCTGCTCGTATAGATAAGGCGGCAGAGGAGATTGACGAGTTTCTTATCCGCAATGGAATAAAGGAAGGAGAAGTGGCTCCGGAGGTTCCGTTTGGAGACAAGAGAGAGTTGAACGATGAGGAGAAGGGTATCTTCGACGCTGCATGTGGCGACTATCCGTTCCCTCTTGGCACACCAGTGAAGGTAAGTAGCCGTGTGGCAAAGAACGGCATGGAATACTGTTTTGTCACAGACTCTAAAGACGCTAAGGGAAATCCTGCTCAGGCAGAGGTCTATGTTATCGTCAGCAATGAGGCTGGGGTAGGTCCAGAGTTCACAAAAGTGGTGAGATGATATGAAAAGAGTCATAGAATTTCTTCAAAATCTTGCCGCTAACAACAACAAGATTTGGTTTGATGCCCATAAAGACGAATATCTTTTGGCAAAGAAGGTGTTTGAGGATTTCACGGAGCAGTTGATAGCAAAAGTGGAGCAGTTTGATCCGTCGGTCAAGGGGTTGAAGGTGAAAGACTGCACATATCGTATTTATCGCGACGTGAGGTTCAGCAAAGATAAGAGTCCATACAAGACTCACATGGGATGCTATATCTGCCGTGGAGGAAAAAAATCAGGCTACAGTGGCTATTATTTCCACGTCGCCACAGAGCAGAGCGACGTCTATCCTTCGGGACACATGCTTGCTGTGGGCGATTATTGTATGGAGCCAAAAGCGTTGAAGATCCTTCGAGAGGATATTGTCGACGGTGGTGGAGATTTCCAGGCGATTCTTGATAAGCAGGTGGATCCATGTTTCCATCTCGACAAAACATTCCAACTGAAACGTCCGCCCAAAGGATATGATGATTCCACACCATACATAGATCTTGTGAAATATAAGGTTTTCTGTTTGTGCAGCGAACCGTCTACGGAGGAAATCCTCTCTCCAACGCTTGCCGACGATGTGGCGGAAAAATTTAAGACCACCAAACCATTCCTCGACTATATCAACCGTGCAATTGAATATGTGAAGGAATGGAACGAGGATTAATTCATAATTCATAATTATTGGGGGAAATCCACATATTTGGTTGACCTGCCCTCTCGTAGAGACGCACGGACGTGCGTGTAATAGAAATTCAAAATTCATAATTATTTGGGGAAATCCACACATTTGGTTGACCTACCCTCTCGTAGAGACGCACGGACGTGCGTGTAATAGAAATTCGTAATTCATAATGAGACGGAGTATGCATTCGTCTTTTTAGAAACTTGGCTATATAGTAGAGGGTTGTTAAGTGACCTTCCCCTCGGCAGTGCGAGCACTGTAATAAAACTTTGAATGACGATTTATTCAAAGTCTTTTATTGTCGCTCGCACCTACGTGCTCGCGATAAAAGAATGGACAAGGGCGTTCCGCCCTTTGTAATCCTCGATTCAGATATTCTGCTCCAATATTTATCTCAACTAAAAAGGATTCAATTGATAATAAATTGAGAATGTTTGATCAAATTCAGCGGACAGCAATAGTTTGGTTTATTTTGTAGATAAAAAGCGACTGTTGATGAAAAATTCTTCATAATTAGGATAAAACAGTCAAAAACGAAGGATTGTAACTCTTTTTTATGATTAGCTGTTTTGAGTTGAGCAAAATAGCATTATTTTAGCCACGAATCTTATTACTCTAATACAAAAATACATGAAAAAACTTATTTACTCAATCTTGGGCTCAGCCCTAACTGTGTCGGCTGCACATGCTGGTACAGAGTACATTAACGTAGGTGGACAGAACCGTCAAATCTATGTTCATGCACCAAAAGGACTTACAGACAATCGTCCGTTGCTTATCTCTTGTCATGGTATGGACCAGGACATCAATTATCAGCGTGGTATGGCTCAGTGGGAACAGGTAGCAGACACAGCCAATTTTCTTGTTGTCTATCCTGGTGGTGGAACAGGTTTCTCTACTTGGGATATCAGTGGCGACAAGGACGCCAATTTCATCTCTGCTATCATAGATGAGATGGCTAAAAATTACAACATCGACAAATCTCGCGTCTACATGTCGGGATTCTCAATGGGAGGTATGCTCACTTACCATTTGATGAACAAACTTCCCAATAAAATCGCTGCGTTCGCTCCTGTGTCGGGACATTTGATGGGAACTCCAAGCTACACAGCTAACAGACCGCTTCCTCTAATCCATGTGCATGGTACGAGTGACAGTGTTGTGAATTATGAGCAGTCAGAAAGCTACGTGAAAGATTGTGCTAAACACAACAAGTGTAATTCGAATCCAGTCGTAACAAAGTACTCAAACGGTAATCCGTCTTGTACAAAGGAGGTTTGGACAGACGGTGAATGTGAGACAGAGGTCGTACGTATCTCATTCAATGGACGTGACCATGAGCACAACAATAGCGGCGCTCTTCACACAAGTCGTGAAATCTGGAATTTCGTGAAGAACTACTCTCTTGAGTGTGGAAAAGTAGGATCGAGCGGCGTTAATTTCTCGTCTCCTTCAGCAAGCGGAAAATATTCTGATGGAGATATCCTTCCAATCACTGTAAAGGTGGGTGGCAAGGTTGAGGCTAAAAAAGTGGTTGTGACTTTAGACGGTGAGGAGTTGGCTACTCTCTCTTCTGAACCTTGGTCGACAGAGTGGACTGCTACTCAGGGTAATCACGTAATAAAGGCAGTGGCTACAATGTCGGACGGATCTGAGATGGAGGTGGAGACTAAATTCTCAGTCAACGCTCCTCAGACTCCATATGGAGGAAAGGCTCCAGTTTTGCCAGAGAAGATAGAGGCTGAAAACTATGATGAGGGCGGCGACGGATTCGCGTTCTCAGATTCTGACGACAAAAACGAAGGCAAGGAGTATAGAAACGACGGAGTGGATATTGTCGACAACAAGAAAGGCGACTACGCAATCGGCTATACAAATTCAGGCGAGTGGCTTGAATATACAGTGGAGGTGTTGAAAGACGCGGAGTTTGGAATCGAAGCGTCGGCATCCAATGGAAGCAGCAGCTTTGAGTTTGATGTTTTGTCGGACGGACAGAAGTTGACGACACTTTCTGGCGAGAAAACTGCCGATTGGGACACATACGCTGTTGTAAAGTCAAAATCAAAAGTGTCGTTGACAAAGGGTAAACATGTCATCAAAGTGCAATTCAATACCAATTACACAAATCTTGACTACATAGAGTTTACTGGAGAGAAGGTAGATCCAGCTGATGTGGACGACGTAATGCTAGATGCAAAGTCGGTGGAGATTTATCCTAATCCGGCTCGCAACGAATTTGTCGTAGAGGCACAGTCTGCAATTAGAAGTGTGAAGGTGATGACAATGAGTGGAGTAGAGGTTAAGACGTCTGAAAATAAGACGGTGGATGTTTCCGACTTGTCGTCAGGCTGCTATTTTGTGGAAGTGACTACAGAAGAAGCTGTTGTGGTGAAAAAAGTAATGGTAGTTAGATAAATTTGATTTACTAATTTTTAGCTTGCCCTCATAGTCCGGGGCAAGCTTTTTTTGTTTTAAATTAACAAGAGTTTGACGAATAGTAGGTGAAAAATGACAGTTGGAATACCATAAATGAGGATTCCAAAGGACGGAACGTCCTTACTCCCTTCTAAAGTGCGAGCCGAAGGCGAGCACACAGAATTTAAATTAGGTATTCTATATAGTTGTCTGGAGTTATGACAACGGATTGTTCTATGTTATAATTGTTTGTGAATGTAGAAGGAAATGCAGTTTTTCCTTTGCTTGGACTGGCTTTTAGTTCAAAAATGCGGAATTTTCCATTCTCTTCTTCTATATAGTCTATTTCCTGCTTCTCAGATGTTCTCCAAAAGTAGACACGTGCAAAACAGCCCGAATAGTGGTTCCTTTTGATTCGTTCTGAAATGAAAAAATTTTTCCATAAAGCACCTTTGTCATTACGTAGTGCTAATGGAGAAAAATTTTGTATGATTGCATTTCTTATGCCGTTGTCGTAAAAGAATATTTTTTTGCTTTTTTTCAATTCTGTCCTTACATTTCTTGAAAATGCATTCAACCTAAATATAACGAAACAACGCTCTAACAGTCCTATATATTTTTCTACTGTTTTGCTGTCGGTTCCTATCGTCTGTCCAACTTCATTGTAGGAAACTTCACTTCCGACTTGCAACGCTAATGCGACTAGCAGTTTGTCCAATAGTTCAGGTTTTCTGATGTTTTCTAATTTAAGAATGTCTTTATATAGATAACTGCTTGAGAGATTCATTAAAAGTTCCTTGGCATTTTGTTGGTTTGTAAGAACATCAGGATAAGATCCGTATATTAGACGAGACTCAAGAGATTGTTTTACAAATAAAAGTCCATTGCTTTTGAGAAGTTCGTTTGTCGATATCGGAAATAAATTGTATTCGTATTTTCTTCCGGTAAGTGGTTCGTTTATATTGTTAGACAGATCGAATGCGGACGACCCTGTCACAAGCAACTGACATTCTGGAAATCTATCTGTGATGATTTTTAAGGTCAATCCGATATTCTCGATACGTTGAGCTTCGTCGATAAACACAATATTGTTGTCTGCAATAAGCAGTTTAAGTTCTGTAGTGTTTGCATTAGTGAGAGTTTCTCTTACTTCGGGATCATCGCAATCCAAGAAAAGAGTTTTCTTATCATTCCCGTCTACAATTGTTTGGAATAAAGTGCTTTTGCCTACTTGTCTGGCTCCTATTAAAACAATTGCTTTCTTCTGGAATAGTTTTTTTTCTATTATGTCTTGTAATTGCCTTTTTATCATGTCTAAAGATGTTTTGATCGTTGCAAAAAAACATAAAAAAACTCTCTAATCCAAAATTATTGCCATATTTTCGGAATATAATCCAAAATTATTTCCATATTTTCGGAATAGACTCGAATATGGCATCCTTCACGATCCCCATTTTACGGAAAGAGAATGTTTATTTCTCCACAACAATCGGCACTCCACGGGTGTTTTTCGTCTCACTCATGACAAAGACGCTGTGCAGACTTCCCAGACAACTCATCGCTCCAAGTTTATGCTGCATAAACTGCTGGTAGGCATACATGTCGCGGGCATAAACTTTTATCAGGAAATCGTAATCTCCGCTGGTGTTGAAACATTCGGTGATCTCGTCAATCTCCTGAACCGCATCTATAAACTGCTGTATCATCTCTTCCGAATGCTGCTTCAGACGGATATTGCACAACACCAGAATACCATTGCCGGCTTTCTTCGCGTCTACAACAGCCATGTATTTGGTGATATATCCTTCCCGCTCCAGCCTTTTTTGTCGTTCGAAAGTGGGGGAGGGAGACAAGTGTACTTTTGCCGCAAGCTCTTTTATTGTCAGTTGCGAATTCTTTTGAAGTTCTTTCAGAATACGAATATCCGTTTCGTCAAGTTTATAGCCGTTTTCCATTTCTTGAAATATCTATTTTGCAGTGTATTATTCTTGGTTTTGTGTGTTGTAACCGCAAATTAAGCATATTTTACCGAATTTTCCAAAATATTTTTATGATTAAAAAGCTCTGCATAACTTTGCAGTGCAATTGCGAAAAAGATGTTCTGGTCTTAATCGGGTCTGAACAAATAATTACAAACTAATCGTACTGAAGATATGACATTAAAAACGAATGTGTTAGGATATCCACGAGTTGGAGCAAACCGTGAATTGAAAAAAGCCGAGGAGGCATATTGGGCTGGAAAAGCCACAAAAGAGGAGTTGTTGAAGACGGCTGCTGAGATTCGCAAAAGCAATTGGCTTCTACAGAAGGAAGCGGGAATAGATTTGATCCCAAGCAACGATTTCTCGTTTTATGATCAGACACTTGATTTGTCGCTTTGTGTGGGGGCAATTCCTGAGCGTTACAATGCGTTGAAGAACGACAGACTTGATCTTTATTTCGCTATGGCTCACGGATTGCAGAAGAATGGTATTGATGTCACAGCTATGGAAATGACTAAATGGTTTGACACAAACTATCATTATATTGTTCCTGAATTTGCAAAGAATCAAGAGTTTACACTCCTATACAATAAAGCAGCAGAGGAGTTTAAGGAGGCTCTTGGACTAGGCATCAAGACAAAACCTGTGCTTATCGGTCCTATCACCTATCTGCTTCTTGGCAAAGAAAAAGAGAGTGGATTCAATCGCGTCGACTTGATAGATAAGCTTTTGCCCGTCTATTTGGAAATCTTGAGACAACTTGAATCTTTGGGCGCGGAATATGTCCAGATTGATGAGCCGATCCTTGCCACTGATATTGACGAGGATATAAAAAGCCTTTATCGCAAGGTGTTTGCGGAGATCACTAAAGCCACAAAACTGAAGATTGTTCTTGCCACATATTTCGATAGTCTTGCAGACAATACGGATCTTGCCACTGAACTTAATGTCAGCGTACTGCATATTGATCTTGTGCGTGCTCCTCAGCAGTGGAAGAATGTTGTTAGCCGTTTGAAAGGAGACACAATACTAAGCCTTGGTGTCGTCGACGGTAGAAACATTTGGAAGAATGATTTTGCCAAGTCGCTCGAAATCATCGAGGGCGTGAAGAGTCAGTTGGGTGAAAACCGTGTGATTATTTCCACAAGCTGCTCTTTGCTTCACTCTCCATTTGATTTGGACAACGAGAAGAATGAAAAGTCGTTGCCTGCGGAGGTGAAGCGATGGATGGCGTTCGCACGTCAGAAGGTGAATGAAGTGGTGACATTGGCTGATCTTGCAGGCGACGCACCGTCTGAAAAAGCGAAACTGGCATTGAAAAACAATATTTTAGATATAGAGAACCGTCGCTCTTCTGCTCTGACGAACAATGAGGAGGTGAAGAAAAGAATGGCTGGCATCACACCTGCGTTTTCTCAGAGAAAGAGTCCGTTTGCGACGCGAATCAAGGAGCAGCGTAGGGTGTTGAACCTTCCTCTTTTCCCAACCACCACAATAGGATCTTTCCCTCAGACTGTTGAAGTTCGTTCATGGCGTAGCAAATTCAAGAAAGGGGAGATCACAAGAGCAGAGTATAATAATTTGCTTAAAGGAGAAATAGAGAAAACAATTCGCAAGCAGGAGGAAATCGGATTAGACGTGCTGGTTCACGGAGAGGCAGAGCGTAACGATATGGTGGAGTATTTCGGCGAGCAGTTGAGCGGATTTGCATTCACACAGAACGGATGGGTGCAGAGCTATGGTAGCCGATGTGTGAAACCACCTGTTATCTATGGAGATGTTGCTCGTCCAAACGCAATGACCATTGATTGGATAACGTATGCGCAAAGTCTGACAGACAAGCCAGTGAAGGGAATGCTTACCGGACCGGTCACTATATTGCAGTGGAGTTTTGTCCGCAACGACCAGCCGAGAGCGGTCACAATGAAGCAGATCGCGCTTGCTATCCGCGACGAGGTTGTCGACCTTGAGAAGGCAGGAATCAAAGTGATTCAGATTGATGAGCCAGCTATACGTGAGGGCTTGCCACTAAGAAAGAGCGAGAGAAAGGCATATCTCGACAATGCGGTCGAGTCGTTCAGAATCTCAGCGTCGGGAGTGAAAGATGAGACGCAGATCCACACACACATGTGTTATTGCGAGTTCAACGATATAATAGAACACATCGCTTTGATGGACGCAGATGTGATAACGATCGAGTGTGCACGAAGCCAGATGGAATTGCTTGAATCATTTGTAAAGTTTAAATATCCTAATGAAATCGGCCCTGGAGTATACGACATCCATTCGCCGCGTGTCCCTTCCGTCGACGAGATGGTAGCACTTATGCAGAAAGCGGCGCAAGTCATCTCACCGTCGCAGCTATGGGTAAATCCGGATTGTGGACTAAAGACACGAGGATGGGCAGAGACTGAAGCCTCGTTGAGAAACATGGTGGAAGCAGCGAAAAAATTACGTCGGTAGTTACAATTATGTAGTTATTGAATAGTCAGCAATACTATTTAACGTCAGTTCGATAAAATATAACTAATTGAAAATTTGGTAATTAGCGTTATTTTTCGTAATTTTAAAGTGCAAAAAATAAAAACAAACGAAAAACAACGCCATG